>Ga0315314_1000861_pt1 | contig 29767 bp, 31 predicted proteins | sample TDP9_MG_FD_203631 | JGI IMG/M metagenome (GOLD analysis project Ga0315314, IMG submission 203631) | Freshwater sediment microbial communities from Lake Towuti, South Sulawesi, Indonesia - TDP9 | ecosystem: Environmental > Aquatic > Freshwater > Lake > Sediment | place: Indonesia: South Sulawesi... | reverse complement strand
TCTACTTCTTCTTTGCCATGGCGATGAATTTGTCTATGGGTATGGCTGGCATGCTCATGATCTGTACGGTTCCGCGAGCTCCGAGCTCCACAGAAACACGGGTGATTGTTTCGTTGTCAGGTGCCTCGACAACGTTTACGAAGTCGTAGGGTCCTAGCACTGCGTATTGGGAGACAACCTTGGCGCCAAAGGCCTCGATTTCCTTGTTAACCTCTTGAATCCTTGAGGGCTTTTCCTTAATCGTCTTTCTTCCCTCGGCTGTGAGGGTTGAAAGGAGAATATAGGTGGGCATATATCCACTCTCAAAAACATTATTTCTATATTCATGCAATTTGTATTTTTCGCTAAATTTCGTGTTCTCTAAAATCTAGAATCATGAAACGAGTCTTCAAAACGTTGGAAACCTCCAAGTAGAAATAAATGGTGAATACGTTTTGGTAAGTGTGCTGTTCAAAAACACAGGCTTTTGTTCTAAAAACAAAAAGAATAAAATAAGGTTTTTACAACTCTTGTTTTCTATGGAGTGTTAATATGGAGTGTTAAAGATGTTTGGATACATGGGAAAGATTCTAAGAGTTAACTTGGCAAAATCCAAGATAACCAAAGAATTTCCTGACGAAAATACTCTCAAAATGTTCCTAGGCGGAAGCGGAATCGCAACCAAATATCTCTTTGATGAAGTTAAAAAGGGAATAGATCCGTTGGGTCCAGAAAACAAGCTAATATTCATGACAGGCCCTCTAACCGGAACGCCGTCACCGAGTACTGGAAGATACATAGTAGTCGCCAAATCTCCCCTCACTGGTTTCTATGGACAGGCAAACTCAGCTGGTTTTTGGGCAACAAGTTTCAAAAGGTCAGGTTTTGACGGAGTCATATTCGAAGGCATCTCGCCGAAACCAGTCTACCTTGTTACAGATGAAGGGAAGGTCGAGCTTAAAGACGCAAAGGACCTATGGGGTAAGAATACTTCAGAGACTACAAGATTGATCAGAGAGGAGTATGGAGAGACGTTCCGCGTCGCTTGTATAGGCATTGCTGGAGAGAATCTAGTCAAATACGCTGCCATTATAAATGACGCTGATCGCCCAAACTGGGGTCGAGCAGCTGGAAGATGCGGAATGGGAACTGTAATGGGCTCGAAGCGCGTGAAAGCTATTGCCTCAAGAGGGACAAAGAAGATCGAAGTGCCAAATGAAGAGGTTTACAAAGAAGAGGCAAGAAATAGATACAACTGGGTTAACGAGAGCTTGTTGAAAATGAGCCTTGAAGTGTATGGAACGGCTGTTGTTCTTGATCTGGTGAACGTCCGGGGTGGATTTCCCACGAGAAACTGGCAAACTGGCGTCTTTCCAGGTGCAGACAAGATAAACGGAACCGCGATTAATGAAAAAATTCTTACAGAAAGGAAGCCCTGCTTTGCGTGCCCAATCGCTTGCGGAAGACTAAGTGAGATTAAAACAGGTCCATATGCAAGCAAAGGAGAGGGGCCAGAATACGAATCTCTTGGAGCTTTTGGTGGCATGTGTGGAATCGACAATCTAGAAGCAATTACACTCGCGCATTTTCTATCTAATGAATATGGTCTCGACGTAATTTCTACTGGAAGTACAATAGCCTTTGCCATGGAATGTTATGAGAAAGGAGTGTTGACCAAGAAAGACACTGACGGATTAGAGCTTAAATTTGGCGATCCTGATGTCATGATAGAACTTGTGCACAAAATAGCTAAAAGGGAAGGTGTTGGAAATCTGCTGGCTGAAGGAACAAAGGTTGTCTCAGAAAAACTGGGTAAGGGAACTGAAAGATTTGCTATGCATGTTAAAGGTCTAGAGCTCCCAGCTTATGATTGCAGAGCTGCCAAGATAACTGGGTTAGCGTTTGCTTCTTCAAATCGAGGAGGTTGCCACATCACAGCTTACGTACAAGGTCCAACTTTTATGTCGATACCTTGGCTAATCCTTGAAGAAAGCAATGTTGGAGATATACTTCAGGAAATTCCGGAGACCGCTAAGGTTGTCAAGGATATGGAGGATGCGCTTGCCGTTTTCGATGCGGTTGGGGGATGCAAATTCATGGGAATGGTTTTAACCGCCGAGGATTGGGCAGCTTTGATATCGAGTCTTACAGGTTGGAAATTCAATGCAAGCGACTTTAGAAAAACCGGTGAGAGAGTCTACAATCTTGAAAGAGTCTTTAACATAAGAGAGGGATTAACCAGAGCCGATGACACCCTTCCAAAGCGTTTACTAGAGGAACCATTGCCCGAAGGTCCAGCTAAAGGACATGTAGTTAATCTAGAACCACTCTTAGATGCTTATTACGAGTTTCGAGGATGGGACAAGAACGGCAAGCCAACTCCTGAGAAGCTTAAAGAACTCGGATTAGATTGGTTGATTAAAGAGATTTACTAGCGATAAAACTTAAACCCCAGATACCCCAGTATGATTACCTTAGTGTAGGGTAGGTAAGAGACTTGGCTGAGAAAATGACTTATGCTGATAAACCTTGGGTGAAAAGCTATTTCGTCGGGCCGTTCAAACTCGAAAAGACCATGGAGCCGTACCCCAAAATACCTGTTTACAAGTTTTTGGAAGATTCTGCAGCAGAGTATCCTGAGCAAATTGCATGCGTCTATTTAGATAAGCAAATGACTTACCCAGAGTTAAAGCTTCATGTGGATAAGCTAGCAACCGCGCTTGCGGATTTAGGTGTGAAGAAAGGCGACAAAGTTGCAACAATTCTTCCAAATTGTCTGCAGTTCATCGTAAGCGATTTTGCAATAATGAGACTAGGGGCAGTGCATGTCCCAATCAGTATATTGCACAAAGCTCCCGATGTACTATATGAGATAGGCGAATCTGGAGCTGAAACAGTAATCTGCTCCTATGTACGCCTCGAACGCGTTAATTCAATAAAAGATAAAACAAAACTTAAGAACATAATTTTTACACCTGTACCCATATTCCCTGATTATTCCTTGCCTAAAATGAAAGAAATGCCTGGTGCTCATCGACTAGAAGACTTAATAGAGAAATACGAGCCTAAACCTCCAAAAGTTGAAATAAATCCAACGGAAGACTTGGCACTGTTGCCTTTTACTGGAGGCACAACAGGAGTCCCGAAAGGCACTATGCAAACTCATTACAACATAACTACCGGCGTGACTCAGACACTACATTGGATGATGAAACCTTTAGCAGCGGGAGTTAAAGGAAAAGCCTCTGTATTAACATGTGTTCCTATTTTCCATCAATATGGGCACTGGACTGTACACGCCGCCATTTCTTGGGGTCTCCGCTTGTTTTTGACGGATCCAAGAGATCTTGATAGAATCGTAGAAATAATAAAAAAATATCGTCCTTTCATGGTTGCGGGTGTTCCCACCCATTATATGCTATTACTTAGCAAGGACCTTGCGAGGATTCCGATTTTCTTCTATTCTGCCGCAGCTGCTCTTCCTCCAGACGTTGCAAAAGAATTTGAGAAGAAAATTGGTGTTCCAATGGGTGAGGGCTATGGTCTAACAGAATCAACTGGTGCTACTCATTTAAATCTTTCAGCACTTTCAAAAGTTACTGGATTTATGGCAAATGTAAAAAGATCTGTTGGAGTACCGGTTCCTGATACGGAAGTTAAAATTGTAGATCCAGAGACTGGCCGAGAAGTTCCATTTGGTGAAACTGGTGAAATCTATGTTCGCGGTCCGCAAGTTATGAGGGGTTATTGGCCAACTCCAGGGAAGGGTTTAAAAGATGGTTGGCTTGCTACGGGAGATATTGGAAAAATGGATGAAGATGGCTACTTCTATATCGTCGACCGTATAAAAGACATGATTAACGTGTCAGGGATGAAAGTCTACTCAAGGGTGGTTGACGATGTTTTACATGAGCATCCAGCAGTCAGTGTGGCAGGAGCCATTGGAATTCCAGATCCAGAGCGCCCGGGTAGTGAAAGGGTAAAAGCTTTCATAACGTTGAAGCCGGAGTACGAAGGTAAAGTTACTGCTGACGACATAATTGAATATTGTAGAGAAAAACTTCCACCATACGCTGTGCCGAAATTCGTTGAGTTTAGAAAGGATTTGCCATTAACTCTTGCCATGAAACTTTTTAAAAGGAAACTCAAGGAAGAAGAGATAGCTAAAATGAAAGAAAAAGGGGAAATAACAGGTTAAAAGTAAGGTTTGCTTCTAAGGCTAGAAGTCCACCTTCTTTCCTTCATACGCATAGATGAAGAGCTTCTTATATTCCTCCATATCTAGGACTGGCGGATTTGTAATTGTACACATCGATTTCATCACTCTATCCACCAAGCCATCCAAATTCTTCTCATAATCCTCCCAACTTATTCCCATATCCTTAATAGCAGTGGGTTCACCCACTTCTTCCATAAGTCTCTTAGCTGCTTCGACCAGCTTCTCCACAGCTTCCTCATCCGTTTTGGCTTCAATGCCAATGGCCCTAGCAATCTCAGCGTATCTTTCCATCGCTTCTTTTGCGCTATACTGGATTACGTATGGGAGGAAAACGCTTACGGTTCTGCCGTGCGGGATGTGGAAGAGGGCACCAAAGGAGTGGCCCATGGCGTGGGGCATGCTGCATACCGCCGAGTTGACGACGGCAAGCGTAGCCATCGTGGCCGCGTTATGCATCTTATCCTTAGCTTCCTGATCCTCACGATTTATATACGCCCTCGGAAGATACTCGAAAACAATCTGTATGGCTTTTATGGCTACGGCGTCTGAGAAATCATTCGCCCATCGGTTGACATAAGCCTCTATGGCGTGGGTGAGCGCGTCTAGGCCCGTATCTGCCACCAGCTTGGGAGGCATTAATTTTGGGAGCGCCGGGTCGAGTATAGCTATATCGGCAACAGCCTCCTTAGAACCGACTTCCAACTTCCTCTTCTCCTTTGCATCAGTGATTACGGAACCCCATGACGCTTCAGAACCCGTTCCGCTTGTCGTCGGGATGCAGATTAGCCTCGCCTTCTTCCTCAGCCCGAGTTTAACAAGTGGGTTGATCTCTGCGACCTCCATGTCAGGGCACTCGTAGAGAATCCATATGGCCCTTGCCGCGTCCATGCAGCTACCCCCTCCTAGTCCAACGAACCAGTCTGGACCGTATTTCCTAGCAAACTCAGCTCCCTTCATTATCGTCTCGATGGATGGTTCGGGCTCAACCTCATCGAAGACCTCTACCTTCATACCTGCCTCCTTTAGGTACTTTGCCACTCTGTCCACGAAACCCAGTTTGTTTACCACCTTGTCCGTAACGATGAGCGCTAGTTTCCCTTCAACCTCTTTCAAGTACTCGAGGGCACCTTCACCGAAAATTATAGTCCTCGGGGCCGTAAACTCCGACATAAAATCTACTTCTATGACTAGAAGTCCACTTTCTTTCCTTCATACGCATAGACGAAGAGTTTTCTGTATTCTTCGCTACTCGGTAAGCGTGGGCTAGTGAAGGAGGTAATGTAGCTGCTGCCTTGCTCTACTAAGTCATCTAGCTTCTGCTGGTACTCCTCCCAGCTTATCCCCATCTCTCTCACGGAAGCTGGTACATCTATTTTCCTTATGAGATCCCTAATAGCCTTCACGAGATTTTGTATAGCCTCCTTACTGGTTTCAGCTTCAATACCAATGGCTCTTGCAATTTCAGCGTATCTATCCTCAGCATTCATTGCATTATACTCAATTGTATAGGGCAAAACGACTCCGATGATTTCGCTGTGAGGTATACTGAAAAGGGCTCCGATGGGGTGTCCCAGACTGTGTCCTAGTCCATGCATTGAGTTGCTAAAGGCTAGTCCCGCCATGGTTGCTGCGTTGTGCACTTTCTCTCTAGCCTCTTTATCGTTCCCATCCTTGTACGCTCTCGGTAGATAATCGAAAATGTTTTGTATAGCTTTAATTGCCATGGCGTCGGAGAAATCGTTTCTATATTGTGAGACGTATGCTTCAACTGCGTGTGCAAGCACATCCAGACCGGTGCCGGCTGTTAACCTCGGTGGCAAGTTTAATGTCAGTTCAGGGTCTAGAATGACTATGTCTGCAACGATTTCCCTGGAGGCGTTCTCTAACTTTCTATGTTCCTTTTTATCCGTAATTACGATTGCCCACGTCACGTCTGCGCCAGTTCCGCTTGTTGTTGGGATGCAGATTAATCGCGCTTTTTTCCTTAGTCCAAGCTTTTCAAGTGGGTTGATTGCTGCCACCTCCATGTCGGGGCGCTCGTAGAGGACCCATATGGCCTTTGCCGCGTCCATACAGCTACCGCCACCCAGCCCGATAAACCAGTCTGGGCCATATTTCCTAGCAAATTCAGCTCCCTTTACTATAGTCTCGATGGCAGGTTCAGGCTCCACCTCATCGAAGACCTTTACCTCCAGTCCAGCCTCTTTTAGGTAATTTGCCACTTTCTCCACAAAATCTAGTTTGTGTATCACCTTGTCCGTGACTATAAGCGCCCGCTTCCCCTCGACCGTTTTTAAGTACTCTAGCGCGTTTTCACCTATTACTACGGTTCTGGGAAATGTGAGTTCCCACATGGAATTTTCCCCAAAATGTTTTCTAAAAAATAAAAATGGGGTTTAGAGGAATTCTGTGGGAACCTTGCTCGCTGTGCTCACCAGCTCTGAGGCGGCTCTAGTGTACTTCATAATCTTCGCCATGCTTCCCGTAAGCTTGAATTGACGTGTTAACAGTCCTCGAATGGGGCCTATCTCTCCCTTAATCAGTTTCACCCAGTTTCCGTATGGGCCTTCATAAATGAATTCCACCTTCTTTGCCTCTCTGCTGGGCACCTGGTAGGCGTCTCTGCATTTTCCATGCCAGAGGTCCACGTAAAAAACAACCTCCTTATTTAGTTTCGCGTCTGGAGTTGCTATGAATAGAAAGTCGCCTTCCCAGTCCTTCGCCGCCTCTTCGTAGGCTTTGTTCTTGTTTATCTCTTCTTTGAACAGTTTGATCCATTCTTCTGATGGGAACTTTGCCATGCCTTCACCTCCAACACTTAGCTTATCCACAAAAGGTTATGTTCGAAGTCGACATTTAAGCTTTAAGTATAAGTTTTGAAGGTTTTATCCATGGAAATTTCGAGACAGCAATTGGCAAAAATGATTGACTACACGCTGATAAAGCCAACAGCAACTAGGGTTGACGTCTCAAAACTGTGCAAAGAAGCTGAAAAACACGGTTTTGGATGTGTTTGCGTCAATTCCACGTACGTGTCTCTGGCTAAGCAACTATTGAAAGGAACGGACGTAAAGGTTGCTTCTACTGCTGGCTTCCCTTTCGGATCAAGTCTCCCAGAAGTGAAAGCCTTCGAAGCTAGGAAGGCTGCGGAAAAGGGAGCCAACGAAATAGACATGGTCATCAACATAGGCGCGCTGAAATCTGGAGATTATGAAACCGTGAAAAGGGACATTGAAATGGTGGTCGACGTAAAGCGTTCGCATGACAACGACTTGGTGATCAAGGTCATTATTGAAGCAGGCTACCTAACCAGGGAGGAAAAGGTGATGGCATGCAAACTCGCCAAAGAAGCGGAAGCAGATTTTGTGAAAACCTCTACGGGGTTTGTTGGAGGCGCCACCGTCGAAGATGTTAGGTTAATGCGCGAAACCGTAGGTCCAGACATGGGGGTTAAGGCAGCTGGAGGCATAAGAACCCTCAAAGAAGCTTTAGCCATGATTGAGGCGGGGGCCAACAGAATTGGAACGAGTACAGGAGTTGCCATAATCAAGGAGTTTCCAGAGTAGGTTGCTACGTTTGCTAGTTTGCCAAAAAGTAATGCTTCATTTCACTTGGCCGAATCTACATCCTCTCGGGAGCCTCTATTCCAAGCAGGTTGAGGGCATTTCTGAGAACCATCCTTGTGGCGTCAACAAGCGCAAGTCTGGCGTCACTCAACTCCGGTGGCTTAGCCCTTATCACTGGGAGCGCCGTGTAAAACGTGTTGAATTTATCGGCTAAAGCATTGGCGTAGTCCGCGATGGCGTGGGGTCTAAGGTTCTCGGCTGCATCCACGAAAACTTCGGGAAAGCGTGCCAGCGTCAGGATTATGTCATGTTCTAAGCGGTCCGCCAGGAGGGAGTAGTCGGGATTTTCTGGTTCCCTAGACGCTTTCCTCATGATGCTTCGGGCTCTGGCATGCGAGTATTGAATATAGGGCGCGCTGTTCTTCTCGAAGTCAAGTACTCTATCCCATGTGAAGACAACGGGCTTCATCGGGTCCACTTCAACAAGGGCGTATTTCACGGCTCCTATGCCCACAAATTTCGATATCGCGTGCTTCTCTTCGTCTGAAAGGTGAGGAGAACGCTTTGAAACCTCTTCGTAGGCTCTTTTGATGGCGCCGTCCATAACCTCGTCGAGGGTGATGTAGCGACCTCTTCTACCAGACATTCTGTAACCCGGCAGACTGACAAGGTTGTAGGCAAAGTGTACCAAGTTTTTTGCGTAGTCTACATGTCCTAAAGCGCATAAGGCTAGCTTCAACTGCAACTGGGCTAACGTCTGTTCCATCCCAATGACGTTGACAGCCTTCTCAGCATTCTGAAACTTCCATAAGTGGTAGGGGATGTCCCGCGTGGTGTACAGGGTGGTGCCGTCGCCCCTCACTAAAGTTAGGGAGGAAAGCTCGTAATCTTCCCTTAAGCCCATGGTTTCTTTGAGGTTAAGGTCTTGAGTCACCTTCTCAGCGTCGAACTCCAAAATGTTTCCTATGTAAAAAACGTAGGGTGTCTTCTTCAATTTGTCGAGAACCCGTGTAACGTCGCTGTTCCAAATGAAGTCGCTCTCCCAATCCCAAGAGTCAAGGGTTACTCCAGCCCTGCCCAGAGTTTCCTTGAAGCCTTGGAGGCATAGTTGGCAAACCTCTCTGATTAAAAGTTTCGCCTTTTCCTCACCAGCTTCGTAACCTCGGATTAAATCGCTTACCTCGGATTCGGGGTCCTCATCTTTACCGATTTCGTCGAGGAGTCGAGCAAAGATTTTTGGAAATCTGGTGTTGAGGTCGGCTGCAACCGAGGTCCAGTTGTCTAGTTCCCGTTGCAGCCTTGAAACCTCTTCGTTTATAGAAAGAAGCTCCTTTGCCTTTCCAACCTCTTTTTTTAGCCGTTGAATCTCCATTATGCAGCTTGTTATGGCGTAAATTGCGCCTATGAAGCTGTCAGGTTTCCCCTCGGGCTTGGGCTTGCCAAGCTTTTCATATCCATACGCTATGACTGCGCTTTGACGGCCAACATCGTCAACGTAATAGTGTCTAAAAACAGTGTGTCCGTGAACCTTCAAAATGCGGGCAAGGGCGTCACCTAGCATGGGGTTCCTTGCCTGTCCAATGTGAATCGGGTGAATGGGGTTAACGCTTGTATGCTCAACAATGATTTTTTTTGGCTTATCGGTTTTAACATATCCGTATTCGGTGTCAAGGGCCCTAACCGATTCGACGGTTAAACGGGAGAACTCTTCAAAGTTTACGTAAAAATTGATGTACCCTTCTCCAGCTGCCTTGACAGATTGAATTAACGGAAACCCTGATACATCAATATCCTCTACAATCTGTTCTGCTATTTCCAGCGGCTTCTTTCCAGTTTGTTTGGCGAGTTCGAAGCATACTGAAGAAGACAGCTCGCCGAACTCGGGGCTCGGCGGAGATTCAAGTAAGAGGGAGGGAATAGAAATTTTAGGATGCAGCCTTTTCAGGGCATCCTTTAGGACAGTTTCGCATCCGGCACGGAACTCGGCAAAGGGATTAACGGAAACCATTTAGCTTTCTCCGTTTGGCGGGTCCGCGGGGATTTGAACCCCGGATCTCCGGCTCCGCAGGCCAGCGTCTTAATCCTGGCTAGACCACGGACCCACCGCCTAGATCAAGATCTTATGTTGCTGGCAAGATAATTAACACTTATTTTAACTTAAAAACCTTGATAGCCTTCTGATAGATAGACCCTCTAGTTTTTTCTTTAAATACCCTAACTAAAAGTTTGGTTTATGAGAGTTGGATATAAGTAGAGCGGAGCGTCGAGCTTTTTTCGAGGAACTAAAAATGCGAGCAAAAATAAAAAACCTGAAAAACGGGCAAGTCGGGTTATACCTAAGCCTGACCGAGTTTGAGTTAGAGCAATTTTGCCTTCAAGCGGGCCTACAGCCTGAAGGCATATTTCGCATCCAAATAAGGAAAGTAAGGAGGTGAAAAGGCATGATAAGAAAACCAATTGAAGAAGAGTTTGCGGGCGATAAGGCAACCATAGAGTGGCTTAATGCTCAAAAGCTTTCAACGCAAGCGGCTTATAGGAAAGGCTGGCGCCTATTCAGAGCTTTCACAGGCCTGACGGGAGACCAAATCCTAGCGGACAGGGAAGGCGATACGGAAGCCAAGTGGGAAAAGAAAACCTTAGAGTTCAAGACTTGGGTCTTAGCTCAGAAAACCCAAACGGGCGAAACTTACAGCGAAGGTGCCGCTAAGACTTTCAGCATAGCGGTCAGGTCATTCTTTGGTTATCATAGGAAGGACTTACAATTTAGGACCACGGAGGCTTTAAAGTTAAAGGAGGCAAGGCGGAAGAAAGAGGATTATAGGTACACAAGGGAAAACTTAGCGGATATGGCTAACCTAGCGGACCTTCAAGGCAAATATATCGTAATTGTGGGCAAAAGCTTCGGAATGAGAGTTGGCGACTTTTTAAAGTTGGTCCGTGGCGCATTAGAGCCATACCTTAAATTGACGCCACCAATAAGCATTGGCGAATTACCCACGGAAAAAGAGGGTGTAAATGCTTGCCCATTCATAGACACGGATGCCCTACCAATCATTCAAGCGATGATTTATGAAATGGATAGGGAAGGACGCACAGGCCCAGAGGAACCCATGCTCACCATAGGCGAGGTTCAAGTCAACAAAATTATGAAAAGGCTAACGGCACAGGCGGGAATTAAGGTAGGCAATAAGCGGGTTAGGTTCCACTGCCTCAGAAAATTCCTTTCAGATCGCCTTAGCTCCCACATGGCTGAAAGCAAATGGAAGCAGGTTATAGGCAAAAAGATTGACGAAAAAGCGTATGTAAGCCCAGACCTGCTAAGGGATGATTACGCACGGGCAATGGCGGACACCTGCTTTACAAAGGCTGAAATGGCGGATGTCCAAATAGCGGCTCGGAAGGAAGCCCTAAGAATCCTAGCCAAAAATGCGGGTTATAGCGATGCCGAAATAAGCCACATTATAAGGGAAAGCAAGGATGTACCTGAGATTGAAGTCTTAGAAAGGTTGGCGACAAACCCAAAGAAGCTTAGCGGAGGCGGAAACTTTGAGGCACAAGCTGAAAGGGTCTTAGCCAAAATAATAATGGGTGCCTTAAAGAAAATTGAAAGTGGAGAGGTTACGAGAGAAAAGTAACCTTTCCTCCCCAACCATATTCTTTTTATTAGCCACCGCTTAAAGAAAAGAAGATGATAAAATGGCTTTGCGTTTAATACGGCTAAAAGATTTCACATTGTCTTTTCACTTAATTGTTAATACTGAAGACTTTCCATTATGCGAAGACTTCATTAATCTTATTAGAAGGTTAAAACCACAATTAGAGAAAACAAACATTACGGGTTTAGTGCGAGTTTTACTTGCGAGAACAACCATTTTCGGCGAAAACGAAGATGCGGCTATCATGATTCGTGAGCCTTTTCCTTTTACATATTTTAACATTATTATCAGCATTGATAAGCTCCGCCAAATTGAACTTGAAAGCAATAACGTTGAAGAAATCTATCTAAAGTGGGCACTTCTGTTCTTCCATGAATTAGCGCATTTTGCAGGAATAGAAGATGAGAATGATGCAACTAAACAGGCTGTTCAATGGTTACTGAATTCGTGCGGCGAGAAGCTATGGCAAAAATCCTAAAGATTGCATTAAAGCAATTAAGGGATGAAGAGACTCAAAAGTAGCCTTCCCACTCTTTTTTTGTCACATCACCCTTTTGCCCTAGATTACGCAATTGCGTAATTTAGAGTAAGACCCTATTTCTTCAACCTTCAGAAATTGTTTTTGACAGTTCAAGAATAACGGATTTTGCGAACTTGCGTCGCCGAACGGTGTCCTTTAACGATACCTCCAATATTGAATAGCTTTGCAGGTTGCTCCTTTTGTCTGGGTAACATACTCTTCTGTGCCTCCTTACAACCCCTAACTGAGGGTCCCTACAGTCCGCATGTTGAAAACTCTTGAAGAAAAAAAATCCCAATAGCTTTGCAGGTTGCTCCTTTTGTCTGGGTAACATACTCTTCTGTGCCTCCTTACAACCCCTAACTGAGGGTCCCTACAGTCCGCATGTTGAAAACTCTTGAAGAAAAAAAATCCCAATAGCTTTGCAACCCATTAATATAGGGCGGGTTTCATACTTTTTCGAAAACGGCTACATACTCTGTAGGTCATCAGCTCAGCTCTAAACTCTTTAATATAACATATAGAAGAGGTATTGACCTGAACTGTTTAATACAGGTCCTCTAAACCGTGGTTTCAAACATCCAATTCTGCAGAGTCTCAATTGAATGCAGTTTCAGAAAGTGAATGGACGAACCGAATTTCGTGCCTTCATCAGCATTCTAAAACCTCTTCTCTACGTGCGTATCCGAGGATGATGTAACTAGGCTGATCTCGACGCAACTCAGAAACTAAAACGTAAACTTCATCTTTTAAACCCGGTCAATCAGGTCCCGCCCGACTTTTAACTCGACGAACCAGTTAATTCTCTGTCGCCCCTGAGTTTTAACGTCTATCTTACCTTTTCCTCCGCAGCGGTCAGCGAGGCTTTCACATAAGTCCACGCACGCGTCTGGAAGTGTGAGGTCCCTAAAAGTGTGCCAGATGTAAGAGTCCGAAACCTGAAGCGCAAAACCGAACTGACAGCCAGATTGACAGCCATACTGACAGCTGCGCGGGCGAAAAGCACGAAGTCAACATAGGTGGAATGTTAACGATTGACAGCCTAACAGCCGTGACAGGCCCGGCGTAGACTATAAGCAAGCAGTAGCAAGCACCTCATGCCTTGAGAAAACAAAGGAGAAGTCAAGTAATCACAGGTAAAGAAAGCTATTCAAGGTTACTGGAAAATATATTTTACATATGGTTACAAAAGGGAGCCGTGCTAAAGCCATATAGTCTATGCAGAAGCTGTCACAGCTGTCTGGCTGTCATGTTTCAACATTTGGGGTATGTTAATTTTGGCGTTTCCTTAAGCCAAGCTGTCACGCTGGCTGTTAGGTTAGCTGTCACTCAATGAGCCACGTTGTTAAATCGCTTATCTCCTCTGCGGATAAATATCGCTTTATAAGTCGTTCGGCGAGTTCATGATTCCAGAAAATCGCCCTTTGCCCTTTGCTCATGGTTTTTTTGAAGCCGAGTCTCGAAGCGTGCATGCCAACGCTTACGGACGACAGCATCTCCTCCAATGAGAGATTTTTATTCGCAACGTCCGCAATTTCTTTTATAGTTATTTTCTTTTCCTGTGTTCTATGATAAACTTCCAAAATCGCCTTAAAAACCAAGGCTTCATTGCTTGCCAATTCCTCTTCCTTCTCTAACTCCTCGATTTTCTTTGCCTGCTCGATGATGGTGTTTTTAGCTACCGTTGGCGCTACCATTATTAATGGATCGAACAGCTCTCTTAGTCTTCCTGTGAATATGCTGGGTTCTTCTTCCGCTTCTCTCTCTGACAATTTTTTAAATCTGTATGCAAGTAATTTTTTTCGCAGTTTTTCAGCTTGCCCTTCATCTATTTTCGTTTTGATTTTGCGTATGGCTTTGCTCATGTTGAATGTTATGCATCTGCTCTTAAGTGTCTTAACAAACTCCTTGGTGCCAGCCAATGCTTTGAAGCCGAAAACGTCAAAAACCTTAGGGACCATGCCTTCCTTTGTATCTTCAACTCTTATTGCTGGTGAGCCTCTCCTATATCCAGCATTGAGCAAGTGGATTATTTCGTCCCGTTCTTTTTGAATATACATTTCAGCTTCATCCAAAAACAACGTTAGATGCCAAAGATTACATACTCTGAAAAGCCCTGCAGCCCTTGTGGAGCTGGTTAAAAACGCCCTGAAGCCTATTGACGCTAAAACCTCTAACGCCCATGTTTTACCTGACCCTGCTGGCCCATAAAAGAACAAATAGGGAATCGCATGCCATTTTTCTGGAATCCATGAACCCAAAACCCAAGCAGTAAGGATGTCGTAACCTTCTGGAAGATCTATGTACTCATACAAGTATTGCTTGACTTCATGCCATAGCTTTTCCTCAGATTCGTAATCTTCTACATCATTAACAGGCTTCCAAAGCAGTTCTGGCAATGGTTTATACCCATTAACTGTTTTCTGCTTTGTTGTTTCACCAGTGACTTTATTGTAAACTAAAAACTCTTGGTTTGTGGTTTGCTCAAAAATTTTATCGGACAAGTTTTCTCCACAAGACCCCTTCAACTCCGTTAGCTTTGGTTTCCTAAAAAATGGGCAGTTCTCCTTATCGCACAAATCCACCAGTGCTTCTGAAGAGCAGCCAACGCTATACCTGCCGTCTTGCACGCCTTTGAGTGCCGACCCCACGATAGATTCAACTTCGCTCGGTTTCGGGAATGGCTCAGGTTCTTGTTCACAACGCTTTCCGAATTCATAACCAATTTTAACAATTTCGTTTTCGGTTGATCCTTTATGCGCATAGTAAACAGCTAGCTGGAAAAGGAAGGAGTTGCGTGAACCAGCTTTTGCACCTATTTCAAGTCTACGCCTAACACAAGGGGGGTCGTCCGTCAAAGTTCTTAGTTCAGTCTTGTCAAAGGCTTTTTTCCTCTCTTCAAGCCATTTTTCCACCTTGTTTTTATGCTTTTCAAATAATTTTTCAGCCTTAGGAACCGATTGGGCTTCCCTACGTAGGAGAGGCTCTCTCGGTTTATCAGCCATCTGTCTTATCTTTTCTATAGTAAGATTTTCCAGTTCTGCAAGTGTTAGCGGAATCTTAAATAATCCCGATTTTTGATGCTGGCTGTTTACCAATCTCCAAAGTCTTCTACGCTCATAAATGCTCGTATCTGCAGTCTTTAATCTTAGTTGTGCGATCAATTCTTGAACCATGCTTTTCCAAATTAGAGGTAGATAGGCAGAAGACTCCGCGTTAAAGATTCTATGATCAACAGTAACGCTTATTCCCTTCATACCTGAAAATGCAGTTCCAATGCTTTTTTCTGGAATGTCATAATCTTGAATGAGTTTCTTAATAACCGCAACTGCTTCTTTCCTGGCTTTATCAGGGTTTTCTTCGTAATCGAAGTCCATGTAAAAGTCGCTAATCACGCCACCTATGTATGGGTCATCGGTAGGATACATATAGATGCTTGAAAATAGCCCTTGCGTACTTGATTGGTGTTTAGTTTGCCACTCGTGTAACTCTGAAACCTTGATCATCTCAGGTGGAGTCTTTCGTTTCACACCATCAGAAACTTCAATATACCACTCCATTTTTAATCCCTGAAGATGTCGTCAATGTCGTCTTTAAACATGCCATGTTCGTCAGTAGGTCGGTCTTTTAAGGGTCGATGGTTAACCTCAACGTTTCCTTTATAGAAGTGAAGGATGATTTCACCGCAGTGTATACATTCGCCCTTGTACTCAATTACGATAATAACGCCTCTACTGGTGTTCTTCTGTTCTTCAATTGAAATATTGTCCCCTGTTATTGTGATCTTGTCTTCGCCTCTGTGCACTGACACCTTAGTGATGTGCAAAAATTCAAAGCCACACTGCGGGCATAAGAGAAAGCTTTGACCAGGTTGGGTCTGCTCGTACCATTTCACTGCTTTAACCATCCTTGTTCGCCTCATTTCCCAAAAACTCTTCCACCGCTTTCCGAATTATGGAGGCAATGGAAACTCCCTCTCTGTGTGCCCTAACCTCCAAAATTTCTAGGTTCTTCTGAGTGAGGGATGTACCAACAGGGATTTTTCGTTTAGTCATACATACGCACACTCATAAGAGAAAGCTTTTATTTTGATTAATGACACTTTAAGACTTATGGGAAGACCAAAAGATTCGAGTGTTCACTCGGACAGTAAGATTATCAACGCCCTGCTTTACAAACCGAGAAGGTTTTCTGAATTTGAACGAGCGTTGATTGAGGAAAATCCAGTTGAAATGCCTGATGACATACCTGAAGACGTCAAAATCAAGAACCCTGACGCCTGGAAACGTTTTGTGAAGGCGCACGAAAAATTTTGGAGAATACCACGGAAAACGCTTGCAAGGAGACTTAAGGCGCTCGTGGCTAAAGGTTGGATTATCAGAAGAGTATTACCCGAACACGGTCATCACGTTGAGTATCGACTGAATTTCTCAATGGCCGATAAGATGCTGGAAGAATTACCTCTGCCAGAGCTTCGTTTGACGCGGTCCCAAGTAAAACTTTTGAAAAAGATTGACGCAGTGGTTCCTTTAAAAGAAGAGTTACCCGGCCTCGAAAAGCTGTCAGACAATGAAGTTCTTGAGATTTTCTTGCGGCTGCGTAGTGGTGAATTTGTTTGCCCCAAATGTTTGGAGAAAGGTGAAGAAAAGAAAGCGTGTAACGTTTCGAAGGATGTTGATGGACGACTTTACTGTAGAAATTGTGGCGAGGAGGTTTCATCTGAAGAATGCGAAAACCTTCTTGCTAAGGTAATACGAATGGAATTTAGCAAAAAATTCCACAAATCTATGAAGGGAACATTACGGTTTTTCGATGCAATCGACAAACAGCTCGAAAAAACAAATTATGCGCCCAGTAGGAGTGATGGCTAATCCATCATTTTTGAGATCAACTGAACAATTCGCAACGCATCATCCCTATATGATTTCGTTCCTATTTCCCTCATCATTTCACTTAGAATATCTGAGATTTTCCAGACCTCTATGCCATAAACCTCTTTCGCTTGTTCTATTACTTCACTATTTTGAACGTCCCACACAACCAGCACTTTCTTGTAGTGGGAAGTGCCGAAAATCTCTTTAACCTTGTCGACTACAATCTGTGGCTGAAACTTGATCAGGCTAAGAGTGTCTAGTCCCCGTTTGTGTTTGCGACCATTCTTTGTCTGGGTGTCCTTCATCCTTAAACGGAAGCCTCTTCCCGTAGCTATCCTGACTTCGATATGAAACTTGTCTCCTGTCACCGGGTTAAAAGCGAGCAAGTCGATTTCTTTGCCCCCTTCCAGCATTATGTTAGTCATGGTGAAACATTTTCTGACAAGTTGCATGTAGCGCTCGATGATATGGACTTCGGGTTCCAAAAGCCCACCGCCCAAACAATTGGATCGGGTTGCATATAATTCATTTGGTTGAACCTTGTTCAGCTATCCGTGTTATAGTATTATCAGTAAAGCCAAGTTCATGGAAATTAAGGGTTTAAGTTTGAAGATATCCTCATTACTGCAGACGCCATGTGTTAAGATTCTTCTTTTCCTTTATGAAAAAGGCGAGGTAAGATACTCTGATTTAACGTGGTTGATAGCAAGTAGAGGGACGCTTTCGCTCAACATTAAAGAATTGGAAGAAGAAGGGTTGATACAGAGAAGGGTTGTGGCAACCAAGCCAATACAAGCGCATTATTCATTAACAGATAAAGGCAGAGAAATCGCTACTCATTTTGACAAAATCAAAAAGGCACTATAAAATAAAGCCCGATACTGTCCTCAGTCTTAGCTGTTCTCAACGGAGCTTCAGTGGGCTTAGCCTACATAGTCAGCCAAGGAAACATAACGGCAACCATCATATGGTTCGCCATATCCACCGGAATAACAGCAGGACTAAGCTACTACAAAGAAAAAGAATAAACACTTCTCAGTTAGTCTGTAGTTGGGATTAGACCGCGCATAAGATAATTGAACAAGGCGCTGCAAGTTTCGCGTTCTTGTTCTTGGCGGTTTCATCTTAGATCATTTTCTAACCAAATATGTTATACAATTGCTTCTTTCAGTATATTTGCTTGCTTGCGGTCTAACATCTTTTCATAGGCTTTGCCGAGTTTTGCTTTCTTCATCAGTTGATTAAACTCACTTTCTTCAATTTTGGAGCTATTCATTTTTTCATATATAAAATGATAGTTTCCTTCGTCTGTTTCTATTTTGCGTTTATCTTTTATTCGAGCTTCTTCAATTTTCACAACATTTTTGCTTCTACCCGTAAAGTCGAATATGTAAACGATATCGCCTAGTCTCAAAGATTCGAAGGTCTTGCGTTCGATGTCGGCTATTAGACCAAATCTGCGTGTCCATCCAGTATCTTTGTAGATTGCATTCTCGGTTTTCTTAGTCATTTCCTTCGTTATACGCATGAACCATTTGTTTGCAGCATCTTCATTCCAAGGCTTGATTCTTGTATGCGGTGTTACTGGTCTGTTTGAATATTGATCCTCACTAGGTTTTCTTTTTGCTTTGGCTTTGTTCCAAGCGCTCTTGTAACCGTTAAGATTTCTTATCGGTTTGGAGATTTTCCAAAGACTCTCAAAAAAACTCTTTGCCTTTTTGACTTGTTCCTGTTGGAGAAGTACACCAACTTCAATGTTGGTCTGAAAGGCGCTTTTCGATAAATTAGCTGAAGTAACTAGTGCCGCGTCATCAAATATGTAAATTTTTGAATGAAAAGTGTCATTCGTCTTGATGCTACTGCGTCTGAAATGTTCCATTAAATACTCGATTTCATAAGGATTGACTTCCCCCCTCCTGACTGAGAGCATGTTAAGTCTGAAAATAAATCGAACATCTTTGGGAGGAGTCTCCATTATTTTTTGGGAAAAAACCTCATGTGAATTTGATCCAAGATATGGAGAACAGACCCAAAAGATATTTTTTGCTTTGGCAGAGTTCTTGCGAATAGTTGGATAAAGTTCCTTTTCAGAAAGAAATCTAGCCATAATTGAACCTAGCACTTTTCGATTTATGAGATTTTTGCCTGAGTTTCTCTCAAACTACGCACATCATTATTGGTTCGCCCGTAACAACAAGCGTAACGGCTGGACTAAGCTATTACAAAGAGAAGGATAATAGGCATCCTTGAAATGACGTTTCAATTATTGTGGGACATTGGTCAGTTCTAAATCTTGGTGTATGCTGTTGAATTGTTCTAATGCGGATTCGAGGTTTTCTACTATGTCTCTTGCGAGTACGTCTGGTGGTGGAAGGTTTTCTGTGTCTTCTAGGCTTTCGTCTCTGAGCCAGAATATGTCTAGGTTGGCTTTGTCTCTTTGCATGAGTTCGTCGTAGGTGAAAGCTTTGAATCGTTCTGTTTCTTTTCTGTCGTAGCGGTTTTGTGGGTTGTAGCATTTTATGAAGTCTTGTAGGTCCTCGTAGCGTAGCGGGTTTGTTTTGAGGGTGAAGTGTTTGTTTGTGCGTAGGTCGTATATCCAGAGTTTTTGTGTCCATGGTTTTTCGCTGGCTGGTTTTCGGTCGAAGAAGAGGACGTTGGCTTTGACGCCTTGGGCGTAGAATACTCCTGTTGGTAGGCGTAGTAGTGTGTGGACATCGCATTCGTGGAGTATTTTTCTTCTTACGGTTTCGCCTGCTCCGCCTTCGAAGAGGACGTTGTCTGGGATTACGATGGCGGCTTTGCCGTTGATTTTTAGTAGTGTTTTGACGTGTTGGAGGAAGTTGAGTTGTTTGTTGCTTGTGGTTGCCCAGAAGTCTTGGCGTTCGTAGATTAGGGCTTCTCTGTCAGCTCTGCCTTCGCTGTCTGTGATGGTTATGCTGCTTTTTTTGCCGAAGGGTGGATTAGTCATTACCATGTCATAGCGTGTGCCTGGGTCTGATATGAGTGAGTCGCCTACTTCTATTGGGCATGGGTCTCCGCCGATGCCGTGGAGGTAGAGGTTCATGACGCATAGGCGGGCTACGCTGTCGACTATGTCTTTTCCGCTGAATGTGTTGAATCTGAGGAATTTTTTTTGTTCGACATCTAGTTGATAGTTTTTGGGGTTTGATATGTAGTCGTGGGATGCTATGATGAAGCCGCCTGTTCCGCAAGCGGGGTCATTAATGGTTGTTCCTGGTTGGGGCTGCATGACTTCTATGATGGCTTTGATTAATGGTCTTGGTGTGAAGTATTGTCCTGCTCCGCCTTTTATGTCCTCAGCGTTTTTCTGGAGTAAGCCTTCGTAGATTTCGCCTTTCACGTCTATGTCCATGCCTATCCATGTTTCAGCGTTGATGAGTTCGATTAGGCGTTTGAGCTTGGCAGGGTCTTGGATTCTACTTTGGGATTTCCTGAAAATGATGCCCAGCATTCCTTTTTCTTTGCCCAATGATTCGAGAATGAAGCGATAATGGGTATCTAGTGCTGCTCCGTCTTTTTCTAGGAGGCTTTGCCAGTCAAGTCCTTTTGGAATTGTTGAGGGCTTGTTGAAGGGTGGTTTTGTTTGTTCGTCAGCCATTTTTAGGAATAAGAGGTAAGTTAACTGTTCAACGTAATCGCCATAGCTTACGCCGTCATCTCTTAAAACATTGCAGTAATTCCATACTCTCTGCACTATTGAAGCAGACTCATTAGACATAACGCATCAACCCAACTTCTTTCAGAGTTTCTTTACTCGTTTTTATCTTGTTAGTGCCTTCTTTTGTCATTTGTCTTACTCTCTCTTCTTTAATGCGCCCCAACAGTTTCTCTGCAGGCTCATCAGCTCTGACGGGCTTCTCTTTCTTCTCTGTCTTAAGCGTCTTATCCTGCGTTGGGTCGGAAACGATTTTTTCAGGCATATTTTTTCTATCCCTCCTTTGTTTATGCTTCAACGAAGAAAATAAGCCTAAAGCTCTATTTAAAAGCCAGTAAGAACCGCGTTGTATTGGTTTTTGACCACGCGCACCGCAACTACGGCCTATTGAGCAACTTACAAATGTTTTCAAGTTCGTAAGCAAGGCTGGCGATTAAACAACAACCAATTCCTTGATTGATTAAGAGATAATCTCTGGATGCCTCTTCCTTTTCTTAACATAACCTACGGTTATAACAGCAACAGCTAACAGTATTGTTAATGCAATGTATGGAGCTAACAGCTCAAGTTTGTTTACTGGAATAGAGTAATGCATAAGCCCAGATCACGGTTACTCCAATAATTCCATACTTTCTCGCAGTTTTCTGTATGTTAATGACAGTTTTTGTTGACGGGTTCTTTAACACATCGGCATAACGCCTGATAATGGGTATGGAAAGGGGGAAGAGTATAGAAAACAAGAATAAATGTCTGTAGGGGAGTAAACCAAAAGCTGAATAAATGAATGGCGAGAAACTTGCTATCAAAAACATAAATCCAGCGACTATAACACCTTTCTTCCTTCCATACCTAACAACAAAAGTGTGAACCCCAGTTTTGCGGTCTGCTTCATAGTCTCCAACGGCTTGGATAATATGGCCACCACAGTGAATTAGCACTAGCGGCATGGCACCCAACATAATTGATGGAATGTTGGAGACTAGCTTGTCGGTTAACCCCAACCCCATTAAGAACGGCAGAAAGCCAGCGCCTATACCTGAAATCACGAAGTCTGCAACTGGTACGCTTTTCAGTCTGAATGGGGGAGTGGAATAAGCAGTCCATAGTCCTAAGTAAACAATAAACAGCGGGAGAACATGAACGCTAGCTATGAACACCAAAATTAAACATGAGATGACCAGTAAGAAAGAGAAGATTAATGTCTTCCTCGGTGTTATTCGTCCAGAGGCAACAGGTAGATTTGACTTAACCTCGTTCTCTCGATCCTCCTCACGATCAAAGTATTGATTCAAAACGAAGACGCTGGCCGTAGCAAATGAGAAGGCAAAGAGGACTATAACAGTACGCTCAAAAGGAAGCACACCAAAGAGAACACTCCCAAAACCAAAATTGAAAATCCATCCAAGCCAACTCCCAACCCTTGCAGCCTCAAAATATTGAAACATTTTATGCCTTCCAGAACGAAGTTAAAATTGCAAAATTTAAGAGTTTTGACCATTTACCTAGGTATCTTTGGTTCTAGCGCGCGCATTTGAAGCTATTGATCTCATCCTCAGGAAATGCTACGAATGCTCTTGTTGATACCTTTTGATAAATTTCTGCTTGGGAATTGCTTGCAAAACACTAAAGGGACTTGTCTAGGAAAGAACGAGGTCAAAATTTAGAAAGCGCTTTCGGTAGAGTAGGCACGTTTATTTAATCCAAAACCCGATTTAATCTTAATTGAAATGGAGGAAATTTATGTGGCTTATTTAACAACAACGGAAACGGGACAGCCCGTTCTCATTTTGAAGGAGGGAACTGGTCGAAGTAGGGGAAAAGAGGCCCAGAGAAACAACATAATGGCGGCGAGAATTATTGCCGAAGCCATAAAGACCACTCTGGGTCCGCGGGGCATGGACAAGATGCTCATCAGTGGTATGGGTGACATCAAGATAACTAACGATGGCGCTGTCATTCTAAAAGAGATCGATGTGGAACATCCAGCAGCTAAGATGATGGTGGAGGTGGCCAAGACACAGGATGACATGGTTGGCGACGGAACCACCACCGCCGTGATCTTGGCTGGAGAACTCTTGGGAAAGGCGGAGGAGCTTTTGGATCAAAAAATTCATCCAACTATAGTTGTGAGCGGCTACAGAAAGGCCTTTCAGAAGGCCGAAGAGGTTCTTCAAAAGATCGGAATCCCTGTGGATCTTGAGGACCGGGAAACTTTACGTAAGGTCGCTGTGACCTCCATGGCGAGCAAGGTGATGGGCGAAGCAAGGGAACACTTGGCGAAGATCGCCGTCGACGCCGTGAAACAGATCGTCGAGCAGAGGGGCGAGAAAAATACTGCTGACATCGACAACATCCAAATAATTAGGAAAGAGGGAAAAAGCCTAGCTGACACAGAGCTCATCCAGGGAATAATACTAGACAAAGAAGTGGTTCACCCCGGTATGCCTAAGCGGATCGAGAAAGCCAAAATAGCCCTCATAAACGCCGCTCTGGAAGTGAAGAAGACCGAGATCAGTGCCGAAATCAGAATACGCGAACCCACCCAAATGAAAGCCTTTCTAGACCAAGAAACACGCATGCTAAAGGACATGGTGGAGAAAGTTAAGAAGGCAGGCGCTAACGTGCTAATCTGCCAGAAGGGCATCGATGACCTAGCCCAACACCTCCTAGCCAAGGAGGGAATCATGGCCGCGAGAAGAGCCAAGGAATCTGACATGGAAAAACTGGCCAAGGCAACAGGCGGGAGAATCATCAACAACCTAGACGACTTGAAAGCTAAAGATTTGGGAGAGGCTGGACTGGTGGAAGAACGGAAGATCGGCAACGACAAGATGGTCTTCATAGAGAAATGCAAGGACCCAAGATCCGTCTCCGTGCTAATTCGTGCAGGCCTTGAGAAAATGATAGACGAGGCTGAGAGGGCCGTCCACGACGCCCTATCCGTCGTTGCAGACGTAATCGAAAAAAACAGGGTCGTTGCGGGTGGAGGAGCCGTTGAAGCCGAGATAGCCAAAGAGCTTCGCGACTACGCAACAAAAGTGGGAGGAAGAGAACAGCTCGCCATCGAAGCCTTCGCCGACTCCGTGGAGGCAATCCCCAAAACCCTGGCGGAGAACGCGGGTCTCAACACCATCGACATACTAGTGGCCCTAAGGTCAGCCCACCAGAAAAAGAAGGGAGTTACAATGGGCGTCGACGTTTTTTCAGGCGATATCTCTAACATGTTAGAGAAGGGTGTCATTGAACCGGTTTGGGTCAAGCAGCAGGCCTTAAAGTCGGCAGCCGAAGTAGCCTCCATGATCCTAAGAATCGACGACGTGATCGCTGCAACAAAACCAAAGGCAGAAGGCATGCCCTCCAGAGAGGAAGAATAAGACTGAGAAGGGTTCTTAATGCGCGCGCATTTTATAGCTTTCTTAGGATAGAAAGGGTTAATCACCTTGAGCGCTACTAAGTAAGGGAGCAAAGAGCTTCGAAAAAAGGGCTTGAAGAATAAACATCAATTAGGGTGATATACGGGGAAGCAGAGGCTAGCAATGGAAATTCGAGAGTGTATATTCCGGATATTCTCTTTGGGCGGAGCTCGTCTGCACGTTATCTAAGTGGAGGCGTTTCAAAACTGTTCTTTGTGGATGACGAGACGCTAAAGAAGGTGGCTGCGTTGTTCGGAGAGGACGCTGTTAGAGTAGTTGAGGTCCTCAAAGGGGTTCACGAGATTATAGATATTGAGATAGCGGATAAAACCCAAATACGCCTCAACATTGTGCGCAAGACACTCTACAGACTCTACGACCACTCCATCGTGGCTCTCAGGCAGTCCCGTGACAAAGAAACAGGCTGGTTTATCCACAACTGGAGACTCCAACCAGACCAACTAGAAGGCTTTATCCTAAACCAAAAGCGCCGTGTTCTTGAAAAACTGGAAACTCGGCTTGAGTACGAGAAAAGCCACGAGTTCTACACCTGCCAAACGCCCGGCTGTAAGCGATTCCCCTTCGCAGAGGCGTTTGAGCTTCTCTTCAAATGTCCCGATTGCAACAAACCAATGATGTACATCAACAACAACTGGATCGTTGAGATCCTAACCCGAAAAATTGAAGAGATAAAAGTTCTTTGAGCGTTGAAATGTTAGAGAATTTTTCCATCCGCGTATTTCCCAAGCATTGCTGAACCCCTCTATTTATATTGTTCCTTCATCAAGTTATGTGGGCTATTGGATGAGAGATTATGTGTGCGGCACTGTGCTTGACGAAAAAACAGCAAAATTCAAAATAGCCTTTGAAGGAGAGACATACTACTTCTGCTCCGTGAGTTGCAAGAAAAAATTCAAACGCCATCCTAAGAAGTTCGTCAAATAATTTACGTTTCATAGATTTTTACTCATTAAATCTCTAAGAACACATAGTTGTAGCAGTGAACCTGAACTATCACCTGCTTCAATGCAAAGACGCCCCGAAAATGTGAGAAAAAAGGGAGAGTAACCTATCGTTGTTAGCTCTCTATTTAGTTTTCTTTTTACTTCCTTTCTTCTTCTTCCCGGTTGGACTTTTAGACAAGATTGCGACCTCAAATCTACAATTCTCAGCGATTTCTATATATATAATTTCGTATGCACTCGTTATCTTAACACATCCAAAATCTGCCCATTTATGGTTATTAACAATAAATTAACGATTTCTTGAAGAGGAAAACGCTGTTTAGAATTTTTCGGATGCGAGGAGTCAAAGCACAGTCAAAATGGGAATTGCTCAGCGTGCTTGCTCTGTGAGAGGAGGCTTGTGGCTGCAACTTGGTCATTCAATTGCTCTCATGAACGTATTTTGTTCCTACTTTTTATACCGAAATGACAACGTGTAAAGGTTGATAATTTCACATGCAGAAATGCAATATATCTTTTTTCCAAAACTAGAGAAGATTTATAGTGTGCTTTACATATACTGTTTCTACACTTTCAGGGTATAGAGCATTATGACCGAAGAACAAAGACTGCCATCTAATGAAGAAGAAGTAACAAAACTTATGATTGACAGACCATCCGACTTTAGATTTCACGCCGCTTATCTGGCCTATTCTGAAACCTGGGACAAAACCACTTCAGAAGAGGAGAAAATGAAATTGAACGAGATCACATTATCACTTTCCGAGGGAGAGATAAGCTATTCAGACTTCTATAAAGGGTTGGATCATTTCAGAAGACCTGGTTCCAAACACTATGCTTATTCTAGAGAAAGGATAGAAACTCAGAGGAAGAGGGACTGGAGAAAAAAGCAAACCAAAAACATGAGGAATGCTAGGCATAGATGAGATCGCAGGCGCGCATTGCATTTTTCTGTGTTGCGCCAAGTTGGAAATTAGAAACTAGAGAATTAACTCTGTCCTTTTTTCAAATTGGTTTACCATAAGTTTAATTAAGGCAACTCGTCAACTGATTGAACACGCAAGAATTAGAATTCTAAAAGGATGCTAGTTCTTCGTTGACTAATAGGAGGTGCAATTTGCATGTCGTATAGAGAGCGCCGAGAAATGTATAAAGCAGTCTGTGCTGATTGTGGCCAAGAATGTGAAGTTCCGTTCAAACCTGAAGGAAGCAGACCCGTATACTGCCGAGAATGCTATTCTAAACGAAGACCCCCGAGAAGATATTAAGCTTATAGCTAAAATCTTCGGTCCGTTTTACGCACCTTTTTCTTTTTATCAATAGTAATAATAAGATAATTGGAGGCTAGGATACATTCAAGTATACTGCGTCTTATGTAATATTCAGTATGCGCGAGAGGTATTTGGTTTTCACGGGGAGGCCTAATGCGGGCAAGAGTAGCATTATCAGAGAAGTTGTAGGTTTGGATGTGGCAATCGGTAAACGACCAGGAACTACGCGACGGATTTCAAAATATCCCTTGAGTGGCGATTTGGTGCTTGTAGATATGCCAGGGTTTGGTAGGAGGATGGGAGCTTCTAAACGTTTGGGGGATAAGATTAATGATCAGATCATCAAGTTCCTGGAGTCCTCTGCTCAGAGCATAGCTTTAGCCGTCCATGTTTTAGACATATCCACGTTCTTGGAGGTAACGTGGCGTTTGGAGAAGAAGGGTTTTATCTCAGTGGACGTGGAGATGGTTCAGTTTTTGACAGAGACTTTAGGGGAGTTTCCCTTAGTGGCGGCTAACAAGATAGATAAGGCGGATAAGGAGGAGTTAGAGGTCAACCTTGAAGAGTTCATACATCAAATAGGTAAGAGTTATCCATTTGCCGTTGGAGAGCACGTATTCCCAGTGAGCGCAAAGACACGAGAAGGATTGGGCGCTTTGAAGAACTCCATCCACAAAAGGTTGGTGGCGAAAGGATATAGGACGCCATTTAAAGTAGGCTTATAGTTCTTCCAGGACTGTTTAGACAGATTCCCTCTTTTATTTGCGAAAATGTTCAAACTGAGAAATAACCTTCAATGGTGTTCAAAGCATAAGGCTGTCCAGCGTTGGCTATGTAGAAGTTGTGGTTACCGCTTCTCTGAGTCTAAGGTAGAGTCAAGCTTTTCAGAAAAAGGAAGTGAGCAGAATCCAGATGGGGCCTCGGGAAGTGTGGTGGGGTCGCTGGGATTTGAACCCAGAACCTCCAGCGCCCCAGGCTCCGCTCCTTTACGAGTTCCAAAAGAGCCGATTTTTCAAGAAATAAGCTTAAATTGGGTTGCGGTAGCCTCGGTATTGGGTTGTTTTGCTCAATAGTGTTGAGCACTTATAAATATGGCTGAGCAGGAGGTTCTCACATTTCTTACATTTAGAGACTTCCAGAGGTTGATACATAGGAATCAAAATCTTAACTTTAGGCTCTGGAGAAGGTTGTTCTAGGAAAATCTTGTTAGCTGGAATTCTTTGATTAGTTGTTTAAGAAAAAAGAAGGGTATAGCGGCTAATGGTGGTCTCTAAGCAACGTTTAATAGTTGTAGTGCCTTATTAAGAGGAAATTACGTGCCATAAGTAAATGTGATTTGTGTTTTGGCACCAATCTTCACATGTTTAGGAGGAAATGCTGATAACGGAAATTAAGATTGAAGATAGGATGAAGATTCCAACGGACAAGAAGTTTCATCCAGAAGCTGGACACTTCGGCAAAGTCGTGTGGATAAGTGAAGACAGAAAAACTGTAGCGATACAATGTGAAAGGCGCCACAACGGCAAAAAGCTGTTTTCATGGTGAAGATCAATTCTAAGAAATGAGCGATACGAATCTTATGCATACATAGAATTTAAGCATGGTTACTTTGGAGATTTGGGGCTAACAGATGATCCGTTCATTTGATATGGAAAATGTTTTATCTATCATCTGTAACTTGTGGGTGGGTAATCTTATGGCTAAATGTCCTAAATGTGGAACGGAAGTGGCTACTCCTAGAAAGTCTTGGAATATGGCTGGTAAAAAAGATAAGAGTGGCAAGAGAACAGAGCTTACTATAGGACTCTTCGACCATTGTGGAAAATCTTTCAGAGCTGTCTTAGCAAAGAGAAAAATCTGATTAAAAAATCACCACACCCTATCTTTTTTAGCTTTTAATGGTTCATACATGTAGGTTAAGGTGTATGGGTAATTACCCTTCCACATCTAGGACAATGAGCATGACTTAGAGAAGACTGAGAGTCATAACCCAGAAATAGTAGCATCTTCTTTAAGTGCTCTTTTGGGATTCTTTCTCTTTGTAGAAAAGGATAACATATATTATGGACACACCAATGCAAAGACACCATAAGACGATGGTTGGTTTGGGTTGTTAAAAAGGGGAAGTGAAGTTGAATGAGGAAGCCTAGCATTTCTCTTTTTGTTGCTGTATTGGAAACATTAGGAGAGAAAGGATTCATAGATGTTGAACCAACGGAAGGAAACTATGACTTAACTAAAATCTACGACTTTTTAGTAATAAGTGGGATAGCAGATCGTACTGAAGAGAGATATTGGTTAAGATTAGTTAACGAGGATGCTTGTATTATGTTAGCCCATCTTCTCAAAGAGTTGTCAAAGGGTCGACCAAGAAAAAAAATAAATGATCTTATATCTTAATGAGTCAAAATACCCTAGACATTTTTATGTTTTTGAGCTGTCACTCAGGTGGGGGCTCTTCCCTCATAAGCTCGTGTGCTGAATCTTCTATTTTACTCCTACAATCATTACAAACAGGATAGATTGGTTCGGTGAAAATTGGCACACGACTTTTATGGAGCTCTTGTTGTCTAAAGAGGACTCGGATGAGCATAAGATGTCACGGTGCTTACTTTTTCTCTATTCTCATGGGTTCTTTCGGTTCAGCTATGACTTTTCCACATTTCTCACCTAAAATCGGACTCTCTCTTTCTTAGAAGTTTTTCCTCTAGGTTTTCCTGCCCATGCATATTTACAAATTGTACATTTTTTCAGGTTTTCAGTTATCGTAATCTTCTTACTCCCACATTGAGGACATCGTTCTTTTCTACCCATTTATTTTACATCTCTTCAGCCAGAGTTTCAATGATTAGCATTGTTATCACATAATACATTATTTCAAGTTGTACTAAAAATTTAAGAAAGAAACTTCTATTGAATGGTTTAGGGCTTAAACGTTTAAAGTTGGAGATGTCCCCCGCAAACTCCCATTTTTTCCATTAAAAGTAGGAAATCTAACTTCCGATTTCCTACTTTCTCCAATAGAACTTTATCCAAACTAGCTTATAAGAGAAGATAAAGATTTGTTCTATGGTGAAGAATTGAGTGAACCAAAATTGGTTAGATGTCGGAAATGCGGAAAACCTTTAGGTTATATGACCGTGTTAGGAGGAATTTAGAAACGTCAGACGAAAAGGTGGAATTCAAATGGCTGGATGCCAAATTGGTGGGAAGCGATACCGTTGTTTTTAGGCTTGAGGACGGAGCTATGGTGAAGATTAAAGTTGATATCGATCGAGCTGGTATTGCAATTAATTTCACCAATCCAGATGGATCGCCACATTACAACATTAACGCATCTTTAAAGGTCAATGTGGTTCCAAGTGGGAAGAAGTTCTCGATTCCAAAGTCTCAGTTGGCGAGACCTCCCCCGAAGGAACCAACAATGAAACCAATCTAGTGAGACTTCTCCCGCAATCTCCCCATTTCTTTGTTTAATTCTTATGTTGCTGTTAAACCTCTTTAACCGAATGAAGATTGAGCTATTGTAATCGATTTCTCACTAGTTTTCCAATGAAAACCTACGAAGTTAATATCCAAACCCAGACCCATATAGCAAATATGGCTGGAACTAGCGCTCTCTCGAACC
>Ga0315314_1000860_pt1 | contig 29801 bp, 37 predicted proteins | sample TDP9_MG_FD_203631 | JGI IMG/M metagenome (GOLD analysis project Ga0315314, IMG submission 203631) | Freshwater sediment microbial communities from Lake Towuti, South Sulawesi, Indonesia - TDP9 | ecosystem: Environmental > Aquatic > Freshwater > Lake > Sediment | place: Indonesia: South Sulawesi... | reverse complement strand
ATTCACGGGTTGCTCACTAGACTCAAACAGCGGATTCAGGCGTTGATGGTTTACGAGGCTCAATTGGCGTTTAAGATTGGGTTAACTCCTAATTTAGCCAGCGCTTTGGGGATTTTGACAGCCATTGTCTCTGCCCTTTTATATTCGAGCTCTCAATCGTATCCATGGAACTTAATTGGGGCGTCTCTTTTTCTCCTGCTATCGGGTTTTTTGGATACTTTGGACGGTGTCATTGCGAGGCTTTATGGTAAAGTGACGGTTTTCGGCGGCTTCTTAGACTCCATGTTAGATCGCTACGCAGACGCGCTTGTTTTGGTTGGGATAATTCTGGGCGGTTTCGGCGACACCTTTTGGGGTTTTCTCGCCTTGACAGGTTCACTTCTCGTAAGTTACAGCCGAGCACGGGCGGAGGCGGCTGGGGTAAAAATGGAAACAATAGGCTTGGCGGAACGTGCCGAACGAATCCTCATACTCGTCACCGCAAGTCTTCTCACGCTGATCTGGAGCGACGCCTTGTGGTGGAGCATTGCCTTGTTGGCGGTCCTTACAAATCTAACTGTGCTTCAACGAGTAATCTATTTTAGAAGAGCGCTGAAAAAGAGGGAAACTCTGACACCGATAGTTTAGCCTTAAGAGTAGGCAGTTTAAGACAGCGTTAGATGGTTGAGTTTTCCTAAAATCTAGTATCTGGGTCTTCTCCAGGGCTTACGCCGCTCGTCTCGAGCGCGCACCGTGACGACGCCTCGGTGCACAGCGCATGACACACAGTAATACTTGGTTTCAACGTGCATGGGGAGGTAGGCGCCTCTTTGGCGTAGTTCTCTCGCCAAGGTCGGTTCAACCAACGTTACCGGTCGTGAAATCTTCTTGGCTTTGTCGGCTGGAACTTGCGCTCCGCAGGCGCTGCACTGAACTAGGTCGCTTCGTCCTTTGCCGCCCTTTGATCGTCCCCGGCTCTTTCTTTTGACTGGCACTGTTCATATCCTCATAGGGTGCTTAATTGTTAAATCGAATGAGTGACCATGCTTATAGATGTTTCCAAAATGAACAGCGCCAGCATGTTTGATTTGGTAACCGTGGGACACTTTGCAATAGACTCCATTCGCTCAGCTAAGATAAGGCAAGCCAGAGACACGCTGGGCGGACCGCCCACTTACGTTTCGGTTGCAGCCGCCAAACTGGGTGCAAGGGTTTCGGTGATTTCAAAGGTGGGCGATGACTTCCCCAGCAAGTATCTAGGCTGGCTTCAAGACAACAACATAGATTTATCAGGGGTTAAACGAGTTTCTGACGCTTCGACCAGCCGTTTTGTTATAGAATATAAAAACTGGGAGCGAAAAATGCGGTTGGAGGCTCGTGCTCCACCGATTTTGCCAGTCGACATATCTAGTTCTCTTCGCGCTAGAATTGTCCATGTAGCACCAATAGCGAACGAAACCTCGAGCAGTGCGGTCGCCAAACTACGTAAATCGACAAAGGTTCTGTCGCTGGACCCTCAGGGCTTTGTGCGAAGTTTTGACGATAGAGGAAATGTTGGTTTGAAAAGGTGGAGAGACCCAGAGGTGCTAGCTCAAATTGACGTCTTCAAGTCAGCAACAGAGGAGATTCGAGCCATGACCGGGGTCAGAGACTTGAAGTCGGCGATGAAACAAATTAGCGACCACGGAATAAAGGTCGTGGCGGTTACTAGAGGCATGAAGGGCGCCATGCTACTTTCTGACGAACACTTTCATGATATCCCCGCATGCAAACCGAAGAGGATTGTTGACCCAACTGGCGCTGGAGACGCCTTCATCGGAGCCTTCTTAGCCGAGTATGCGAAACGTAAAGACCCGTTATGGTGCGCCTGTGTAGGATCAGCCGCGGCGTCCTTTGTGGTTGAGGGAATCGGACCTGAGAAGTTTGGGGAGAGGCATGAAGTTTATGTGAGGGCTCAAGGAATATATGGGAAAGTTGTGGGAAAGAAGAGGTAAGGTGTGGTGATGTCTTTATGGGTCGTGTTTCAAAGGGGGTGAAATGCAGCGTCTCGGGCTGCGGCAACGAGGCTGTTCGTTCAATCGCCACTGATAAGGCAACGGCTGCTGGACTCAAAGTGGGCGAGATTAGACGTGCGTACCTGTGTAAGGAGCATTATAAAGAGTTCAAACGACAGACAAAGCAGGAACGAACATTGGAGAAGTGGAGACACGGCGCTGTAGGCTAGGCTGGGTAAAAGGCAGGTTCAGACGCAGAGATTCATCAAGTTCCTTGTTTTCCAACTAGGAATTCACCAAATCCATCAAGGTTTGGTACCAAGTAGGTTGGTGTGTGGTTGTACGTGTTTACATAATACCAAGTTCTATCTCAAAGTCTCGGTATGCTTTTTTACGTTTGAGAAGCTCATCTATCTTCTTGGCTTCAATCAATTTAACTTTGTTCCGAATCTCATGGAATGTCCCTGAAAGAAGCTCATTTGCTTTGCGAATATCATCGTCACCAACAACTAGGAAAATGTTGCTGTTCCAAAGGTCAAAGGCATGTTTTAGCTTGCCGATGGCGTGATACAGGTCTCCGCCAATCTGAACTTCAAAAACATAAGCTGGCACAGCCCTTTCAATTCTTCTCCACATCACATCCAGCTTTCCACCATCCACATCATATTCAGGCTCCGCGATGTGCTTCTGAAGGCGACCAATTTCGACAAGTTTCATCTTTATTTCTTCGTGCGGAGAAACACCTTCTTTCTCAACGACATCCTTTGTAATAGGCACTGCGTGAAATGCTTTGATAACTTCATTCGCCATTTCTTCTTTAATAACACGAAAACCGCCTCGAGCACGAAGTTCAAGTGCCTCGAAAGCAACTCTGCGCGTTTCCCATTTATCCTGTGGTAAAAGGTATTTTACTCCAATCTCAAAACGGTTCGGCCATATCACTTTCCTTTTTTGAACTTCCACTGGCCAAAGTGGCTTATCTTGTTTGAATTTTCTTTGCACTGCTCCGTATCCAATTACTCCACCAATAGGACGGGTTGCATAGAAAAGCACATTATCACCTTCCGAGAGGTTTTTCCACCGAGCATTATGCCAAGGAGTGTCTTCAAGTCCCCAGATACTACCTTGTTCAAAGGCAATTTTCCAATGCTCCGGCGGACCTACCGCCAACCACCACTTCGACATGCTTTATCACTAGCCTTGTATGAGCCTTCTTGAAATATTAAAAGGTGTGTATCCTTGTTTTCGCATTAATCGTAGTCGTCAGACAAACAAACTAGACAAGCAATACCTAACAAAAAGAGTCGGCAACCGTGATGAGCTCTCATGAAGAGACCTAAGGAAATAGACGAAGACTTCCTCTGGTATGTCGAGCATCCCGAAGCCTTCGAAGACTACAAGGGTCAACATGTAGCCATATGGAATAAAAAAATCATAGGTTACGGAAACAAGGGCTAAAGAAGCCTACGACATGGCAAAGAAAAACTATCCCAAAGCAAAACCAACCCTAGCCCTTCATCCCAAAAGAAGAAGAACTCATCCTATAACCGAATTTCAATGAAGGTTTAAATTCTGAACTTCGCTCATTCATTATTCTGGTGTCTCAGCGTGGGCCTAGAATCAAGAAAATGGATAAACCAGCACCTGCCAGAATTGAGAAAAAAGTATCCCAACAAAACAGTTCTGGTCTGCGAAGAAAAAGTAATCAAAACCATAGATGAACCACTCGACCCGATCAAAATCAACCAAATCGCCAAGAAACTGTGCAAAGGCAAAGACTGGAGTTACACATACGTAGCTGAACAAGAGGAAGAATACATCCTGTGATACTGATAGACATAGAAGTCTACAACAACATCGAAAAACAATACGAAACCTTCGAAGCCATAGTTGACACCGGCGCAACATTCTGCGTCATGGCGGAACACATCGCAGACAAAATGGGATGCCAAGCTCAAGAGAAAATCCATCTCTGGCAAGTCAACAGCCCGCTCACACTGTCAAAATCAACTCTAAAAATCAAATACAAACAAAAAGAACACCACGCAGAAACAGTCATCGTAGACATCAACAAAGACCACCTACGCCCCGCCACACCAAACGAAAAATGCAAACGCCCACCCACCCCACACCCATTGGCAAGCCGAATAATCCTAGGCAAAACATTCCTCGACAAACTCACAGAAACCGAACGAAAACAAGTCCTCACATACCTAGCCTAAACTAGCCTGACAAACACGGGCGCAGTCGACGAACAAGACGATAAAAAGCGTACTCATCCCACAAGCAAACAAACTCGACAACCAGTACCTAAAGACAAGAGCCTAGCGAGCAGGAATACTCACAATGCCACAAACCATGCAAGCAGCCTAGCCCTAAACAAGAAAAAGTTGCTAACAACACCATAGCGTTATTCACCATCAACACCAACACAGTCCAAGCCAGCACAAACAGTCTGCGCTTCCGTGTTCAACTACAACCGTCCAAGCCAACACAGTAGAAGAAGACGTAAGCCGATTGTTCCCTTCTTCTTCTGAAATTTATTTCTCAGCCCTAAACGTCTCTTTTGGCAACATTGAAAGTCACTTTTAACAACATTGAAAGTGCGCTAAACAAAGGTCAAATAGAGCCAGAAACGCTATACAGAAACCAAAACAAACCCCAAAAAACAAACACACCAACACCACCCAAACACAAAAAAATTTCTCACCGCACAGATAATAGTAGTCTACAACAAAGCGCAAGACTAATCTGAGTAAGGCTCTTTCACTCTATGAATTGGCATGGTCTAGGGTGAAACTCGCTTGAGAATCCTCCAACTACACTCCAACTTCATCGAATACAAACCCATAAAGAAAGAAGTAGCGATAGCCGAGGAAACCGAAAAGAAACCGAAACGACTAGACGACATAGTTGTCCTTTTCACCTGCGTAGAAGAAGGCGACAACGAAGCAGTAGCCCAACAGGCTATAGAGGAAGTTAAAGATTCACTACAAGAGCTGAAGGCGAAAAAAATTCTGATCTATCCCTATGCTCACCTAAGCAGCAATTTAGCAAAACCCGCAACCGCCCTGAACATTCTAAAGACAATGGAAAAGTATGCAAAAGACGCAGGCATCCAAACCCATCGAAGCCCATTCGGCTGGAACAAACAGTTCACAATCTCCATCAAAGGACACCCCCTCGCAGAACAATCGAAGGTTATAGTACCAAAAGAAAAAGGAAAAGAAGAGAAGAAAGCAAAAGAATGGAAAATCCCAAAACCAGAATACTTAATATTAAAACTCGACGGCGAAACTGCCCACCCAAGAAAATACAGTTTTAAAAAAGATGAAGAGGACATCAAAACCCTGGTTGAAAAAGAAGTTTTCAAGAAAGAAGCCCCAGGCGGAGAACCACGAATCATTGGAATCTTGAACAGGTTTGGATTGCAATGGGAGCCAAGCTCTGACTCTGGACACATGAGGTACGGTCCAAAAGCAGCCTTAATGGTTGATTTGGTCGGAGACTACGCTTGGCAGAGCGCAAATGCACTAGACATACCGAGTTTCTCAATAAAGGGAACCAACCTGTTTAACTTAAATGTCCCCGCGATTAAGGAACACGCCGACCTGTTCGGCGAAAGGCTCTACACTGTACGAGTCGATAAAGAAGAGTTTATCTTGAAATATGCAGCTTGCTTCCAACAGTTCTCCATGCTTAAAGACTGGATGATCAGCTACAAACACATACCCTTCGGAATGTTCGAGATCGCCGACAGCTACCGACTAGAGCAGTCAGGCGAAACCCTGCTGGGATTTCGGCTACGTAGGTTCTACATGCCAGACTACCACGTCTTCTGCAGAGACCTCGAGCAGGCCAAGGAAATGACGCTCAGAGTCCACAAGAAAATCCATGAAAAAGCCAGAGAGCTTAGCAATCAATACGTCTCGCTATACAATTTAACCAAGAGTTTCTTTGAGAAAAACAGGAGTTTTATGAAAGAGCTGGTTAAAGTCGACGATAAACCCGCCCTTCTGCACTTCGTCCCAGAAGGAAAGTATTACTGGGTCATAAATGTGGAGTATCACATAACCGACGAATTGAAAAGGTCCAGAGAGATAGCCACTGTTCAAATCGATGTGGGAAACGCCAAACGATTTGGAATAAAATACATAGATGAAAAGAGAGAAGAAGCCTACCCGCCCATCCTGCACACTGCGATATTAGGTGGAATAGAACGCTACCTCTACACAGTGTTTGACGCCGCACTGAAGCGGGAAGTGCCCAGCTTGCCGCTCTGGCTCTCCCCAACTCAGGTCAGAATCATACCGATCTCAGACAAATTCATCCACGATGCCGAGAAACTTGCCGATGCTATGGAAAAACAATGTATACGAGTGGACGTTGACGACCGCCCGTTCACAATGCAGAAGAAGGTTAGGGAGGCGGAAATTGAATGGATAAACTACGTGCTAGTTATCGGTCAGAGAGAAATAGACTCAGGCGTTCTGCCAGTACGCGACAGACAGGTCAGAGAGATCAGGAAGACGCGACTTCAACAGTTAATAAAGGAGATAAGAAAGAAGACGGTTGGGAAGCCGTTTCGGCCATTGACTCTGCCCCGAGAATTGTCGAGGCGACCACAGTTCTAGACTGAGCCAAAATTATATTCTAACCCGGATTTAGTGTCGATACATACTTCTAATTCATATTTGTTAAATATAGAAAATCGAAAGACAGAGGAATCATGGGCCAAGCCAAGCAGGTCGCTGTTCAAGAGCAAGTGCAAAGAGTTGCGCCTGTTCAAACCGAACAATTGAGGGTGAGCAATATTGAACCATTCCTCAGAAAAATTGTGTTGGCAGCACTTACGATGTTGGGTATAGGTTACATTTTGACTAACGCAACCATTGCTTTGTTGATAGGCCACTCAGCGTCGACCATTCCCATTGCTTCTCAGGCGAACATCAGCGCCATCGCGGGCAGAATCCTCTTCCTCATAGCCACGATGGTTTCATCCCTATTAGGTGTACTCTTCATCCTTGGCGCGGTGAAATTTTATGAAAGGGTTCAAACCAAGGGCGTAGTCTTTCTTGGCGTGGTGCTCTCCTCTATTTATTTGCTTTTTCTAGGCGTGGGTTCCACTTTCCTTCTTTCTGAAACAAACTTTGCAGCGTTGATGCTGATTATTGCTCCTATACTTGTTGTTGTGAGTGCTGCGACGTATATTTCCTCTAACACGTGTTTCAAACTAGTTGGCGCCGTCTTGGGCATTGCCGGAGGTGTTGCCCTAGCATACGCAATATTCAACCTCCGAACACTGGACCTAGTATTTGCATGGGGCATTCCCTTTACAGGTCCCTTCATGTCTTTGACGGTTCTAGAGAGCGTGGTGGTGATTATTGGTCCGATGGCTGCTTGTGCCAATTCTTTTTTTGGTCACAGGCTTCAAGAGCGCCCGTTTGTCCACGCGTTTATTCTGCTTGTTGCTTTGGTTTATGGTGTGGGCGCGTTCATCGGTTCTCTTGTCCTGTCGATGAGTTTTTGGGATCTCATCTGGAAATTGCCATGGGGTGGGCCCTTTCACGGTGCGGAAGAATGGTTTACGAGTACGGTGGTTTTTTGGAGTGCTAGTTTAGTTCTCATGGATATTGGCGGTATATTACTGATAGCTGGGGCTTGTCTTGGGTTCGTATATGTGGCGCGAGAGTTCTCGCAGTTCTAGATAGGTCTAGTCTGTGCGCTGAAAAATTTTTTTGTGTGAGAGGAAGGCTGTTCTGTTTGTGTTTTGGGTTCTGATTTGGTTTCTGTATGGCGTCTCTGGGTCTGTTTGAGGGCTGTTTGGCGCACTTTCAATGTTGCCAAAAGCGACGTTTACCAAAATGCTGCTTCACTTTGTAGGGCTCAGAGTCTAATTTCAGAAGAAGAAGGGAAACAGTCCCTTTAGCCTTCTTCTACTTGCCCGTGGAGAAACAGTGTGCGTGTTGGTGATGAATGCGCCCTAGTGGCATCAACACCCAGGCTAGCTTCTATGCTTAACCCTTCTAGCCTTAACGTCCTCTTGACCCTGGCGAATCTTCTTCATCATCTCAGGGTCGCTTAGAATTTCAACTGTCTCAAGCAGTTCTTCCATGAGTTTCGTAACCTCGCCAAGCTTGTGCCTAGTCTCCAAGATGAGTTTTCGGTCATCCTCATCCAAGTATACAACCTTCGTCATCAGAATTTCACTCAAGTTATAGAAATGTAGACCCGACTTAATAAATTTGTAAGCGGAGTTTCACTAGCTGTTTCATCTCATTCTCTCATGGCTTTTCTCTCTTCTTCAGTGGGTTCTTCAACCGCCACTCTCAGCCACAAAAACAACACTAGACAACAAAAAGTTACTAAAAGTCACAAAAAGTCACCAATTTCCGTCCCAACAGACACCCCACCCTGTCTTACAAAAAGCATAAATGCATGTCGAAAGTTGCTTACGTATTCTAGCATAAAAGAGGAGAAGAAGCGTGGAGAAAGAACTCTCAGTCTACGTCGACGGCAAGTTCCACCCTAAATCCGAGGCTAAGGTTTCCGTCTACGACCATGGGTTACTGTATGGCGACGGCGTGTTCGAAGGCATACGCGCCTACGACGGCGTCGTCTTCAAGCTCAAAGAGCACATCGACAGACTCTACAGGTCGGCGCACACGATCATGTTGCAGATACCCATGACCCAAAAAGAAGTGACTAAGGCGGTTTTGGACACCTTGAAGAGGAACAAACTAGAAAACTCTTACATCCGCCTCGTGGTCACCCGAGGCGTGGGCGACTTGGGACTGGACCCGAGAAAATGTTCTAAAGCCACAGTCATCATCATCACTGAGCCCAGGATTGCGCTCCACTCTCAAGATAAGAAGGAAAAGGGCATAACCGCCATGATAGCATGGGTTAAACGAGACCCCGTAGACGCCACAACACACGAAGTAAAATCGCTGAACTACCTCAACAGCATCCTTGCAAAGATTGAATCCAACATAGCGGGTGTCGACGAGGCTATCTGCCTAGACAAGACAGGATTTGTGTGCGAAGGAGTAGCGGAAAACGTCTTCATAGTGAAAGACGGCAAGATCATCACTCCACCTACCTCAACAGGCGCTCTGAGAGGAATAACACGAGCTGTGATCATGCAACTCGCAGAGAAACTCGGATACCCAGTTATAGAAACCAACTTTACACCAAACGAGTTGTTCACAGCCGACGAGGTCTTCTTAACGGGAACCGCAGCCGAGGTTTCACCGGTTAGAGAAGTAAACAAACGAATCATCGGTGAGGGTAAGCCTGGATCAGTAACCAAAAAGTTGATGCGGGAATTCTATAGAATGGTAAGAGACCCGAAGCATGGGGTTGTGATTCGCTAATCCCTCATACCTATTTCTATTTTGACATGAATTTTTCGAGTCCGTTCAATGCTGTTTCTAATGCTTCTATCGGCGGCAGTATCACGGCTCTGAAATGCCCCGAACCATAAACTGGATCAAACCCAGAGCCATGCACGATTAGAACCCCTGTTTTCTCAAGGAGTTGACGCGCAAACTCTCCATCGGTCTTCCATCGTGACCCGATAGCCTCAATCTTTGGAAAAACATAGAAGGCGCCCTCGGGTTTGGCGCAGCTTATTCCTTTGATCCCGTTGAGCCTTTTCCAAGCGTAATCGCGTCTCTCTTGGAGTTTCTTCACCATTCCTTTAATGTGGTCTTGTGGCCCCTTGAGGGCAGCGACTCCGGCTTTCTGCACTGGTGTGTTAGCGCTTAGGCGCACCTTGGTTTCTTTTCCGACGCATTCCTTTAGTTCTGTAAGTTTCGCCTCTGGGTCGTGGAAGTACATATAGCCTAGTCGCCACCCGGTCATAAGATATGTTTTTGAGAAGCCGTTCATTCCAACGACGGACACGTCCCTGGCTATGTGCGCAGTGCTAACAAACCCCCTTTTGAAGACTATCCTGTCGTATATCTCATCGGAGACGAGCAAGAGGTTGTGTTCACCAGCCAGATCCACGATTCCTTTTACGACTTTTTCGTCGTATAAGGCGCCGCATGGATTGTTTGGATTGATGATCACTATAGCACGAGCCTTAGCCGTGATTTTGTTTCGTAGATCGTCGATGTTAGGTTGCCAATTGTCTTCTTCCACAGTTTCATAAGAGATCGACTTCCCTCCAAAAAACTTGACATAAGACATGTAAGGTGGATAAGTTGGACCTGGAACCAAGACCTCCTCGCCGACCTCGACGATTGCAGCCATGAGCATTTGGATTCCTTCAGAAATCCCATGGGTAACGATAACATCTTCAGGTTGAATCTCAACACCGTTAACAGTCTTCTCTTTTTCACAGATGGCTTCTCGGAGTTCCGGCAAACCTTCTGAGGGCGCGTACCAGTTGGCGCCTTCGTTTATCGCCTTTATCAACGCTTTCTTGATATGCTCTGGAGTGTCAAAGTCAAATTTTACAGGGTCACCTATGTTGAGATAGACTATCTTTTTGCCTTGTTTTTCTAACTTTTTGGCAAAGACAATCACGTCTCGTATGGCGTATTCGATTGTTCGTGCACGCTCTGTTACCCTATACATTTTCATAATCCATTGCTGAGTTATTCGGAACCTTTAAAAGTTTTTAGCATGCACACCTTGTAAAGTTCAATCAAAATGTAAAGTAAACAATAAATTCAGGATTACGGGATGGCCTTATTTTCATAGGTTGCTCTGAAGCCCTGAACAGTGTGCACAGTAATTGTTGCGACTTTACCTTGTCCTTGGTAAGAGCTCCAGATCCAAGGAATAACGATTAGAGTGGTTTTACCTCGTTCAAGTTTTATAGTGCTAATAAGTCCGGGCCAGCTAAAAGCAGACCAATTCCCAAATGAGAAGACTTTGTCTTCAACACTCACCTCCACTTCACTGATTTCAACGTCGGTCGGCGAGTTCGCATCGTTTAATACTGTAATATTAAAGTGGTTCGTGCTAATTGTTGCATCGAAGTTAACACCAGTGATTGAAAGCACCACTGGTGGAGGCGCCTTTACGGTTTTGTAGATTTGGTAGCCCTGCAACGTTTGAATGGTTACCGTGACTTGACTGTCCTGCAGGTCAATCCAGTTCCGAAACAGCATGAATGTAACAGGCGCCGCATCTGACGCGTTCGTCAACGTAAACGGCTTGAGGAAGAGGGTGGGCGAAGTTGTGACTTCTTTACCGTTAACTAGTATTTTAGTGATGTTTACGAAGGTTGGGGAGCCAGTGTTTTGAACCGTGATGTTAAAGTAATTAACACTAACAGAGGGGTCAAACTTCACGCTGGTAATGTTGAACTTTATAGAGGGTGTGACCACGCGTCTATTGGACCCATCGCCCTCAGAGACAAAGGCGTTGATGATAAGTGTTTGCCCAGTGTAGTTGGCCCAGTTCCAAAAACTTTTGAAAGTCTGTGAAGAACCTTTTGCAAGCTGAAAGGGAAGCGACGGAGTCGATGCCGTGTGCAATTCACCGTCTGCAGTTTCTACCTTGATTTGCTCAATTGTTGCGTTGGAGGGGGAGAATGATTGATTAAGCACGGTAACGTTAAAGTATGAAGTGTTCCCAGGGAAGAATTGCACGTTTTCTATGGTTACATTTGTGTGTTTGGAATTGTTAAATTCGGAGGAAACATAGAAACCCATGGTCCATACATAAGAAATTGTGGCGCCAATTATGAAAACCATAACAAATAAGAGCAGCAGTATCAGTTTCGAGATTCCCTTGACGTTTTGGGCTAGCCGCATCACGTTTCCCCCATAGTAAACCTAAAACAAATAATGACTACGTATTCAAACTTTTCCCTTCTTCTTTGTTTCAATTCGTTTGTATGTTTGATGTTGCCCCATTTACTAGTCTGTTCTTTCAAGAAGAATGGGCTTCTCCGCGCAACAAGGGCATCGTCTGTTGAAAGTCTAACAACATAACGATGGAATTTTTCTTATTTGATGGCTTTCTCTTCCTCGTCCCATGTCAACGCTTCCAGTATGAGGAAGAAGTCGTTTCCTTCCTGAACTAGCCTCCAAGTGCGCCCTCCCATGCGGGCTAGCTTGACCAACTTACGTATGGGCACGCTTTCAATGCGGCTTCGGGTTTTTAAGTAGTCTTTTTCACCCATCCGCTGAATGTAGCTTGCCCTTCCAATTTTCATTCGGATTCTTTCGGGCATACCGAAAACTCGCCCTTTTTCTATAATTGTAGCCTGGAACACATATGTGTTATTCTACTTTTTCTGTTCTCTGCTACACTAGTGATAAGGAAAACGAATGGTTATGAGGCTAGGGCTGGGGCTTTACAATTTCTCGCAGGTAGCTCTGTGTTTCTTCATCTAAGGCTTTCATCAGCTCTTCGTCGGCTTCACCGCGCTGAATGCTGACCTTGCGTTCTGTTGGTTCAATGTGGTTAACGTTAACTCGCCTGCGTTTGACACCGTTCACCTGTTTGGGACCTGTGACCAGAACAAAATTTTTGTCAACAACATCAACCACCACGCATTTTTTTCCAGCCTCGCGTCCAGCAATTTTGACACAGATTCTGCCGACATCAATGGCGGGCATTGGGATTTTCATCTCCTATTTCTCTTGTGGTTAATCTCATTCACTGAACGCATTTATAACCTCATCGACTTCGCTTCAAAACCAAACGGTCGATGACGAGGCTGAGGGTGTCGAAGACCTCGCCAGAAGTCAACGATTCACTATCAATTACGAGGTCAAAAGGTGAATAATCTTCACCCAGCTTGAACCCGTAGAGGCGTTCATAAATCCGCTTGGTTTTACCATCCTTCTCTCTAATAATATGCTTAGCTTCTTCCTCACTTATTCCATCGCGATGAGCCAAACGCTTGGCTCTTTCTTCAGGCGATACTTCTAACCAAATCTTGAAACCCTTTTTTGACAACCACGGCATTGTCCAGCTGTCTAGTACAACGTTTCCCCGTTCAGTCCATTGCAGCAATTGGTCATCAACTTGTTTGTCAAACTTCGAGTCGGATAACCGTTTTTCAAGAAAGCGCATTCCTTCGCTTGTTTCCCACCAACCCTTTTCCTTCGCTTTGTAACCCATCTTCAAGGCCAATTCCTTCAGGGCTGTTCCACCTGAAACATACTTTAACCCATACTTTTGGGCTAGTCGCCTTGCCGCAGTGCTCTTTCCACAGGCTGTTAAACCAGTCAAACAAATAACGACTTTTTTCCTTGTCGTCATGCTGGAATGGCGCTCCGAACAGCCCTCTTCAATGATTGCTGCAAGCACGCATGGCATAGTTGACCACCAAACATGCGTTGCGGTCTCTTTTTACTCTCAGAAAGACGGCTTAATTCAGAAGGCTTCTTGATTGGGACACCGAAAAGAATTCGCCCACACATAGCACACCGTGATTCCCTGACTCGTGGCTTTTTAAAATGGAGTGTTAAACCGCTGCCACTGGGCAGTTTCGATGTGTGTCGCCTCATGGTTCTTGTTCTTTGGTGAGGTCTAGGCATGAGTCAGTCGCCTCCCATTCCCAAACCGAAAAAGCGGGTGAAGAGAGCCCCGGCCAAGAATGAACCCAGGAGATACCATAGAAAAACATTAAGGTGTATTGGTTCTCCACCTAACCAAGGAAGATAAGCCACCGTCTCGCCGACATTAATAATTTGGGGTAGAAAAAGATACCACATCAGCATAAGTGGAATGAACCACAAAAACGAAGTTTTCATTGACTGCCACATCATCTTAGACTGCAACTGCATAACTTGCCGCTCTTGTTTTTTCACCTTCGCCATCAATTTCTTGTCACCTGTGCGCCTAGCCTCCAACGAGTCCGCTCTCCACTGCGCAACTTCTTTGTTCCAAGCCCTCAGTTGCTCTCTGTTAGTAAGAAGTCGATTGCTCAGCGAGGTGGCAAAAGAGACCGCAATGGAGAGAAAAAGGATGAAGAACGTTGAGTAAGGAATGACACTCAACCATTCAAACGCCATAGCCTCTCCTCCTACCCTCCGAAGAAGCGGCGAAGTGCCGGATACATTTCAGCGATGCGTTCTTGGATCAGCAACTGATAATACTGGTATAATATACCTACTGACAATAGAATGCCCATACCAGTGCCAAAAACACCGAAGAAGTCGGCTACGGAAGCAACCAATCCAACGATGGCTCCTCCGAGAATAGTCACTGTTGGAATATAACGCTTCAAAATCTGCTCAATGGGTTTTTCGGAGCGCCTAAAACCTGGAATCTGCATGCCAGAGTCTACGAGTTGCTTGGCAACAGTGGATGGCCCGAGGCCGCCTACTTCAAGCCATGTGAGTGAAAAAACGATTGAAAAGGTCACTAGAATACCCGTGTATGCTACCGCTCTAAACGGGTCGGCAAGGACATCAGAGATGCTCCTGGGTGAGATCACATAGTATACTAAGCCGCCTATGGGAACAGGGTTACCTTGAGATTCCACTTTATATTGCCCCAAAAGGTTGTACAATATGTTTGTATTGCTTTGATTGTAGTTGCTCCAGACAAGTTGCGAGATGAAATATACGTTGGCGAATAGGGCTGAGGCAAAGATGACCGGCAAATTTGACACATAGAGCAGTTTGATTGGATAACGTCCGCGATAACCGCGGTATCCCGCATACGAAATAGGCATCTCAACTCGTATGCCTTCTACGTAAATCACCGCAAGAAAAACAGCGACAGTGGCTATAAAACCCAGCATAGCAGGCAAGTTAGGGTCCAGAGGCCTGACAAAGATGTGCTGCCACATCCAGGGTCCATGATCCTCAACTCCTCCTCCTGACTGTGGTATTAGGATTTGCCCTCCACTCAATATTTGGGGAACAATCTGGGCAAGAGCAACAAATGCTCCACGGCTGTTCAGGTCAGCCTGAAGATACGGTGGAGTCACGGCGAAACTGTCCCAGACAACGCTCTGCGCTACTCCCGCTAAGATGAAGAGGCTTATGCCGCTTCCTATCCCCCAGCCCTTTTGAATCATCTCGTCTAACATCATTAGAACAAGACCTGCAATCATCAGTTGTAGGAACACGAGGACTGCCGCACGCGGGTCAAGTGCTCCGTAGACGCCGCCGATTATGTAAGCTGATGCTTGAACCCCGATGAGAATGAATGAGAATATCTTGCTGGCCGTTGTGAAGAGCATCCTGTCGTCGGGTAGCGACATGTCACAGCCTATCATACCTGACCCCGCCAACAACTGCAGAATGAGACCTGCGGTTACGATGGGACCGATGCCTAATTCCATGAGTGAGCCACGGTGGGAAGCGAAGATAACTCGGAGGTAAAGGAAAGGGTCTCCTTGCGTGGATGGTTTTATTCCGTAGAGCGGTACCTCAGTCATGATGAGGTAGAGCACGAGCGCCAAGCCTGTCCAGAAGATTTTTTCATTGAAACCTACCTTTCGCGCTGGAGGGCTCACCTCCGGTGTGAACCGTGAGAGAGGTTTGAAGACTGAGAGAAACCTGCCAGCCATGCGGCGTGTTCACCTTTTCTCTTTTATGGCAAATCTCCTTGGAGTGTAATTAACCTTTAGGCGCTTCTTCCTCAGTTTTCTCAACTTCTTCAAGTTCCTCTTCAGTTTCTTCTCGTTGCTCGCCTAGGATTTGTCCGCCTGCTTCCGCGATTTTTTTGGCTGCGTTCTCAGAGTATGAATCTACTTTGACTAAAACGGGTTTGGTAAGTTTTCCTTTAGCGAGGAGTTTGTGGTATCCAAATGTTTCAAGGTCGACGAAGACTTTCCCCTCTCTTTTTGTTAGTTGTTTTTCTCGCGTGAGCTTGTCGATTAATTCATCAAGCTGTCCAATGTTGATTACGTTCACTTTCTCCCTTAGGCTCTGTGGAGTTTTGAAACCTCTTTTCCCAAAGTAGTCTGGCTCATATCTTAGGACGTAGCTCCACAAGTGCTTATGACGACCAACCTTCCGGCCGCCCTTTTCTCCATGCTTTCGATGTTGCCCAATTTGGCCCCAGCCCATGGTTCTGGAGCCTCGCCGTTTTCGAGTTTTTCTTAGTTTGTGTGGTGACATGGGCTCTATGCATCCATTGTGTATTTTCCATAGACATGTAACAAGAGTTCCTTTTATCCTTAACCGTAAGAGAATTTGGATACTTTGGTTGTTTTGTGTTATTTCTAGTAGCCAATAGTCTAGTGAAGGTCGTTAACGGACCTAGTCCTCTCTAGGTTTCTGCAATCCACGAATATCTGGAGCCAAATATGCTCTTTCTGTTTTGGAGTGGCAGCTGGAAATACTGAGAGGATGGCGGAGGCGGTTGCTGAAGGAGCCTCTTAATAGGGTAAAGATAAAAGGATTGAAGCAAAATAATATTTGGATATGCATGGAGCTTGAAGGGTTAAAAGGGAAAATTATTCCTGTATTGGAACGTTACGACGTCAAGAGAGCAGCGGTTTTCGGCTCCTTTGTGAGAGGCGAACAGAAAGAAGGCAGTGACATAGACATTCTCGTCGAGTTTGAAGGAGAAAAAAGCCTGCTTGACCTTGCCGGGCTAAAAATAGAATTAGAAGAGGCTCTGCACAGAAAAGTTGACGTTTTAACGTACAATTCCCTACATCCTCTTCTTAAAGACAAAATACTACAGGAACAAAAAGTGATTCTATGAAAAAAGACCCTAAAATCTTCATCGAACACATCTTGGAAAGCATAGCAAGAATAGAAGAATACACAAAACGATTGACAAAAGACGAATTCATGGACTCAACACAAATCCAAGACGCCGTGCTCAGAAGAATCGAAGTCATCGGAGAGGCAGTTAAAAACATACCCGACGAAGTAAAACAGAAACATCCAAACATTCCATGGAGAAAAATAGCAGGAATGAGAGACCTTCTAATCCACGAATACTTCGGCGTAGACCTAGACCTGACATGGAAAGTCGCCAAAGAAGACATCGCTGCCTTAAAGAGGGAAATATTAAAAGTAAAGCTGCGAACTCTTAAAGGGAACACAAGGAGACACTGAGATGGCTAAGTTGCTTATTCTTTATGATAGTCAGACTGGCAACACAGAAAAGATGGCGGAGGCGGTTGCTGAAGGAGCCCGCTCAGTGCAGGGCGTAGAGGTTGAATTGAAGTATTATGCGCGGCCAGAGGAACTCGCAGAGGCTGCCGCGATAATCTTCGGTTCACCTACATACTACCATGATATAACGTTGCCGATAAAGCAGGTGATGGAAGAGGCTGCCAAGGCAAACGTTCGGTTGCAGGGCAAAATCGGTGCAGCTTTCGGTTCATACGGCTGGAGCGGTGAAGCGCCTAAACAAGTCTTGGAAATCTTGAAGAACCGATTCGGTATGACACTCGTGGAGCCGCCTGTCGAAGTCTTGTACGAGCCAAACAAAGAACAGTTAGAAAAATGCCGAGAACTCGGAAAAACTGTAGCCCAAAAAATAGCGGGTAAATAGGCGCTTCTCGAAATGGGAAAGACATCAGAAACTGAAGCCGATGTGCTCGCTGGCATCTGCCAAATGATTCGTGCAGAAGGCGATGTTTCAGACCTCCATGTCAGCTGGTTGGAAGCCAAGTTTGGTCAACGAGCCCAAAAGGCTCTAGAAGCCTTAAACGAGAGTCGAATCAAAAAGTATGTTTTCCAACCCAGCGGTCGCATCGTCTGGATTGTTGTGGGCAAGGAACGCGACTACCTGGTTATGCCAGCCATAGACTACTGCTCTTGTGACGACTTCTACTACCAGTTTGACCACGGACACGTTTGCTATCACATAATCGCACAGAAGCTGGCTGAAGCCATCGGGCGATTCGACCTCTTCGAAGACGACGACCAATTCTTCGATATACTAATCCGAGAGTGGAAGACCTCAGAAGAACCGCCCCCCAAAAAGAAGGCGGAGAGCGAGGACGGTACTGTTTAAATAGTTTCTATTGCAAAGTAGAGAAAGGTAAGTGGTTGAAGCATGGCGATGGACATCGGAGCATACTTCGACAACGTGGTTATCACATTCATAATAGTTGTCTCCTTCTTTATCATAATCCTGGCTTTTCTCTACATGATCTATGGAAGGGAAGCACCTGCCCCGACCGAGGCTAAATCAAAAGCCTAACCTTTAGCGGCTTGTTTTCGCAGGCAGAGAAACACAACAAATGCGATTATAGTCAGTATGGTAGCTACGAGAACGGCTAAAAAGGCATGGGGACCAACGCCCAGTACAATTGGGATGAAGCCGACAATAATAATTAGACCGCCACTGATAGAGGTGCCATCCCTAAGCAAGGCAGCGATTACTAATACTATAATGCCAGCAAACATCAGGAGAAAGCCTAAAAGAAACAATTTTAATTGAAGAGACGTCGCGCCTTGGTCTTCATCGCCCACAAGTGCCACACTCCTCACTGAAAGATTCTGCATGAAAATAACGTGAGAACCAAGAGCAAAACAACCAGAATGATTGATAGCACCAGAATTATTTTGAGCGACTCCTTGTCAGTGCCGAAGATTATGGGGATCGGACCGACAATAATTGCACCACCGCCCTTAACCTTGCCTTTTCCACCCTTTACACCAGAGAAGACAAGCCAGAGCACAGCAACGAAAGAAATGGCAAAGCCTAGGAGAATCAATACAAAGCCCAAATTCCACAGAAGTTGGTCTGTCATGAATACTCCACGTCTACGTGTGAAATTACTTTAAGTAGCTTTAAATAAAGTTTGACGGCGAATTACTGTGGGCGCTTGAGAAGTGGACTTAGAACAGATCATTCAACAGATTCTCATGGCAAGACGCGACCTAACGCGAGAAGAGGTGCTCAAAAAGATTTACGAGAAGAAACGCTCAACTGAAGACTACTTCCTTGATGAAGTGGCTGCCCGCTTGGTTGCATCCGAATTGGGCGTTGAAATCCCAAGCGCCCAAGAAACCTTTCACGGCGAAGTTGCAATCAAAGATTTGGTCTCAGGCTTAAACGACGTGACTGTGGTTGGACGAGTCATTATTGTTTATCCAGTTCAAACCTTTGACCGACCAGATCTCACAAGAGGCAAGGTTGCACGTTTACTGCTCGTCGACAAAAGCGGCACACTCCGGCTTGTTTTTTGGAACGACAAAGTAAGTCTAGTAGAGGCTGGAAAGATCAAACACGGCGATATCATCCGCGTGTCACATGGGTACGTGCGTGAAGGCTTAGACGGAAAACTGGAGATTCACGTCGGTCAACGAGGAGACGTCCAGGTTTCACCCATAGACGTAGCTGAAAGCGATTATCCATCCATTGAACAGTTCATCGACAAAATAGGTAATTTAACACAGGAAAGCAAGAAAGCCAATGTTTTAGGAGCGGTCCGAGACGTCTATCCACTGTCAGAATTCAAGAGGAAAGACGGAACAACCGGCAAAGTGAAAAAGTTGAGACTCAATGACGAAACAGGCGAAGTCTCTCTCGTGTTCTGGAACGAAAAGGTAGATGAGTTAGGCGAGGTCGAAAAGGACGATCGACTTCGCGTTATGAACGCTAGAGTTAAAACCCAACTCGATGGCAGAATAGAGCTGCACGTTGAAAACGCCACGCAAATCGAAAAGTTGGCGGGTCAACCGCTCCCACCAACCACTGCAACAAGCGAAGCAACACGCAAAATAGCAGAGTTAGAGGAGGAAGGCGGTCCGTTCACAGTCGAAGCAACGGTCGCGACACCGCCAAGCGTCAGAGAAGTTACAACAGCACAGAACGAGAAGGTTTTGGTGGCATCCTTCGACCTGAAAGACGACACAGGAGAGATCGGGATGACGCTGTGGCGAAAACACGCAGAAATTGGAAAAGAATTGTCGGTGGGAACTCGACTCAGGATAAAGAATGCTTACGTTAAAAGGGGCTTCTCAAACCTGCTTGAACTCGTATCTCGAGCCTCAACCACGATTGAAATTGTTTCAGAGCCTAAGGTTTTAGACGCGCAGAATAAAGTTGAATAAACTCAAAACAAACAAAAATTTTATAAGCAAATCAGCCCCATTTGTTTGGCTTGGGCTTTGCAAAACCCGATTTTCGCCTCGAAAGAAATTCTCTCCAGCCCATTATCTTCCCATGAGAACCTACAGAAACTAGCCACAACAAAAAACAGGTATGAACTGTTTTCAACACCTGAAATGCAAGCTGTCGCGAGAATCGAAGCCAGCCTTTTGCGAGGTGTGAGAAAGTACTTTGACACAAACGACTTCACCGAGATTGTCGTGCCACATCTAACGAAGGCTACAGGCGCCTGCGAAAACATAGCCACAATGTTCACAGTTGATCACTTCGGTGAAAACGTCTACCTAGCGCAGACTGGGCAACTCTACCTAGAGGTCTTAACGCCTTTCCTCAAAAAAGTCTGGTGCGTTGGACCGAGTTTCAGAGCAGAACCATCAGTGGACGAGAGACACTTGACTGAGTTCACGTTGATCGAACTCGAATTTGAAGGCGACCTTTGGCAATTGATGCGCCATATCGAAAATGTCATCTACTCGATGGTTCAGGAAGCCATTGCGACGAGAGCAGAAGACCTGGAATTTTTGAGAGTGGACAAAGACAGAATCAATGTGACGCCACCGTTCAAAAAGGTCACGTACACGGATGCGGTTGAACAGCTGACCTCGTTCGGCGTCAAGTGGGGAGACGACCTCAAGAGCACACATGAGAAGGCGCTGGTTGAAATCTTCGGCAACAAACCATTGTTCATAACGCATTATCCCAAGGCCATAAAATTCTTCAATATGAAACAGAACGCTTACAACCCAAACATGGTCAACAGCACTGACCTTATTTTGCCTTTCAGTGGAGAAGCCGTTGGTGCGGCTGAGAGAGAATACGAGTATGACCCGTTGCTGAAACGACTAGAAGAGTCAACGATGCTTAGACAGTTGGTTGAAAGAGGCGGCAGTATACACGACTTTGACTGGTATCTGGAGTTTTATCGACTCTATGGCGGCACACCCCATGCTGGCTGCGGCATAGGGCTGAACCGAGTCACTCAGTACGTGCTTGGAAGCAACGACATACGAGCAAGCACAGTGTTCCCACAAAACAAACAAACCCTAATGTAGCATCCCACACACCTTTTTTCTTTGCTTGAACCTGAAAAATGCTGCATTCTTGGGTTTTGCTTCTAACAAAAGAGGAACAGAATTAGGAAAGCGTTTTAACAAAGCAGAGTCTATCTATAACCTGCGATCTCTTATGGAAAGATTAGCAACCAGTTTTAAGGTAAATCCATTCAACTATGTTGCTAAATTGGAATCGCCTATTGGAGTTTACCTTAGAAGAGAAGTGTTCAAAAAGGAAAGTAGCACGGACGCGGCACTGAAGAAAAGATTGCATGACAAAATTGTTCATGATCAGTCTGCAGATGGAAGCTGGGACCAGCTTCTTGTTCACACTGCCAACGATCTTTGGAACCTCGCTCTTCTCGGCTATGATGCACAGGATAAAAGCGTCAGGCAAGGGTTAGAGTGGTTACTATCGATTCAGCGTCACCTCTACCATGGTTATCCAGGCTTTTTCTATTCAGGCAACAGAAAAGATCCAAGCATCATGCGTTCAACTTTTTATGGAGAATTCGGACCAGGCTGCACCATTTTTTATCAAACAGCATACGCTGTCCATCTCTTTCACATACTCGGTTTCGATGGCAACAAGCAGGTTCAGACAACTGTGAACTCGTATCTTCAATTCTGGCGACCAACTTGGTGCAGCGCATGGTGCACAATCAACGTGCTACGAATGCTGATTGAACACTCACTTACCAAGGAGTCCAAGCAGGTTGAAGACGGCATAAAATACTTGTCTAGGCGGCAGACCAGAACAGGAGCATGGAAGGGCTTTCCATTCTACCACACATTGCACGCCTTGTCAAGAGCCCGTCACGAACTTGCAAGAAAGCAAGTGAGAAAAGCGCTTTCATCAATTGTCAAGAGACAGAATCAAAACGGAAGCTGGGGCAGGAAAAATCAAGAAACTGAAACTTTCCTGGTTTTAGACGCTTTGAAGAACGCTCGAGCCATCGAATTATCCTAGATAACGGCTATCGGAAATCTTAATTCCTCAACCCTTTCATAGTATGCGCTCTTGCAAGCCCAAAAAGGTGTACAATCCCATGCAGAAAACAAACCAGTTTTCTCTTCCAGTGGACGAACTTCCCAAGGAATGGTATAATATTCAGCCCGATTTGCCTGAACCATTGCCCACGCCCAAGGAGCCTGAAGACGGAGTTTCCCGCATGGACTTTTTGGGCAAAACCATGATTCACGAATGTTTGAGGCAAGAGTTTTCTCCCATGCGTTGGATTCCCATACCAGAGGAAGTGCGTGAACTCTACATTCAGGTTGGTCGGCCACGACCCTTGTATCGAGCTCTGAAGCTTGAACAACATCTCAAGTTGAAGAAGACGAGAATCTATTATAAGCGTGAGGACTTGTCGCCCACGGGTTCGCACAAGACAAACACAGCCTTGGCGCAGGCGTATTTTGCGGCTAAAGAGGGTAAGCACACTCTGGCAACCGAAACAGGCGCTGGCCAGTGGGGCACAGCTCTGACGCATGCTGCACGTTTAATGGGTTTGAACTGCGTTGTCTTCTGGGTTCGTTCGGTCTTCAATTGGAAGGTTGACAGACGTACTTTCATGCATCTTTTAGGAGCTACTGTTCATGCCTCACCTAGCAAGGAAACAGAAATAGGGAGAAAGATGCTGTCTAAAGACGCTAATCACCATGGTTCGCTTGGAATAGCAGTTTCAGAAGGCCTCGAGTACACGGAGAAGCACGAAGGAACGGTCTACAGCCTAGGCTCGGTCTTAAACCATGTTCTCACGCATCAATCAATAATCGGGTTAGAAACTATCAAACAGTTTGAAATAATCGACGAACAACCCGACCTGATAGTGGGCTGCCTAGGAGGAGGCTCCAACTTCGGCGGCATCGCCCTACCCTTCGCCGGAGAAGTGTTAAAGAAAAAAAGAGAATGCGAGTTCCTGGCGTCTCAGTCTCAAGCGGCTCCAAACCTAGTTAAAGGTAAGTATGAATACGACTTCGGAGACGTAGCCGAACACACCCCCCTATTAAAAATGTACACTCTAGGACATAAAACAGAGATGCAACCAATAAAAGCAGACGGCTTACGCTACCACGCAGCCGCACCACTAATAAGCGCACTCAGGCACAAGGAAGTAATGAAAGCGGTAGCATATCCTGCAGATGAAAAAGCAATCTTTGAAGCAGCGAGAACATTTCTCCAATGCGAAGGATGGCTAATCGCACCAGAATCAAGCTACGCTGTGCGGGCAACAATAGACGAAGCATTGAAAAATGAGAAAGTGGGCGAAGAAAAAGTCATCTGCATGAACATAAGCGGACACGGATTCCTCGACATACCCGCCTACAGAGAAAAACTCGGAATATAGATAAGAATCTAAGGCTTGCTTTCTTTTTCTACTTCCTTCATTGTGTCTATGATAATGTCTAATGCTGGGTCAACGAGGTCTTTTGTTATTATTAGAGGCGGCGCTACCCGCACAGTAGACTTGCCGCAGGTTATAACCACCACTCCACGCTTCCAGCTTCGCATCATTATCTCTTCCGCTTTCTTCGGCGCAGGCGTCTTCGACTTCTTGTTTTCAACCATCTCTGCGCCTATCATCAAGCCTTTTCCACGCACGTCGCCTAGGATTTCACTTGTCTCCTTGACTTCGTTCAAGCGTTTCATGATGTAGTTGCCCTGTTTAACCGCGTTTTCCATCAAGCGTTCATTTTTAATAACGTCTAGAACTGCCAATGAGGCTGCGCATGCCACTGGGTTTCCGCCAAACGTGGTAGCGTGTGTTCCGCCCTCCCAGTCCATGACCTTTGCTCGAGCAATGATTGCGCTCAGAGGTAGTCCAGAGGCTATTGACTTAGCCATGCAGACTATGTCGGGTTCAACTTTCCAGTTTTCTATGGCGCACCACTTGCCTGTTCTGCCCATGCCTGCCTGGACTTCATCATCAATAAATAATATGCCATACTTGTCAGCGAGCTTCTTCAGTCGCTGGAAGTACTCTGGCGGAGGCACGACGTAGCCGCCCTCACCTTGAATGGGTTCAAAAACAAAAGCTGCAACATCTTCAGGTGGAACGTACTTCTGCAAAACATATTCGTCGATGAAATCGACACACCAGTAGTCGCAGTCTGGGTAAGTCAGCTTATACGGGCAACGGTAACAATAAGGATAGGGAACATGGGTAACGCCTGGAACCAAAGGAAAGAAATGACGACGCTGAACAGGCTTGCTGGCGGTTAAGGAAACAGCGCCAAGGGTTCTACCGTGAAAAGAGCCGATAAAAGCGATGAATAACTGCTTACGTGTGTGCCACCGGGCAACCTTAGCGGCACCTTCTATGGCTTCTGCGCCGCTGTTCCCAAAAAAAACCTTTTTCTCCCAACTACCAGGCGTGATCTCACACAGGTTTTCAGCCAAATCCACGACTTCTCTGTACATGAAGTCGGTTATGGAATAGTGAAGGTAACGGTCACACTGCTTCTTGATGGCTTCAACAACCCTTGGATGATTGTGCCCAACGTTCAAGCAGACGAGCCCAGAGTTGAAGTCGATGTATTCATTGCCATCAACATCGCGTAGAATGCAGCCGTTTCCGCCCTCAATGGCAAGGGGATAAAACCTCACAAATGATTGAGAAATAACCCTCTCATCCTTTTTCACTAGCTCTCGAGCTTTAGGTCCGGGAGGTCTTACAATGATTTTAGGATATTCGCCCATGTTTGGTCCCTTCAATCCGGAAGAGAATTATCCCTTAAGAAAAGCGCGGTTTAATAGGCGTTTCTGTTGTTAGGCTTCAAAACGGAAAGGAAAAAAATAAGCTACTCGGTTTTCCTCAACGTTATCTCCATCGTCGAAACGTTGGACCTTCGACCTGGCTCTCTCATGATTTCCTCGGTGCCTATTTTGATTTCCTTCAGCGCCACGTCTTTGACAAAAGAGCGTCGTAGCAATTCAACTGTGTCCACGGCTCGGCTGATGGCTCTTCCCCTAGCTTTGATGCAGATTTCCTTTTCCCCAGCGTTGAAGAATGTGAGGCATGCGATCACGTAGTTCATGGTGGGTTTTCTGCCTATCAACACAACATTTCCTTCAAATCTTCTAATGGGCTCCTTTGGCACTGTGGGTTTCTCAGTTTTGGCGGGTGTTACTGGTTTCTCTTGTGCCACGTTTCTTCCTCCAAGTGTATAGTGTGTATACACCCGTGGTTTGCTTATAGATTTAGCTGTAGCCTCTTATATTTTTCCCAAGTCTCATCAATCCAACGCTTCAGTTCATCGACATCCGATGCGCTTAGTTGGTTAAAGCGCCCCTGCTCATTCAGGTACTCTTCCACTGGTTTGCGCTTCGTCTTATCCATGAGCCCCGAGCTTGGTGGATTCAGCTTGAACCGCCCGTGTTCAATTTCAAAAAGAGCCCAGATGCCAGTCTGCACCGCCAAACGACCCATCTCGATTGTTTTTTCGGTTGAGTAGCGCCAGCCAGGGGGACAGGGCGTTAACACCTGAATATACTTGGTGCCCACCATTTCCTTAGCCTTTCTCAACTTGGACACAAAGTCGAGGGGATAGGAAACACAAGCCGTGGCAACGTAAGGTATTCCATGCGCTGCCATAATCATAGGAACATCCTTCTTGTGCTCCTTCTTGCCAGTGGGAGTTGTCGTGGTGCGAGAGCCGTATGGCGAGGCACCGCTCCTCTGGAACCCCGTGTTTCCGTAAGCCTCGTTGTCGTAACAAACGTAGATGAAGTTGGTGCCCCTTTCAGCCGCACCTGATAGCGCTTGAATGCCTATGTCAACTGTTCCCCCGTCTCCAGCCCAAGCAAGCACAGTAACGTCTTTCACACCCCGAGTTTCATACGCTGCAACCACTCCTGAAGCCGCAGCCGCAGCAGCCTCGAAAGCTATGTTGAGGCATGGGGTGGCGAAGGCGGTGAAGGGAAACGCACTTTGAAGCACGGATGTGCAACAGGCGGGGACAACGAAAACTGTTCGGGGTCCAAGGGCTTTTTGAGCCAGTCTTATCGCCACAACAGCGCCGCATCCTGAACAGGCAGCGTGGCCCGTGTAGAAGTATTCCTCTCTTGGTAGCTCCTTCAACGTGACCATGGTGTTCACTCCCTTAAGCCTATCCATTCGACCTCTTTCTCAACTTTCCCCGCTCTTAAATGCTGGAACGATTTGTTAACCATCTTTTCGATGTCATGAACCGTGACGTCGCGACCACCTAAGCCAGTTATAAAACCAGCCGTTAACGGCGAGTCTTTCTCCGAGCAGAGCGAAGCCTTGACCTCGGTGTGAAGCGGTCCTTCCATGCCGTAAGAAACTTGCCGGTCTATGATGGTCAACATTTGCGCGTTGTTAGCCACATTCAGGATATCGTCTTTGGGAAACGGTCTGAAAACACGAATTCGAGCCGCACCCACTTTACGCCCTTGCTTTCTCATGTTGTCAACCGCTAGTTTTGCTTCGCTTCCGATTGTTCCCATCGACATAATGATTAGGTCAGCGTCTTCGCACCTGTATTTTTCTATGTGGCCTCCGTGTTCGAAACCGAACCGCTTTCCGTATTCTTTGTCGATCTCTGGAATTAGCTTCCTAGCGTTTTCTAAGGCTTCATACATGAAATACCGGAACTCCATGTACCATTCCGGGTAGACGATGCTACCGTGTGTGACAGGGTTGTCAACATCCATCAGCCAAGGCGGATTGTAGGGCGGGAGAAAATCATCTATCTCCTCTTGATCGGGAATCGTGACAGGCATGGATGTGTGCGAGAGAATAAAACCCTCAAAACAGACCATGGCGGGCATAAAGACACGCTTGTCCTCGCACAGCTTGTAGGCTTGAATTATGGTGTCAAAGATTTCTTGGTTGTCAGCGCAATAATATTGAATCCAGCCAGTGTCACGTTGTGAAAGCGAATCGCTGAAGTCTGCCCAAATGTTCCAAGATGGCCCCATGGCACGGTTCACCACAGCCATCACGATAGGAAGGCGAGACGCAGAAGCCCAGTGGAGCATCTCGTGCATCAAGGCCAGCCCCTGCGATGAGGTTGCCGTAAAGGTGCGTGCTCCGCCGACTGCCGCGCCTATACACGCAGCCATGGCGCTGTGTTCGGATTCAACTCTGATGTATTTGGCGCCCATTTTTCCTCCCTCAACAAGCTCAGCGATTTGCTCAACCACGGTTGTCTGGGGAGTGATCGGGTACGCGGCTACCACTTCGGCTCTCGCAGCCTTGCACGCAAGCCCGGCTACACGATTCCCGGTTTCGACAATAATTTGAGCCATTAGCCGCTTCCCTCCCTCTCCATTGTGATGATTTTAAGGGGGCATTCATGGGCGCAGATTCCACAGCCCTTACAATAATCATAGTTCACTTGGGGTAGGTTTGTGGAGTCGAGTTCAATGCAGGCTTCGGGGCAGTATATCCAGCATAATTGGCAGCGCGTGCATTTCTCGGTATTTATGGTCGGTCGGAATGTTCTCCAAGAGCCAGTCTTGCCCGTGCTTGCGATGCAGGGGCGCGAGAGCGGTGTAAGAGGCAAATCCCTCATTTTTTTAGGGGCGTTTGCCATTAGGATGTCACCACGTGAGAAACAAGTAAGTGTGAAGCCAAGGGTTAAAGTGTTTCGCATCTATCGAAAAACGGTTGGTAGATAAGATAAGTCTCATTTTTTTTCAGGGTTTACCAATTTTTGACTAATCTCTCATAAGCTAGAGTCGCCGCTTTAGCGTTTTTTTCTCCTGCTGCGCCTCCCCACTCTTGCCGTATTACTTCGAGTATACTTTCCAGCTTTACCTCTTCTGTGGCTTTTGCAAAGGCTCCAAGCATTGTGGTGTTCAACACTGGAAGCCCGGCGACCAAGAGTTGAAGTTCTAAGGCTATTCCGGTTGCGTCAACAGTTGCCAAACGACCCTGTTTGATGGCTATCTCTTCGGGTTTTTTCGCGGTGTTTATGATTATGATGCCGTCTTTCTTCAATCCTTCAGTGATGTCCACGATTTCTAAGAGGGTGGAGTCCAAGACTACCACGTAGTCTGGGTTGTAAACCTGACTCCGAATGAGAATAGGTTCGTCAGCTAATCGCGCAAACGCCTTCACCGGAGCCCCTCGGCGTTCGGCGCCAAAAAACGGGATGGCTTGGACCCACTTGCCCTCCTTGAACGCTGCGCGAGCCAGCAGTTCAGCGGCTGTTACGCCGCCTTGTCCACCCCGACCATGAATACGTATTTCTTTTAACACCAGATTTTGCTCCAGGGCTTAGAATTAGAGAAAAGGGTATTCACAATATTAGTTTTTACCTTGGAAGCAGTCTTAAACTGTTTTGTAGGCGAAGGCTGAAGATTTGTCACCTTCTCTATTGAGACCAGCCAAAATCTCTTGCTACTTTTGCTATGTCCTTTCCGTCCGCTTCTCCGTCGCTATTGACGTCTGCAGTAGCGTTCCATCGCGGTTGCCCCTCTTGAGTACCGAAGGCTGAGCCAACAATAGACATGTCCTTGCCATCAACTGTGCCATCGCAGTTTAAGTCAGTGAGCATGACGTAAAACCACAACGTATCTATAACTACCTCGTCTCTAATGTCCACTTTCGCAGTGACATTCCAGATCCCAAGAACTCTCGCTTCCGGGTCAGTGTCAGGCCATGGTATCTTGAATGTTATCCAAGCCACACCACTCGAATTTGTGGTTTCAGCCCGGATGAAGTTCCACTCGCCGTGCTCTATCTTGAATGCAACGTTTTTCTCAGCCACAGGGTCTAAATTGTATGTAACACAAGCGTAGAGAAAAACCTCCATCATGGGTCTGAAAGGTTTGCTCGGCATGTCTCTACCTTGTCCTCCATAAGGTGTCGGATACTGCGTGTACACATCAATGTCGCGACCAGAAGCCAAGCCTGGCATTGAGGTGCCTACGATTGAAAGATTCGGAAATGCGATCAAGAAAGTCAACAGCGCCAACACAATTAGTTTCATAAGTCTACCTGCGTCGCCCCTCATTTCGGATTTGAACCTCAAAATATATATGATTTGTCATGAATTTGGGCGATCTATAGTGACGTTTTTGAATCATACTGGAAAACCTTATATCCGCGGGTGTGGTTGGCAACAGTTTCTCGTAGGATGAAAAGCCGATGTTGATTGAGATTCGATGGCATGGAAGAGGTGGACAAGGCATAGTCAGCGTGAGCCGTCTACTCGCTGATGCGGCACTCTCAGAAAACAAACATGTTCAATCCTTCCCCGAGTTCGGTCCTGAACGTTCAGGCGCTCCGGTTCGTGGGTTTACAAGAATCTCAGACGAACCCATAAGCATTCACAGTCAGATCTACAACCCGAATATAGTTGTTGTTGTTGACCCCACACTCTTAGGTAACAATGTGACCTCAGGCTTAGCAAAAAACGGAACAATAATTGCAAACACTGAAAGGACCCCCGAAGAATTGAAGAAAATTCTTTCAGTTCACGATGCACGCGTATATTCTCTTAACGCGCGAAGAATCGCGCTGGATACTTTGGGGCGACCCATCTACAACACCGCCATGTTGGGAGCATTGATTAAAGTCGCTCCACTCACATCCTTCGAACCCGTAGCCAAGGTTGTTAGAGCTCGTTTTCCTGGAACTCTTGGCGAGAAGAATGTGGAGGCGATGAAGAGAGCGTACGAGGAGGTTGTTGGAATTTGACTTCTGAAGAAAAGCCTGGGTGGGAGTCTCTGCCCATGGGAGCTGTAGTTATAGAACCCGGATCCTCTCTCAAATATAAGACCGGTGAT
>Ga0315314_1000859_pt1 | contig 29809 bp, 30 predicted proteins | sample TDP9_MG_FD_203631 | JGI IMG/M metagenome (GOLD analysis project Ga0315314, IMG submission 203631) | Freshwater sediment microbial communities from Lake Towuti, South Sulawesi, Indonesia - TDP9 | ecosystem: Environmental > Aquatic > Freshwater > Lake > Sediment | place: Indonesia: South Sulawesi... | reverse complement strand
GAACTGGTTTAGGAGGAAACCGTGTGCGCCATGAACCTCCACACCATCGAAGCCTGCTTTTACCGCTCTCTCGGCAGCTAGGGAGAAGGCTTCAGTCAAGGCTTCAATCTCTTCAATCTTGAGTTCTCTAGCGTTTCCCTCGGGTGAGGGGGCAACAGGATTCATGCCCGTGACTTTCGCGTCGGCACTTCTTCCTGCGTGATTGATCTGTATGGCAACTGGTGTCCCGTTCGCGTGGATGCTGCTCGAAAGCCTTTCCAAGCCTAGAATAAGACGGTCATCATACATTCCCAACTGCTTTGCACTAAGTTTCCCCTCTAGGGACACATAGCTGTGCTCAACTATGAGAAGGCCCACAGCCTTCGAACGCCGAGCATAGTGTGCTATGAGATCTTCGGTGACAAATCCCTCAGTCGTAGCCAAACTGGTCTGCATAGGAGGCATAACAATCCGGTTCTTAAGTCTTAATCCTTTCACCTCTAAAGGGTCTAACAGGCCAACCATTGCGATCATCCCGCAAAAGTCTTAGGAGAACACGCCTAAAAGTCTTCCATTCGGCGATTCGGTAGCCTCAGAATGGACAACAGACTGGATTGAATTGTCACCATGTTAACGGGACTCATATTCTTCGCCAAACCTAGCAGTCATGAAAGAAAGGTGCGGGACAAGGTATAAATTGTGCCTTCGAACTACCATAGCAGAGCAATGGGGAAGATAGAAAGATGGCTTACAGGTACATGGCTGACGCTTGGAAGAAACCGAACGACTCATATGTCAGGGAATTGATGCAGCAAAGGGCTATATCCTGGAGGGACGAGCCAGCGATCGTCAGGATCGATAAGCCGACTCGTCTCGATCGGGCTAGAAGGCTTGGCTACAAGGCCAAAAAAGGATTCGTCATCGTCAGAGTACGCGTCAGGAGAAGCGGATTCCGAAAGCTAAGACCTAGAACGGGGCGAAGGCAGAAACGGATGGGCGTTGAAAAGATTAAGCTGAAGAAGAGCATCAGAGTCATCGCTGAGGAGAGGGCTTCTCGAAGGTTCCCAAACCTAGAAGTTCTCAATTCCTACTGGGTCTGGGAGGATGGGATCCATAAATGGTTCGAGGTAATCATGGGTGATCGGACGCTTCTCCCAAACCTGAAGCTCGGCAAGGGTCGAGGAAGAGCTTTCAGAGGACTGACAAGCGCCGGGAGGAAGGTCAGAGGCCTCCTCTCCTAACCCACTCACACCAGTTGGCTAACCGAGCGATCAATAATACTCACAACACTTGTACGTCTAGGATAACCGGCTGTTATATCTCACTCCACAATTGCAAATTTGTCTCCCCGATTTTGGTGTCAGCCGGGAACTCCCTTTAGTACTAAGGTCGGCTGATGCCACGTTCTGTTTCTGGAACTCTCCTTCGTGTCGATTGATATGACAGTCGAGGACCATGCAATTAAAGGTTAATAATCAGCCTTTCAATTATTAACCCCGAGAAGAACGCTTGGATTCTTGGTGACAAAATGGACATTCGAGCCGCCGTGCAAATGAGAGACAGGACTCGGGAGGGAAAAGGCTTCAGTCGAGACGAGTTGAAGGAAGCTGGCATAGACCGTAAACATGCATCGAGACTCAGGCTACCAGTGGACTTGAGGAGGAAGACAAGACACGCGGAGAACATCAAACTCTTGAAACGATACCTCAAAAACCTAGAGAGACCCGCCGCGCCGAGGAAAAGGCGACCAGATAGACGATCTACCATGCCTGCGGGTGATGGAGAGATTGCCCAAATCTCAGATAGCGTACATTGAGATCAGCCTCTTCGCACACGCGACAGAAGATATTGAAAAGGTCATGAAAGCCGCATACAACATCATCTCAAACGGTCTTGCAGACAAGATCACCTTCAATAGGAGCACCGCGAAAGGCGATCACGGTAATCCCATCATCCTCCTCAAGACGAAAGTAGAAGACAGTGAAATCGTGCAAACTATACTCGAACACATATCCTCACAGCTTTCCACTTTGGACAAGGAGAAACTTCTACGAGACTTAGGTCTGCATGCGGAAAACGGGAATCTTTTCATCAGGTTTGATAAGCAATCCGCCTGCAAAGGCTACGTGAGACTCTCCTCAGGCGACCCAATTCACGTCCGAGTCCGATTTAGAAAGAAGAAGAGAGAAGAGATTGTCGAGATCTGTAAAGATATAGGACTGCTGCCAGAATCCTTCGCATCGTGACATGAGATCGCGCCAGATCAATCGAGGTGTGACTGTGAAGAAGTTTGTTGACCTCAACCTCCGCGTACCAATCGCCAAAGCAGAGAAGCGACGAGCTGAAAAATTGGTCAGCAGATCCTCCGAGCTGGGATATAGCGCCGTCGGCGTGCCAATTCCGTTAGCTACTAGCCAAGAGGAGATCCAAGACCTGGAAGGAATACTCAAAGAGAACGGTATGGAACTGATCAGACGCGGTGATCTGAAACCTAGAAGCATCAGAGAGATGATGGACTCGTTGAGGAGATTAAGACGCAACCGCGAGGTCATAGCCGTATACAGCAACTCAAAAGCGATAGCTAGACAAGCGGCAAAGGATCACAGGGTCGATCTGATATCATATTCTTCCACCGATCCGAGGAAGAGATTCTTTGATTCAGCTCAGGCTGAACTCGCGTCCAAAGCCTCAGCCGCTCTTGAAGTAGACGCCGAGCCTCTCCTTACCCTGAGCGGATTCCAAAGAGCTCGACTTATTGCACGCCTCAGGAAGGAGGCCGCAATAGCCAGAGAATTCGAGGTTCCAATAGTGATATCCAGCGGAACCTCAGATTGGTATATGCTCCGTAGGCCGCTAGACTATGCTTCCCTAGCCTCTCTCTTCGATCTAGATCATACGACAGCGGTAAAAGCTGTCTCTGAAGCCCCCCTGAAGATCGTCGAATCAAACCGGCAGAAGTTAAGTCCAAGCTATGTTGCACCCGGCGTCTGGATCGTGAGGAGGAAAAACGATTGCCAAGGGGTCTAAGGCGTCGATATATTGCCGCAAAAATCGAAGGAGTGGAAACCGGGGAAGAGCGGGATATCTTCAACGCGGTCTCCCTCAACCTTCTCAAGCTTTTCGGCGAATACGGCGTAAGCCTAGCTGAGCTTACGCTTATCGACTTCAACTCTGAGACCAGTCATGCCATATTCCGATGCAACCATAGTGCACTGGAAATGGCGAAAACTTCGATTAGTGCTCTCACGGAGGTTGGTAGGAAGAGAGCTGCAACCGAGATAGTCTACGTTTCGGGGACGCTGAAGGCAATTCGAAGGAGGATAAGCTCGTAGTCGCTCAGGTATGCAAATGAACCGATTCTCAAAGTTGTTAGAGAAACCTCGTACCGAGCCTTAGCAGCAGAAATAGACGGCTCCTAGGCCATTTCTAAGCATGCACGAATGGCCAGAATTTCTTTATATTTACCGTCGCGCAAGTATGATTGGGGGATGAAGTTGCCGTCCCAGACCGACCGTTACGGGATGAAGAACTCATAACGAGCTGATCCCCAAAAGCTTCCTATGAAGCCGTATTGGCCTGCACAGTTCTCTTGTAATCGTGACGCTCTCAAGATGAGTGGTTGAGGACGAAAGCACATGAAGATTCTCGTTAGAGATGTCAAGCACGGGAAGATCGCCGTCCTACCAGAAGTCTTAGACGACCTTTGGATAATATATAATGTGATACTTAAGGGCGACACCGTTTACGCAAAGACCAGTAGGGAGGTAAGGTTCGGCGAACGCTACGAGAGGCCGGAGAAGGGAGAGAGAATCTCGGTTGTACTAGGCTTAAAGGTAGATGAGGTCTCTTGGGACAGAAGCCTAAATAGGTTGAGGATTCACGGAATCGTCTCCGATGCTCCGGATGATATCGGCGCCAAAGGTTCACGGCATACTATCAACGTAACCCTTAACAGACCATTAACCATTATCAAGGGGATGTGGCAGAGATATCAGCTCGAAAGACTGGAGAAGTCAACGAAAAGCGGAGTCTCACCTGTCATCATACTCTCAATCGATGATGAAAGATACTCTGTAGCCGTTCTCCGACAATTCAACGTAGATGTAAAGGCGGAGGAAGTTGCCAGAATCCCCGGAAAACAAGATGCAGATAGCAGATCGAAGGCTTTCCAAGAGTTCTTCAAGTCAGCCTTTACCACCCTCAGAGAGGTACTATCTGGCGACGCTTATCCCGTAGTCATAGTAGGGCTCGGATTCACAAAGAACGCTTTCCTCCAGTACCTAGGAGAAAAAGCACCTGAGATATCTGAGAAAATAATGGATGTAAAGAGCGTCAACAGTAGCGGGGCCGCTGGAATAAACGAGGCCCTACGTTCAGGCATCCTCACGAAAACCCTACGAGACCTCCGAATATCAGAGGAAACAAGAGCTGTTGAGGAAGTCCTTCTACGCCTTGGGAAAGGAAGGGGTGACGTAACGTACGGCTACTCAGAAGTAGGGAGAGTATGCGTCCTCGGTGCGGTTGAGACGCTCCTGATTGCAGATGTCTGCCTTAGAGAACGATCAGATGAAGACAGAATCGCCCTAGAGGACATGATGAGGGCAGCCGAGGAGAAAGGGGGTAAAATACTCTTGGTTAGCACAGAACATGAAGCCGGCGCAAAGCTACGGTCCTTGGGCGGGATAGCGGCGCTTCTTCGTTTCCCGATCACCTACTAAAGTATCTCCGTACAAAGATGATAGCAGTCAGACGTAAGGCGTATGAGTCTCTATACTCAAGCATTTTTCATTAGTCTGACCTGATATAGCACACTTGTCACGCTGGCAAGCAACTAGCCTTTAATGTCACATCTTCAGGATGATGTCCAACGAAGCCTTGTTATCCATCGCCGACTTCAAAGGATGGACTGGGTAAGAAGAAACCTCAACATTCAGAAAGCCCTCATAGCCTATTTCGCGAAGAGCCTTCATCACCTCGGACCACGGCACATCCCCTTGAAGCAAGGGCCTGAATTGGAGGCTCGGTCTATGGAAGTCCTTGACGTGAACACAAATGATAAGCTCCGCAAGGTAACGAATCCATTCTTGAGGGAAACCCAGCAACCATATATTTCCAATGTCGAAGTAGGCCTTAGCGTTGGGATGGTTGATCTCCTCTACGAATCTACGAAACTCCAAGGGACTGTAAAGAAACCTGTTCCACACGTTCTCGACCCCGAGGAAGACTCCGAATTCCTTGGCCGCTGATGCCGCTTCAAGCAGACTCTTCTTTGAGAGCTCCCATGTCTGCTGGTAAGATATCTCCGGAACTGCAACGGCGGGCACGACAAGCAGAACCTTTATTCCTAAATCAGCCGCAAACTGGCATCCGCCTATTAGAATTTCCACACCTTTCTTCCGGACAGTCTCGTCAGGGCTCGCGAGGTTATACTTCCAGAAGAGTCCTGAACATAAGCTCGGAAGCTCTAGGCCGAGCGATATGGCCTTCTCAGCGATCGACTCCCTGTCCTTCTGGGTCAGCTTCAACATCTCCTCGGTTATGTTAAGCTCAACCCCGTCGTATCCTATTTCCTTCGAGGCTTTCAGAACATCGTCAATAGTGAAGTTAGTCGGATAGGTCCATGCGTTTACTCCCTTCTTCATGGGACGCACCCCCGCTAGCCAAGCGGTAGCCTGATGGGTTGACCGGTTTCCATCGACCTTCGCGCTGCAAGAGTGAACTCCAGTGTCTTCGCACCCTCTTCCATTGGGATCCTAGTTTCTCGATCTTCAAGCACGGCCTGTATGAGATCTTGACCCTCGCAGAGATAGACGTTCCTATCTTCCGAGATCATCTGCGTCTTGAGAGGCGCCTCAGTCGTGTAGAAGGTTAAGCTGTTTGAAGCGGAGGATTCGAAGGTGTATTTCTTCGTCGCGGCCAACCATCGGAACCACCACTGACCTGAAGCCCCCCATGTCGTGGCAACTATCGCGCCTACGGCACCCGATCTGAACTTGAAAGTGGAGCTGCTCACATCCTCGACTGTGAGATCTGGAATGTCAATCCAGAACCTTTTGTTCATCTGTCCGTAGACGGTCTCCACTTCGCCGCAGAGGTATCTGAATGCGTCGTACAGGTGTGTAGACTGCTCGACGATCTGGCCGCCGCTCTTCTCCTTGTCCCTCCACCAAGAACCTCCGAGGAAGTGACACCAATACCATCCGACAGCCAGACCTACTTCTCCTGCTTCTCCGCTCTGGACAAGGTCCTTCGCCTTCTCAATTCCGGCACCGAACCTTAAGCAATAGCCAACCTGACTCTTTACGTGGTGCTTCTCAACGGATTTCACCATCTCTCTGGCTAGACTCATGTTCAAGGCGATAGGCTTCTCGATGAAGATGTTGACCCCTTTCTCAGCCGCCACCATTACCTCGTCTTCATGGGCAAAAGGTGGCAGACAGATGTAGACAATGTCAAGCCTCTCTTTGTCCAGCATCTCACGCCAGTCTTTGTACACTCTGCCTCCGTATTGATTCGAGAAGACCCTTGCCTTTTCCTCTATGATGTCTGCGAAGGCTTCCAGTCTAACCTCACTTAAAGTGCTGAGTCCTCTCAGATGTGTTCCCGCTATCCCACCGCACCCTACAAAGCCGATCTTGACCTTATCCAAGATTGACACCGAATTAAGATTGTCGGGGTGGCTTAAGATTTTTTGGGTCTCTTGATCCGCTCAGGGCTGTAAGCAACTGCCGGTTGAAAGTGAGTCCAAGGTAGAAGCCTCTCCAAGTCATTGAACGGGCCTTGAGGTGCAACCCCAGCCCAGGTTATTGTCCTTGGCCCGGACGAACAAAGACGATAAGGACGCTAGAATGGAGATACATCTGATACTCAGACGATAGAGACATAATCTTCGACATCAAACTGGATCCTGCAGAGAGAACCCGGCAGAATGAGGAAAGAGCGGGGTATAAGATATGTAGATGTATCCTGAGAGCTTCCTGCTCCACCTAGAACGAAGGGATCTTGGAGCCAAGATGCGGGATCATCTTTCCGGATGACCCGCTGGGAAAACATCAACCGTCTGAAAGTGTGGCGATTTTCAGGAAACTAAGATTTCCGGCATGGAAAAGGCAACTGGAAGCGTGGGTGCCAAGGTTGCTAGAACAATGGGAGCAATTCTCACTGGACTGGATGTTGCAGTAAGTATCTTCAGAGTTGGAGCAGTATTGGAGCGATAAGCAGGGCAGTCATATTTGTGAGCTTCATGAAGATGTTTAGTGACGGCCCCGCGACATCCTTCAAAGGGTCACCAACAGTGTCGCCGGTTATAGCCGCAGCGTGCGTCGGCGTGCCCTTCATCCAGAACTTTCTTTCAATAGATTTCTTGGTGTTGTCCCATATGCCGCCGCCGAAAGTGAAAAAAGGTGACAGTAGGGCTGACGTACTTAATCCTCCTAGAAGCATTGCGCCTAACGCATATTTTCCCAGCAAAAGCCCAACAATAATGGGAGAAACAACGGCCAGCAGCCCTGGTGCAACCATCTGTTTAAGTGCATTCTTTGTGCCGATGTCTACGCAGCGTGCGTAGTCTGGCTTGGACTCACCTTCAATGATGCTAGGATTCTCTCGGAACTGTCGTCTCACCTCGTCCACCATCTGATAAGCAGTTTTTGCAGTAGCTCCAATCGCCAGAGAAGAAAATAAGAAGGGAAGAGCAGCACCCAACAAAAGCCCCACAATAATAACAGGACTTAAAAGACCGAGACTCACCGAGTAGAGCTTTACGATCTCACCGTAAGTGGCGAAAATCACGACAGTTGAAACGGTACAGGACGCCGTGGCGAAAGCCTTTGTGTAAGCTTTAGTAGTGTTGCCCATGGCGTCGAGCTCTTCCAGTATCCCCCCGTTCTGCGTTTTTGTCCCAGACATCTGTGCTATACCCGCAGCGTTGTCGCTTATGGGCCCAAATGTGTCACTTGACATAATGATGCCTATGGCTAAATCTGTTCCAAGATTGGCTGCAACTATTCCATAGAGCGACTCGTTATTTATGAAGTAAGAAAATAGGATGGCGGCCAAAACGGACAAAAATGGCAGGAATGGGCTCTGAAACGCGTAAGACAGACCTGTAATAATGTTGATGGCTGCTCCCCGTTCAGAAGATTCGGCTATTTTTCTGACCGGTCTACCGTTGATCCCGATGTAATATTGTACGGCTAAGCCAATTGCGAGACTCGCTGCTAAGCCACTCACTACAGCATAGAATACGGTTATGTCGTTCAGCAGCATCATAGAAGAGAGAAACGCGCCCAACACGCAAAAGATAGCAGTGATTAAGAGTCCAATGTTGAAGGACATGATTGGTCTCGTCTTTCTCCATCCTCTGATAATGAAAACTCCAACTATTGTAGCTAAAATGCCTGAAGCACCAAGCATTAAGGGAAACATCAAGGCGTTTATTCCTAATGGGCTGAGCAGTATGACGCCTAAAATCATGGCCGTGATGTAGTCGTCACTTATGGACTCAAAGAGGTCGGAGCCTCTTCCTGCGCAGTCACCGACGTTGTCTCCAACTAGGTCTGCGATTACTGCAGGATTGCGGGGGTCGTCTTCGGGAATGCGCTGTTCTATCTTGCCCACCAAATCTGCACCTATGTCAGCTGCCTTGGTGAATATGCCTCCTCCCAATTGAGCAAACAGAGCCGCCAGACTGGCACCGAAGCCGAAACCCACAATCAAAGTTGGATCCTGATAGAACCAGAAGAGCAAGCTTACACCGATGAGGCTGAGTCCAGTAACTGAGAGACCCATTACTGCTCCGCCTCTAAAGGCGACCGTAAATGCTTTTGATGAAGAGGTTCTTGCGGCGTTTGTGGTTCTCACGTTAGCTTTCACGGCAACTCGCAAGCCTATATAGGCAGCTAGTAATGAAAGACAGGTGCCAAACGCGAAGGCAACGATTACTTTCACATCTTTAAAGAATACGGCTAATGGAATAAGCATCAACGCAGCAAAAATCGTGATGGTTTCATATTGTCGTTTTATGAAGGCTTTGGCTCCCTCTTCGATATAGCCGGCAATCTCATTCATGCGCGGTGTTCCAGCAGATTCCTTCCCGACGGACCAAGCCAAGTAGGTGATGATGACCATTGCAAGCGCTCCAACTGCTAAGGCAAACCATGTTAGGTCCATCGTTCACCGCTTCTCCTTCTCCTAAACCTTAGGTTCGCTTTTGCTGGAAGCGCCCATATACAACTGTAGGCTCTTACTTATAAATCCAGCATTACTGTAAAGTCAACTTTCTAACGTGACACTTTTCTTTCAGCAAGCTCATAGTTGTTTGTCGGGCAATGTTATGCGTTTGTCTCCTGACATTAGGGGAATCTTCAGAAGGCTTGTCAATAAGGGGTTAACTGTGACCGGCATCGCTTTCCTGTTCGATACCTCAAGGCAGACTGTACACAGGTGGCTGAGACGGGGAAGGCATGTGGGCAGAGAATCCTTCAGAGACAGGCCTAGGGAACCCAGAGCAAGCAAGGTTACGGATGAGGTTGAGTTGTCCATCCTTACCTTGAGGAGTACGTTTGGGTGGGGAACAGCCCGCATACAACAGGGCTTGTATAAGCTTCCTTCCTTCATGGAGGAGGCTACACTGTGCGTGCAGGGAGTCAGGTTGTCCAGAGAGACCGTAAACAATGTTCTCTCAAAGCATGGCGTGAACGGCTACCCATGCAAACATAAGCGGTGGAAGTTCTTCAGGGCAGAAGCGCCTGATGAACTGTGGCAGATCGACTTCAAAGGCCCGTTCACGGTGCACGGTAAGAAGTACTGGTTCCTCATATGCATCGACGACTACAGCAGATTCCTAGTCTTAGCTGAACAGTTCAACCACGAACCGAAAACGAAGGAAGTGACTGCCCTGCTAGAAAAGCAGAACAGGCTGCCAAGGGCAATTCTGTCCGACCATGGTCAACAGTTCAAGGAGAAATGGAAGAAGTGGTGCAGACAGCACCGTATTGAGACACACTTTGCGCATCCATCCTATCCCCAAGACAAGGGCAAGGTGGAGAGATGCATACAGAACCTTAACAGAGAATTCGTCAACCACCTCAGAAAGTTCCCGGGATGGTTGAAAGGCAAACTACACGAATACAGGGAATGGTTCAACCATTCACGGTTCCACAGGGGAATAAACACATTCCCCGCAGAACTATACGAGTGTAACGTTAGAAACTTGACATGACAATTACTTTCCCAGCAGAACCTCACATCATACTACGAAACAAGATCAAGCCACAATCGTTGGAACTTCGTCAGTGAGGACAATATTAGTGAGCCAAGATGTCCTCATCTCTCTGTATCAAGAATAGGCAAACAGAGGTAGAAAACTTAAATTTCACTTCTAGGCTAAGAATGGTTGAGCCTCGGTAGCTTAGCCTGGTTATAGCGCCTGCTTGGTATCTGAAGAGATTTGAAGACGAAGAGCAGGAGGTCGCGGGATCAAATCCCGCCCGAGGCTCCAATAAGAATAGGAAATAATCTGCACCTTATTGCATGAAATACGGTCTTTCCAGCCTAATATCACTGGTTATAACTCAAGTTAGCACGAGATTTGAATCAACAGTCAGAACCAGATCAAGCAACAAGATTAGTGCACATTTCTCAGAATCGGTGCTATCAGAGATTTTCTGCACAGTTTCCAAATCTCATTAAACTAAAAGGATTTGATTATTTCTTGAGAACAAGCATCATTATTCTAATAGAGTAACGTTCGTCTTCTCAGTCTGGCGTTGTGATGAACCTAACCCAGAGTGAATTTCAAGACACATCATAGACTTTCTCCTTGGAAGATTGTTCAACGATTTCGACTGCACCCAATTCCTCCAGCGTACGTAGTTTGAGCGCTACTGTTCTTCTTGAGGCTTTACCTCTCCCTTGACTGACCGCTCTCGTTATCTTAGATATGTTACTTGGTCCTCGAACAACAATCGTTCTCAGTATGTATCTCATGAGATCATCCGAGGCAATCTCCTTTACCCCAAGATGTTTTTGCACCTTCGCTATTCTCGACGACAAAAAAGAGTAGTCGTGATATAGCTCTCCGCTCATTCTCAAGAGTCCAAGTGCATTGACCAGTTCTTGGCTTCCCAAGATCGTGGAGATCAGCTTCTCTAGAGCCTCCATTCTCTTGAGTAGCAGATCCAGTTTTCTGTTTATATCTTGAATATCCGCATTTTCCGTCATTCTTCATCCTGTGCCGCCGGGCAAGCTCATCCTCAAACTATGCTATGCTATAGACTACCGCTTGTAAGACAACTGGGCAGGCGAGCTCAGTGGTACCCTAAATGCTCCGAGGTATACTTCTGTAAGTCTCTCAGCGAGTTCCGCTGAGAAACCCTTCTTTTTCAACTCGTCACGGAAAAGAGCAACAGCAGAAGCTATTTGTTTTGCTGAATCTTCAGTGTAGGGTGCCAATACGAAGCTCTTCAACATCTGCGGTATTGCCTCGGTCATCAGACTCATCATTTCTTTATCGTCTTTGGACATGTTGATCACCTCAATGGTCACAGGTTGTTGTTCAGCATAGATAACTCTTATGACAAGAAATGATCAAGAATTGATCAAAACCTCCGACTATCTATTCACCTTTCAAAGAGCAAGCGATAATTCTGTTCTCGTAATTAGTGCTATGGAAACGGTAATTTGCTGTATGTTGTCATCTAGTCCAAGGCCCCCTATAGCAGTGCACTTTTTCTAATCTTACGTAAAATACTGGCCTGAATCTTGCTTTTTGCGAAAAATATCAACGGAAATGAGCGTGGAAGGGATTCGGACCCCAAGGGGCAAGTTACTCCCGAGGCTCCACTGGTCTTGGGAATCTCCGGCTAACTACAGGCATATCGATCCACTGCCTACTATTCCTATTCTGTCCGCTCATTAGTTCTTGGGGCAGAGATGCCTCCGCAACAGAACTGCCCAATTTCGAATTGAGGCGAAACGTAGGACTGAAGCGCGACAGATCCTTGTCCTTTTTCCTTCAGGGTTCCAATGCTAAAATCTGCTGAAGACTTCCTGAGTGTGAGATTGCTAAAGAATAATAGGAAGAGATCCCTAAGACGAGATCTACGAGAGATATGAGCGAGAAAATCGACGAGAGAAAAGTGCTCAGCCTAGCTTCTACGTTGGTTAGAATACCAAGCCAGAACCCGCCCGGGAACGAAAGGGAGATAGCCGATTTTCTAGCCTCAAAGCTTGAAGAACTCGGTTTCAAAGTACGTGAGTACGATTTCAAGGCTGGAAGACCCAATTTGATCGGTCATCTGACCCTTGGAAAGGGACGGTCTCTCATCTTTGACGGACACTTAGACACTGTCCCAGCGGGAAATACAGAACGATGGAGCGTCAACCCATTTGCCGGAGAGACCATGAACGGTAGGCTTTTCGGCAGAGGGGCGGCCGACATGAAGTCTTCCATAGCAGCTTGGATCTCAGCTGTAGAAGCGGCACTGAAGAAGAATGCAGAGTTGAGCGGGACCCTCATGACATTTCTCGTGTCGGACGAAGAAATCTCCGGAATGGGAACGGAAGACCTCCTAAGGAGAGGATACGCTGGAGACATGGCAGTCGTTGGTGAGCCCACGGGACTTACTTTGCAGATCGCCCACAAAGGGGTTATGAGGTGGAGACTATCCACGTACGGGAGGGCCGCTCACATTAGCACACCTAGACAGGGAGTGAACGCCATTTACAAAATGGCAAAGGTATGCCAAGAACTTCAGGAGTACTCTCAAGAACTGGAGAAGAAGCGACACAAACTGCTGGGACCACCGACAATCGGGATTGGGACGATTAAGGGAGGGGAGAAAGATAACATTGTACCAGACTACTGCGAAGCCTCCGTTGACCGTAGACTGATACCTGGGGAAAAGCCTGAAGATGCGGAAGCGCAACTGCTTGAGCTCCTAGAGTTCATGGGGCGAAAAGACGGAGATTTCAGGCATACGTTAGAGAGGTATGTGTCACTTGAACCTTCCGAAACGGATCCGGAGGCCGAGGTCGTGGAGATCTTCAGGAGGTCCATCCGGAAGGTAATGGGAAGCGAGCCTGAGACCATGGGCTTCAATGCCACATGCGAGATGACTCACCTAGCGAAAAGAGGGATTCCTACCGTCATCTTTGGCGCTGGAAGGCTCGAGCAAGCCCACCGCATAGACGAACACGTCGATATAGGAGAAGTCGTGGCCGCATCCGAGATATATGCCGAGGCGATCTTCCAAGCCTTGGCAGTGAGCCCCAGTACTCACTGACCCCGCAGGACCATTGAAAGCAAGCATCATTCCAATCCGCTACATGGACAGAATTTTGGCAAGTTGGTAGAGCCCTAAATCCAGCTCCTTCTTCTCTCTCCAAGCGTACTCGAGAGTGACCGAGGTAGTTCTTCCATCTTTTATGGCCACCATCATGTCCTCCGCGCCCTCAACGAGCAGCCTCACAGCGTAGTTCCCGAACTTGCAGGCAAGCGTTCTGCTGAGCGCGGTCGGGGGTCCTCCCCTCTGCATGTGACCCAAGATGCTTAGTCGGACATCATATCCCGTGTTCCTCGCTATGTAGTCTACAACGTGCTGGGAGCTCCCAGCTCCTTCAGCCATGACGATGATCTCAGAAGTCTTACCGTCCTTTCTGGCCCGCTTCAACCTTTCGCAGATCTCATCGAGATCATACCTCGCCTCTGGAATGAGGATTTCCTCCGCCCCTCCTGCAAGGCCAACCTCTAACGCGAGGAAACCTCTGCTTCTCCCCATAACTTCGACCACAAATATTCGTTCATGAGAGGTCGCCGTATCCCGTATCTTGTCTATAGCCGAGAGAGCCGTGTTGACGGCTGTGTCGAACCCTATCGTGGTCTCCGTCCCAGCAACATCGTTATCGATAGTAGCCGGAACACCAACAATAGGGATATTGCTGATCTCACGAAGCTCACTTGCACCTCTGAAGGTTCCGTCTCCACCAATCGTTACCAGCATATCGACCTCATACCTCTTGATGGTTTCTGCCGCTTTTCCCAAGCCTTCACGAGTCTTCATCTCTTCACACCTATGGGTCTTCAGTATCGTTCCCCCGAGATTGATTATCCCGCTTACAGTGCGAGGACCCATCTTCCGAGCTTGCCCATTAATGAGTCCAGCGTAGCCTCTCTCGAAGCCTACAACCTCAAGGCCTTCGTGAATAGCTGACCTAACTACTGAACGTATTGCCGCGTTTGTTCCTGGCGCATCCCCACCGGCAGTCACCAAACCGATTCTACGCATACTGTACCTCCTCCATCCAAGGCGAGTAGGACCATGGTCCTACCCGTCCAATGGAAAGAAATATTATTAACATTTATCTATGGAAGTCGTCTAGTTCATCACGTTCCCGTCCGCCTTGGCAAGACACCAAGTGGCCTTGTATGAAAACCTCTGTACTAATCATTGGAGCCGGAATCATAGGAACTGCGATAGCTCGGGAGCTATCACGGTACACTGTCAAGGTGGCCCTGATCGAGAAGGAAACGGACGTAGCCTTCGGAGGACCAACCAAAGCAAATACGGCAATCATTCACGCAGGATATGATGATAGGCTAGGAACACTGTCCGCACAGCTCTGCCAAAGAGGAAATGGGCTTTGGTCAAAACTGGCATCAGAGCTGAACATACCATTCAAGAGGATAGGTTCCTTGGTAATAGCCTTTCAAGGTGAGCAGAAGAGAGTTCTTAAAGATTTGCTAGAACGAGGAGAGCGAAACGGCGTCCAAGGCCTGAAGATCATCGAGGATCAGGAATTGTTTGAGATGGAACCAAACCTGAATAAAGACGCCGTTGCAGGTTTGTATGCCCCAACCGCAGGGGTAGTATCCCCTTACGAAGCCGCAATAGCTCTGGCAGAGAACGCAAGAGCGAACGGCGTTTCGATCTATTTCGGAACGAAGACTACGGGTCTAACTGTAAGGAGTAACGAGGTCAAGGCGGTTCGGACCAGTAACGGAAGAATCTACACCCGCTATGTCGTTAATGCTGCAGGTCTTTTTGCTGACGAGATCTCATCATTAGCGGGAATCGACGAGTTCCAAATCATTCCCAGAAAGGGCGAGTATGTCATCTATGACAAGGATCTGGGTGGAATGGTGAATCATGTTCTATTCCCAGTTCCAACCCCGATCAGTAAGGGAATCACGGTCACGCCGACCGTGGACAGTAACATAATCGCCGGGCCGACTGCTCAAGATGTACAGAATAAGAATGACTTCACGACGACGCTTGATGGTCTGGAGGAGGTATTGGACGGTGCGCATAAACTTGTACCGCGACTCTCGTCTAGACGCGATGCAATAATTGCCAGCTTCACGGGGCTTCGCCCACAACCTACGACAGACGACTTCATAATCAAACCATATCAAAAGCCACATGGATTCATCAATGTAGCAGGCATGAAATCTCCTGGTTTAACCTCTGCCCCGGCCATTGCTAAGATGGTGGTTGGCATTCTCAAAGAAGAGGGACTGACTCTCCATAAGAGGGACGGCTTCAGCGCATCTAGGGCCCCGATCGTCCATCCGCTGCGCGACTTTCATCCTGCGAAGACCGAGGAAGCCATCGAAAATAATCCTCTGTATGGTCATGTTGTCTGTCGTTGTGAGTGCGCTACCGAAGCTGAGATAGTCGAAGCCATACGCCGGGGAGCCACAACCCTAGATGGCGTTAAATATCGAACGAGAGCGGGTATGGGAAGATGCCAAGGCGGGTTCTGTGCACCTCATGTCATAAGGATAATATCGAGGGAGCTGGGAGTGCCCGTTCAAGAGGTGACAAAGAGGGGAGGCGACTCCAGAGTACTTCCTTTCCCGGCTAAGCATTTTCTTGTCGGCGATGAGAGATGATTGAACGGAAGTTGGATCTCGTCGTGGTCGGAGGAGGAGCTGCAGGTTTGGCTGCAGCGATAGCGGCAAAAGAGGAAGAAATTGACTCGGTACTGATTCTTGAACGCAACGAGGAGCTCGGAGGAATACTTCCCCAGTGCATTCACACAGGATTCGGACTTCATTACTTCAAAGAGAACCTCACAGGCCCAGAATACATCGCAAGATTCGTCCAAAAAGTCCACAAGTTGGGGATCGAGTACAAGGTTGAAACAATGGTCTTGGACCTGAATCAGAGGAGGGAAATCTTGGCCGTCAACAGCTCTGAAGGTTTGATGAGGCTACGAGCAGATGCCGTAGTTTTGGGAATGGGATGTCGAGAAAGAAGCCGCGGAGCCTTACACATACCCGGAACAAGGCCGGCTGGAATCTTCACCGCAGGAACTGCTCAGCGGCTTATGGATATAGAGGGCTATGTTCCTGGCGCAAGAGTTCTAATTCTCGGTTCCGGAGATGTCGGCCTAATAATGGCTAGGAGGTTCGCGATGGAAAGGGTTGAAGTAATGGGCGTCGTCGAGGTGATGCCTTTCCCCGGAGGGCTCCCTAGGAATCTACAGTGTCTTAAGGACTTCGCTATTCCAATTTTCCTCAGACACGCGGCAACGTTCATACATGGATCTGATCGGGTTGAGGCTGTCACAATATCGAAGTTGGACGACTCAAGGCGACCAATACTAGGCGAGAAGAGGACTATAGAATGTGACACCCTCATAGTCTCTGCAGGTTTGATTCCTGAGAATGAACTCTCAAAGAAGGCTTGCATAGAACTCGATCCGAGGACAGGTGGACCCGTCGTCGATGAGAATATGGAGACATCCGTTCAGGGCATATTTGCCTGCGGAAATGTCGTCTATGTTCACGATCTGGTTGACCACGTAACAAGGGATGGAGAAATCGCTGGGAGAAACGCGTCGAAAGGGATTCTGGGCCAACTACGTCCCCTGGAAAGGAGGATTTCTCTCTTCCCAGGGGGGAACATGAGATACATCGTCCCTCAGATAATAAGCGGAAAGCAGCCGTTGACTCTTTATTCGCGAGTCTTCAGACCGGCCTTCAATATCGATATAACTGTGGGACGAAACGTCACTGTGCACAAGCACTTTGCCAAACCTGCCGAACTCGTAACTATCAATCTTACAGCTGAAAGATTGAAGGATCTGGAGAAAGAGGAGGAAATTACCGTAAGCATGAATGCGTGAGAAACAGTTCTCGAAATTGGAAAAAAGATCAATGAAATCTCCGGGATTTGGGTGAATCTTGTATTGGCTCACAGTATTCCAACTCGCCTATGGGCACCAAGGAACGACCTTCCAGAAAAATACCGATCAAGAGCGATACCAAACTATGGGATCTCATAGAATTGGGCTTAGGAGGAAAAGTTAAAAGATTTGAGAGGAGCAGAATTATCCTCAGCGTGAAAGTGTAAGACAAGGGTCGCAGAAATGGAAACAGAGACTCGTGAGATAGTATGCATCCTATGTCCCATCGCATGCGAGGTGAATGTCGAGATCGTGAACGGAGAGGTCGCTAAGATCGAAAATGCGCAATGTAAACGTGGAAAAGACTTTAGTGTGCAGGAAGTCAGATCTCCGGAAAGGGATTTCTTCACAACCATTAGGGTTCGAGGTGGAAAGATACCCGTATTATCGGTTAGGTCGACTGGGCCCGTGGCTAAGAACATGCTAATGGCAATCGCATCCGAGTTAGCTAACGTCACGGTTGTTGCACCTGTAAAGCTTGGAGATGTGGTTGTGAAGAACATCCTAAACTTGGGAATTGATATAGTTGCTACGAAAGATGTTGAGGGGTTCTCGAAGGCTTCGGGCTGAAAAAAGCCCAGAGGCGTCGGGAACTTTTAGACGCTGGAAATCTTTATCTCTCAATCCATCCTCTGCTGCGTTGAACTGCTCTCTTCCAGCCCATATGCATCGTCTCGCGCTTCTCGTCAGCCCACTCTGGAGAAAAGGTCTTGTCGACTTTCCAATTCCGTCTTATTTCGTCAAGATTCTTCCAAAAACCGACAGCCAATCCAGCCGAGTAAGCTGCTCCGAGAGATGTCGTCTCGGTGACTGTTGGGCGGACTACCTTTACACCCAGAATATTGGCCTGGAGCTGTATGAGATAGTTGTTCACTGCGGCGCCCCCATCCGCCCTTAACTCCGTAATCTTTGTCCCGGAATCCTCCATCATGGCTTCGAGGACATCCCTAGTCTGGTAACATATCGCTTCCAATGCTGCGTGGACGAGATGCTCCCTCCTAGTGTATCTTGTGATACCAATGATGCAACCCCGCGCGTACATGTCCCAATACGGTGCGAATAGGCCGCTGAAGGCTGGAACAAAGTAGACTCCCCCGGAGCCCTCTTCGGCGACCGACCCAGCGATCTGCTCAGTCTCAGGAGCGGACTTTATGATCTTCAGGTTGTCTCTTAACCATTGGATAGCTGCACCTGCTATCGCAACAGACCCCTCCAAGGCATAGTTGCACATCTTCTCTTCAAATCCGTAGGCACAGGTACTGATTAAGCCACGCTTCGACGCAACGGGCTTCTCGCCAGTATTCATCAGAGTGAAGCATCCAGTCCCGTAAGTATTCTTTGCTTCTCCTCTTCTGAAGCAGGTTTGCCCTACGAGTGCAGCTTGCTGATCTCCAAGATCACCTGATACAGGTATCTCACATCTGAAAACGCTGTTCTTCGATGTGAGCCCGTAGTATTCCTTATCGGAGGATGGACGGATCTCTGGCAGCATCAAGCTTGGTATACTTAGCTCCCTGGTTATCTCTTCCTCCCATCTCAATTTTGCCAGATCCATAAGCATCGTCCTAGACGCGTTCGTGTAATCAGTCACATGCGCGCCCTTTTTCGGTCCCCCGGTCAGGTTCCAGATGATCCATGTGTCGATATTACCGAATACAGCTCTTCCTCTCTCTGCTTCGACTCTGACATTCGCCACGTGATCCAGTATCCACTTTAACTTTGGGCCGGAAAAGTATGTGGAGATTTGCAGTCCGGTCTTTTCCCTTATCAAGGGCTCCAGTCCCATGTCCATCAGATCTTGGCAGATTCCGTTCGTCCGGGTACATTGCCAAACGATAGCATTGTAACAGGGTTTCCCGGTCAAAGGATCCCATACGACAGTGGTCTCCCTTTGGTTCGTGACACCTATTGCCGCGATCTGACCCGGCTCAACCTTCGAGCTCTCTAAGACATCTTTCACAACAATCTCGGTTTGCTGCCATATCTCCAATGGATCATGCTCGACCCATCCGGGCTGAGGGTAGATCTGTCTATGCTCTTTGTAGCTGAAGCCGGCAATGGCCCCATCTCTCGTAAAGATCGCAAATCTGGTTCCTGTTGTGCCTTGGTCGATCGTCGCGACAAATCTTTTTTCCATCTTGTTTGTCTCTGGAAAGAGTCTAGGAGGCCCTTAGGACGAATTCCTCAACCTTCTGCAGGGCTTCCGAAATAACGTTCATGCTAGTTGCGTATGAGAAGCGAATGTGATTCTCCCCATTCTCTCCGAAGGCGCTTCCTGGAGTACAGCTAACCCCTTCTTCCCCGAGTAGCCTCATACATATCTCTAGGCTTGGCATCTTTAAGGATGAGAAGTCCGGGAACGCGTAGAAAGCGCCCTTAGGCATCTTGCACCGGATCCCCGGTATCTCGTTTAGTCTCTCGACTATGAACCTTCTCCGACGATCAAACTCTTGGACCATCTTGCAGACGCAGTCTTGAGGTCCGACGAGCGCAGCTACAGCGGCCTTCTGAACGAAGCTCGCGGGACAGGTCGTTGTCGTCTGGACTATCCTGTCTGTCGCCTCCACAATGGCTTTATCCGCAAAGAGGTAGCCCAGCCTCCAGCCAGTCATAGCATATGTCTTACTGAAACCGTTTACGACTATGACCTGGTCTCTCAGATTCTCAAAAGTTCCCATACTTCTTGTTTTGAACCCATCATAGATGATCCTATTGTAGATCTCATCTGAGAGGATTAGCAGCTTATGGTCATCTGCAATATCAGACAAGAATTGCAGATCCTTCTCGCCCAGAACACCACCCGTCGGATTATTCGGGGAACACACGATGATCATTCGAGATTTCTTGTTGATGCATTCCTTCAAAACCTCTTCGTCCAATTCATCTGCTGCCCCCCAAGGAACCGCGATGGGCTTTGCTTCAGCAAACTCGACGCAAGTAAGGTGCGTGGGCCACGTGGGAGAAAGGATCAGAACCTCGTCGCCTGGGTTGAGGGCTGCAAGACAGGCGGAATATATCGCAAGCTTTGACCCGGCAGTAACAATTATCTCCTTGTAAGGATCAGCCGCAACCCCCATCTTTTTCAGGTCTTGAGATATGGCCTCCCTAAGTTCTGGTATGCCTCTGCTTGAAGTGTAATGGGTGAAATTGTTCTTGAGAGATTCGTAGGCAGCTTGCTTGATGTGATCAGGAGTGGCAAAATCCGGCTCGCCTACCTCTAGATTTAGAACCCTCTTTCCGGTCTTGGCGACTTCTCTAGCCTTCTCCGCCATGGCCAAGGTCCCGGACGGTTTAAGAAGCTCCATCCTATCGGCAATCTTCATTTTTCGTACCAACCCTTATCTGAGATTGTAGACATTAATAAATGCTTGATCGACGTGTAGATGTTGAAATCACTTTCCTGTCAAGATCTTCATCACGTGTGGGAATCGTTCGGCCTCTCTATGTGGAAAATACGTGGCATTCAGGAACTCTTTCATAAACTCAGGATCTGCACCGAGCTCAAGATATTCTATTTGCCTTGCAATGCGATCAGCTAGCATCCGGATCTCGGTGGATAGAAGTGCCATTCTAGCCCCCGAACCCGCCGTGTTTCCTACAAATTCTATGTTTTGGAGAGATACATCTGGGAACATTCCGATTATCTTGCCACTTTGAGGATCCACATAGTTCCCAAAGGCTCCGGCAACGAAGATTTTCTGGATGTCTTGAGGTTTTATGTTGATATGTTTCATGAGAATGGATGTGCCTGCATAGATTGCGGCTTTTGCCTTCTGAACCTCCCTTACGTCATTCTGAGTGATGACGATATCATTCTCTGTGGAGGTTTCGTCCCTCCATGCTATGACGAGCTCAAATATGTTTCCATTTCTTCTGATTCTTTCCGTCTTGGCATTCGGGTTAAACCTCCCGTCCAGCATGATCAGATGTGTGCTCAGCATCTGGGCTACCGCGTCGACTATTCCAGATCCACATAATCCAATCGGTTTGCCATTGTCAATGGTTTGATACCCCAGTTCAAGCGTTTCAGGGTCTACCCATACATGCTCTATGGCTCCGGTTCCCGCCCTCATCCCGTGTTTTATCTGGGCACCTTCTAAGGCTGGCCCAGAAGCGCATGAGCACGCCATAAGCCAATCCTTCTTTCCCACTATTATCTCGGTATTCGTTCCGATGTCAATTACCATCTTCGTACTTTCGGATTTGTATATCCCCGTCGCGAGCACATCAGCAACAGCATCCGCTCCAACAAAACCAGCTATGTTAGGCAACGTATGAACATAGGCACCCGGGTTTGCCCGGATCCCGAGTTCTCTCGCTTTCAGATTCATGGAGGACTGCAATACAGCAGGATAGGGCGACAACGAGAGATAGGTCGGGTTGACTCCCAAAAAGATGTGATGCATAGCCGTGTTGCCTACTGCTGTCATATCGTAGATATCATCTGCTTGTATCCGTGCTTTTTCGCAACATTCTTCGATAAGCTGGTTGATTCCTGAGACTATGACGCGTTGCAATTCTCCAAGATTCTTCTCACCCCTCATGATGTACAATATTCTTGATATGATATCCTCGCCATACGGTATCTGTGGATTCGTCATAGGAGCCGTTGCAGCAATCTCACCGGTGATCAAATCGAGGAGATATGCTGCCACTTTTGTTGATCCAATATCCACAGCTACCCCATATAGATCTGGGAGTTGATCAGCCGGTCTTACAGAGATGAGTTCACCGTCTGCTCGTAGGACGACGGATACAGTCCAGTTCCCTTCTCTAATGGCGTTGGGTATCTGTCTCAAGGTTTCATAGGAAACCTTTGATTCTCCTCCGGTTTGATCACGTATAGCTTCAAGGAGCCTCTCCACATCAGCCTTCACATCCGTCAACGATGGCTTTCTAAGGTGGATGACAAGTCTCGTAACCGACGGCCTCAACGCGACCGGTGTATCTAGGCCCTTTAAAAGGAGTCTCTGTTTTCCGACCCTGCTTTGATGCGGAACCTCGACGACTATTGTGCTCTGACCGTGTATAGTCGTCTGACACGCTAGTCGGAACGCATTAGCGATCTCACTCTCTGTAAGTAAGCGCTTTTCTAGTTTAGAGATAAGGGAGAGACGATCTATTCCTGCCCGTACAATCACTCTGCACTTACCGCAGGTCCCTTTTCCTCCGCACACTGATTGGATATCGAGCCCTATCTCCCTCGCAACTTCTAAAAGAGTTTCACTCTCCTCTATCTCATGCCTTCTGCCTTCAGGTTGGAAGATAACCACCGATTTATCCATCAGTATGTCCGCCTTTTGCTGAATCTTCAAATGATCAACCTTCATAAAAGTCTATTCTTCCCGAGAGCTGAGACGCGCTAAGCTCTTTTCGGTTGTGACGATTTCTTCGGAGGCTCATATCTATACGGTACGTGGTCGTTTTCCGTTGGCCCTCATAGATTTTGCGCCACAGATAGCTTTTCCTTCACAGAGGTCACACGAGTCCCAAGCATGAAATCCTCTCGATAAGGTATACATCTCGTAGAGGTATCTGATCTCTCTTACTCTGATTTAGGTACAAATGCTGACGATGATTAGGTCTCATAAGAACTTTGAGACATCTGGAAAAACATATAAGCAGACGCGGAGAAACCTTAACGAAATGTGATGAGGTATGGAGAAAATCAGAAAGCTGCAAGGAAGAGTTCTTGATATCGAGAAAGGCGGCGAATCCATGACGGATGGGGAGGGCAACGAATGGACTAGATGTATATTTACGGTCGAGCTCACGAACTTTTCAAAGCGAACACCTGACGAGGTTGTCCCTGAGGGTATAAAGGGCAGAAAAGTGAAGCTCGTCCGCTACTGCTGTTTCGATTGGCACTACAAGTTAGGCGTAAGGAAAACACTTGAACCTGATGAAACCGAGGCTGTCTTAGCAGGGAAAACGACGAAAACCGTATATTGGTGAGTGAGCCCTCCGAATAGACAACCAACTTCCATCTTGTGAAATCTCCTCATTTACCAACATCATTTAGTTCCGATTTGGAACACTAGAGTAAAGAAGAGAAACGAATAGTGCGAGTTGGAGAAGAATGTTCAGGGACGAGGTAGTTGAGGATGAGTTCTGTCGAATAGTGGGTAGGATTAACGCTTTGGAGTTTGGAACTTTTAAGCTTTCGAGCGGCCGGATTACACCGTACTATATCGATCTGAGGCTTATTTACAGCTTTCCAGATGCTTTCCAGAGGATCCTAGGATTCTGCACCACCTTCATAAGGGAAGAGCTTGGCACTGAAGGTTTTGACAGAATAGCCGGAATACCAATTGCTGGTATTCCTCTAGCATCGGTCGTCGCACATCAACTGGACAAGCCATTACTCTATGTGAGACAAGCCACGAGGCTTCGAGGAAGAAAGCGCCGTGTAGAAGGAGTACTCGTTTCCGGGGACCGTGTCCTAGTACTTGACGATCTGATCACTACTGGGATAAGCATGAAAAGAACAGTCGCATCCATCCGATCAGAAGGCGGAATCGTCACGGATGCCTTCGTACTGCTAGATCGAGAAGAGGGTGGAACGAAAAGATTGCTTGAAAACCAAGTCAAGATTCATTCATTATTCAGACTAGGCAGAGTGGTCAAGAAACTGTATGAAATGAACACCATCACTGAGGAACAGCTGAAAATGCTTCTCAAGCAGGTAAAGAAGTAAAAAGAAGCGTCTATGGATGATCTACTTCAATGGAACATACATGCTGCTACGACTAGCCCCTATTCCAGGCGTTCCATGTTTGATAGGCTTATTCGTTATGGCAAACTCGCCTAGATAATGCCCAATCATTTGAGGGCTTATCTCTATCGAAACGAACTCCTTACCGTTGTGAACCAAGAGGGATCCACCCACCATCTCCGGAAGTATCACCATATCTCTGGCGTGGGTCTTGATCACCTCTTTACTTGCACCTTCCGACTCTTCTTTAACCCTTCTGATCCTTTCAAGAAGTTTCCTCTGTTCCACCGTTAGACCACGCTGTAGGCTCCTTCGCTGGCGGGAAGGTAGCGACCGTATGAACTCGTCCATCGATATCTTCTGGAGGTCTCCAAGGGTATATCCGTGATACCTGAATTCTCTTGGCATCTCAGTCCCTCGAGTTAATTGGTCTATTGTGATCTCTTAAATGTTTTGCGTCTACTTCCTCTTCTTCCTTCCGGTTCTACTAGCAGCGACGTAACCTACCTTCTGGCCTGGCGGAGCATTCCGGGAGACCGTCCTAGCCTTCCTCGCACCTCTCTTGCTGCTCCCGTGCGGATGGACAGCCGCAACCATGGCAATACCTCGTGTCCTAGGATACTTGTGCCCCTTGGATCGCATCAAGTGAAACTTTCGACCAGCTTTCAAAAAAGGTTTGTCAACTCGACCCGCAGCGGACACCACCCCTATTGTCGCTAAACAGAGATCGTTGATGTATCTTGTCTTTCCTGAAGGAAGTTTAACCATTGTTCCACCCGATGTATGCGAGATCACCGTGGCATAGGATCCTGATGATCGGGCCAGTTTTCCTCCGTCGCCAACCGATAACTCAATATTGCATACTACCGTGCCCTCCGGAATTTTTCCTATCGGGAGCACGTTCCCGATTTTTAGCGCGGCTTTTTCTCCGAGCTCTATAAGCTGTCCTTCATAGATTCCTTCAGAGACCACGGAGTAGTACGCTTTCCCGGTTTCGAGCTCGGTCACAGCGAGAGGAGAACCTCTTCCCGGTTCATGGAGAAGGCCAATAATCTGGCCCCGCACCACTCCACTCTTTGTCTCTCCCGATAGATCTGGATAGCAGACAGGGGCTACACGTCCATGAGTTGAAGCGCGAAATGTCGGTGAACCCCTTCCTCGTCTCTGGACACGTATCCTCTTGCCCAAGATTGCATCTCCTATAATATCCCAAGCTTGATCGCTAGGTCCGCAGCCTTATATTCAGGCAACAATCTGACATACGCCTTCTTTTCGCCCCTAGGTGTAATGAGAAAGTTTACTTGACCAACCTTCACCTCGTAGAGGTCTTCGATAGCCATCCTCACATCCGTCTTACTCGCCTTCACGTTGACGATAAAAACGAGCCTGTTCTCCTTCTCGACCAATCGTGTAGTGGATTCAGTCATCAAGGGGTATAGGACAACATCACGCGGATCCAATCTGCCCCTCCCCGGTTAGGTTTCTCAGCTTCTCGATGCTTGAGCTGGACCATAATGTAAGCCTGCCGAGATGGGACCCAGGTGCCAGAAGCTCAACATTCAAGTCTTCGACCGCAGCAACATCCACACCTAGAATGTTCCGCGCTCCTTCTAGTATCCCTGCGTTCTTGGAAACAACAATTAGGGGGCCCACAGCCATCTTCTTCCTCCTCCCCCTCATTTTGCCTCTTCCAGCGCGGATCTTTACGCTCTCTTTCACCCGATATATGTCTGGCCCCAAGCCTAGATTATACAAGGCGTCCCTTATTTCTTTGGTTTTCTTAAGGTTTTCAATATCATCCGCGACGATCAGCGGAAAGTCAGGCACGTCCTCTATCGCATGACCCCTAGATTCGACAACCTCCTTCACACCGGTAGCAGCAATGGCGGAGTGAAGGGCCAAACGCTTCTCCTTCTTAGGGATCTCCTTAGATATCTTTTTCTCCGCTTTTGGGGGGTGAGCGACTCTTCCTCCTACAGTTCCAGGTGCAAAAGCAGCAGTGCTGCGCTCTCTCAACCTCGGAACCCTTGATATTCCTCTACCGACACCCCAAGATTCGGCTGTAGTTCTTTTGCCTGCGTACTCGTCTCTTCCTTGAGGTTGCAGACGATGCGATTGCAACGCGACAACCGCTCGCCTTATCACATCAGGCCGAATCTGTGTCCGGAAGACGGTTGGAACACGAACTTTTCCAACCGGTTTTCCCTCAAGGTCAAATATCTTCGACGAGACTTTGCCCATACCTCTTTCATCCTCACTTGCCTTGGGGCGATTCTAAGGATAGGTAGGTTATTTGGGGAGGACCTTCTGGGATTCTACTGGGAGGTCTGGCGGGATACCTCAGCCTTATCAGACGTTTTTGCGGTCCCGGGATGGTTCCTGCAAGGAGAATATAGTTCCCTTTTACTGGACCATATCTTACGAATCCTCCCTTGGGCGTAGCCTCGCTACCGTCTTCTCCAATCTTGAGGATTCGTTTGTTGTACTCGGTTCTTTGGTGGTAGCCCATCTGCCCCGCTCTGGGAATTGTGTACATGACCTTAGCCGGATGCCACGGGCCGAGGGTTGCGATTCCCCTCTTGGTTTTTCTTCCCTTATCCTGTAATATTCTTACGCCCCACCTTTTAACAGGCCCTTGAAATCCTTTCCCCTTCGTTATTCCAATGACATCTAGGTACATACCTTCTCTAAAGATCTCCTTCACTGAAACGGTCTTGCCGATCAGGTTCTTCACATACTCGAATTGCTCCTTGATTGTTCCCCCGCCAACCTTGATCTCCATCATGTCAGGTTTCTTCTTTGGAACACGTGTGAACCTAGGCTGAGTCGCGGCTTCCACTCTGAACTCGATCATCTTGCTAAGATTCTCTTCTATCTGTCTTAGACGTTCTTCGAGATTATGGTTCTCTTTCACATGTAGAATCCTTTCGAAATCTTTTGGAAGAGACTTTGCCCACACCTCAGCAAACGTCTTCAATCCCGACATATCTCTAGTGTATGCTCGAACAGCCGATATGAACATGGGAGGGGCTTCCAGAACGGTTACTGAACTGACAACCTCTTTGCCCAGGTTCAAGGAACCCGGAGTATCATCCACTATCACAGCATAAGTTACACCTGCCTTATAGGCTGCATAGCCAAGCAAGATCGGACCCTCATCCACTTCGGGCCAGAAGCGGATCCTCCCAATCGACGTCGAAGCTCGTCCCCTAGGTAAATAGGCTAGGGAGCCTCGCTTCGGCGCGTTTTTCTTCCTATGACCCAAGACGTTAACTCCTTTTTGGGTTCCTGCAACTTAAAGCATCTTCAAGTGATGATGGTTGTGGTGTATATAAAGTTTAATTTCTCACGCTTGTCTTCCTCTAATCGCAATAGCTAGAAGTTATCAATGCATCTATTGCCGCGTGGTATGGGATCGGGGAAAATTGGATGCTTGATCCTAGAAAGATGGAGTATGAGGTCGGAGGTTTTCAGACCGGTCAGTTGAGAGTTCGAAATGCTCTTTTCATTCGTTTCCAATCAAGATATTTAAGATTGAGAGAGTGGTATGAATAGCTTCTTCCGTCCTCACTGTCTCTGTCCCTTGGTTGGGGATCGCGTTGATCACGTAGTCCGCTACACTTGTCAATTCGGCCCCTTCCTTGCTAGATATTTCATAGAGTCCTTGAGTTGGCGCACCGAACGCGATAAGAATCCTTTGAGACTTCTCCCATTTCTCCTTCAATTCCGAAAGCGTTGTAATGAGGTCTCTGCCCTTTCTAGACGTCGCTATAACAATGTCAAAACCTCGTGTCCTCACCGTTTCCACAAATGGCTTCTCTGAGACTGTAACCTCATACCCCCAATAGTCGGCGACTTCATCCTTGTCCACCAAAATACTCTTTGGATCTGTTCCTGACTCCGTGACCTTGATGGTCACTCGTGTCTTCGTCTTGCCAAGGGCACCGTACACGAGCACTGGTCTTTCCACGCCTATGTCTGCATAGGCTCCGTGTCGACCAATCGAGGTGATTACGCCTTCTCGGTATTCTCCACTTTTTAGATCTCTTATCCTGTTATGTAATGGATGGTGCGGCGTTCGCAACGGCGGAAGTGTTCCAGCAAACCTCAATTCAGGCATGATCTTGAATAGGTATTTTCTCAGGTATTGCGGTGTCTCGGCATATGAGAGTAATGTGGCTAGAAGATGTGTCTCTTTCCTCTGGTTCTCACCGGATTGATCTGGATATACTATGACCTCGTCAACGCGGAATATTGCGAGAGCTCTTGCGATGAAACCTATCTTTGAGGTTTTTTCTCTCATGTGAGGGATGTCTGCAACTAGGGAAGATGGAATCGCAATTGAGAGCTTTCGCTTTCTCTTGGATGGCATTTCAACCTTCATGGCTTCACGCTTTGATGTTCCGAATGTAGGATTCGAATGTCTTGTCGGCTTCTTCGGGTGGAAGTATCATTAGTGGATTTTTGAAGGCGTACGTCGAAATGGGCTGTATGTTTCCGGCCTCTCCTCTTTCCAGAGCTATTTTAACGGCTCTTATGACGTCCAAAAGAATGGAACCGCAGTTTGGGGCGTCAACAGTGTTCAGTCTTATATCCATTCTCATAGGGGACCCTCCAAAGTACGTTCCTTCTATCCAGAAGAAGCTGTCCCGCCTGTTTTCTAGGAAGTCCACGTAGTCAGTCGAACCTGCTACCACTGAAGCTTCATACGGCAGAACCGTCTCAATTGACCTTGTCTTGATCTTCCTCTTCATCTCCTTTGTGCGTGTCAAGGTCTCCAAGGACTCCGTTCCTCCTCCGACATCGAGCTGATAGGTCTCTTTGATCCTTACGCCTCTCTTGCTCAACATTTCCAGTAGCGTCTTATGGATTATCGTTGCTCCTACCTGATCTGTAAGATCGTCGCCAACTATTGGCAGACCGGCCTCCTTGTACCTTTGGATCCACCCGTGATCCGTGGCAATCTGAACTGGTACGGCGTTTACAAATGCGCAGCCAGCTTTAAGGGATTCCTCTGCATATTTGTTGGGGGCTTCAATTGATCCACTTGGGAGAAGGTTTATCGCGATTTCAGCTCCGCTCTCCTTTAAAGCCTCAGATACATCGACTTCATCTGAAGAATCGATCTGTATCATTTGCTTCAGCTCTTCGCTTATCCCGTCTAGAAGTGGCCCTTTTGTAACACTTACACCGAGGTTCGGGACTTCTGCAAATTTTGGCACATTGTTCGGTTTCTCGAATATCGCCCCTGAGAGGTCTTTTCCCACCTTTCCCATTGTCACGTCGAAGGCGCAGGTGAAAACGATGTCTTGAGGTCGGTATCCTCCCAAGTTTGGATGTCTCAGCCCGATGCACTCTTGCCTGCTCTCTGTATTCCTGTAATATTCTATCCCTTGAATCAGCGCTGAAGCACAATTTCCGACACCGACCAATGCTACTTTGATTTTCGCCATTCCTCCACCAGCCGTCTTTCCATTTCTATTCCTAGTTTTCGAATAAAAGCATGCCGATTTCCATCGGCTATACGTAACCCTCCAATTCAAGCCTTTTTCTCTTTCTCAAATAGATTACCGGCAACGATGCCTCTCTCAGCCTTCTTCTAAGACCTCTATCGTTGGTTGCCACCGGGCAAGCCCACTCCTTCGCCTTTCTGAGAATCACGTCATCGGTGGTTTCCGTATAATCTTTTTCCACTGCTATGATGGTGCACCTTTCTGCGATCTTTAAGGCCAGCAACACCTGTCGTCTTGTCTTTTCTGATTTCCCTTTCGATAGCTTCTCGAGCTCCTGCACCGTGCTTGATAATACGATCGGCTCAGATTTTCCCAGGAGATCTTCCAGCTCCGCCAGTATGTCGATTCTGAATTGAGAGGGGATGAAGAGGAAGTTGGAATCTAGGATTATTCTATTCATTGAACATCA
>Ga0315314_1000858_pt1 | contig 29813 bp, 21 predicted proteins | sample TDP9_MG_FD_203631 | JGI IMG/M metagenome (GOLD analysis project Ga0315314, IMG submission 203631) | Freshwater sediment microbial communities from Lake Towuti, South Sulawesi, Indonesia - TDP9 | ecosystem: Environmental > Aquatic > Freshwater > Lake > Sediment | place: Indonesia: South Sulawesi... | reverse complement strand
ACGCCATCCCACAGACGGAGACGGTCCACATAGTATGTCCACGTGCCGAGAGAAGTGGTGTTGAGCGGAGACAGGCCGAGACCGTGATAGGTGTATGCCTCCAGGTATCCGAGGATCGGGGTAGTCAAGACCACATCGCCGTTTATCTCTAGTGTGAAGTACATAGAGCGGTTGGCGAGCAGATGAACGCGCATGGTAACTGTATACCACTGACCTGCCTGGATCGGGCTGGTGGATGTGGCAACCAGGTCGTCGTTGCCGGTGGCGTTGTCCTTCCACAGCTCCCAGTAGCCGGAGGAGTTCAGCATCAGCTTGGTGTTGCTGTGCGTAGACTGGTAGCAGGTCGTGTTGCCGCACTGCTCCCAAACCGCGTTAGTGCTAGCGGGTAGCGACGGTGCGTAAAAGTGGAAGTCTGTCCTATTAGAATAGTTCGCGTCGGCGCTGTACAGATACAGTCGGTCTGAACTGGAGGCCGTTCGTTGGAACTTCCAGCTATAGGTCGAACCGGGGAACACGTAATCCGTTGATTGGGTCACAGTTACGTTCGTTCCACTTGTCGCCAGAGAGTATATCCCTGGTGGCTGTCCCTGGGTATCATCCTCCTTGTCAGGTGTGGATGTCGGCATCGGGGTCGGCGTTGGCCCACCAGATGTGTAGGTTAGCACTATGCGCGGCACTATTGTCGGGGTGCCACCAGCCGAGTTGTATTGCAGATTGTTGGCGGTGCTGCTACCAGTATCATACAACGAGATCTCGATAGGTGTTCCCGGAGCCCAGGTCGGCTGGTTCACGAAGTAATTGAGGATGCGGGCGATCTCAGGACTTGTTATATCGCATGGGCTTGAGCCACAGGCGTTGGCCTGCAACCAACGCACCGGCTCTACGAAGTAGCCCAGGACACTCTCATACGCCACCCCAACATTGCGGATGGGAGCCGTGATCGTGTCGCTGGAGCGTATGCCTATGATGTACCCGTCAATACTGTCGGCACCAGCATTGGTGTTGCTTATCCTCAGGGTGGCTGAGACGATATTAGCGCCTTGCGGGATGCCAGACAGGATGAAGCGTAGGGATGAGAACTGATCGTAACCGCCACCGAACGTCAGCGTTGTGGACAGACGGTAGCAAGTCCTGTACGAGCCATAAGTCTCACATGATATGTCCTCAGGATCACTCATTACATAGTAGGTGCCCCCGAGGGCTCCTTGCGTGGCCGTCGGTGTCGGTGTGGGCGTTGGCGTCTCAGTTGGCGTGGGCGTTGGCGTGGGGGTTACTGCACTGGTCGGGGTGGCTGTAGGTGTTGGGGTCGGTGTAGGCGGTATGTACCAGACGATCAACTCGGCAGCCTGCCCTGCCTCGGTGATGCCGGTTACCTCTACGGTATAACGACCGGTAGAGTTTACCTCCACCGTAGCTACTGGTGTCGCATCATAGTCTGTGCCCGCTTCCATGCCAGGGGCGGCCCATGCTGTCTCAGGAGGATTGGCATAGCCCCACGTAGCGTTCTCTGTCCAGTCGCTCCGATTGACTTTGCCGACGGCCAGAATCATGGGCATCCCAATGGATTCCACATAGAAGCTCAGGTAGACCCTGTAATAAGAGCCCTCAGGGAGAACATTAAAGTGGAAGAGGGTCTTGTCTGTGCTGGGATCAGTCCTCAACACAAGCATGGTAGGCTCAGGCTGTGGGGTCTCAGTCCCCTGCCCTATGGCCGTATCGTAGGCGGCCGTCGCTACAAGGGTTGGGGCTTGCAAGGCTGTGACTATTGACCCTGGCGAGATCAAGAGAACGACCAGCGTCAGCAGGATAGGCGGCATCAGCATCAACAAATCTCGTCGACTGATCATCTGGCTTCCACCTACGGCTTGATGATCACCCCATAGGTGATCGGCAAAAGCGAGTCCAGGCTTACGGTATACCACCCCGTCTCAAAGACAGGCACGGTTGGCGCGGGCGTCGGCATCAGATAGTCCGTCCCGGAGAGAAGCCCTGGCGTCGCCCAGGGCGTCGGCGTGGACACTGTGCTGGCATAGCTCCAGGTAGCAGATTCGTCCCAATCTACCAGCATTCTCCCCACCTTAAGCGCAACAGGTTCCCGGTAGAGCGCGCCCACATAGAAGCTCAGGCGCGCCTTCGTCGCTGTCACCGGCACAGTGAAGTAGACCAAAGTCTCAGAGCCTATGCTAGCATAGGCGCGTCTCGATATTGTGAGCCATGTCGCATCTGGTTGCGGCGTTTCAACCAAGTACGCGACGTGGGTATCCACCTCTCCTTGGATCGGGGTAGCGGTTGGCCCGGTCGGCGTGGCTGTGGGTGTCGTGGTCACCGTCGGCGTGTCACCGTACAGGTACAGCATAACCAGCGGCATCTGAGTCGGCGTTCCCTCCAGGCTGTTGATGATGAGCCGACCAGCCTTAGGCGTCTCCGTCGGTATCTCCGTCGGGGTTGGAGTTGGAGTTGCTGTGGGAGTTGGCGTGATCGTTGGCGTTAGCGTTACTGTCGGGGTCTCTGTCACCGTTGACGTCGGTGTGGGTGTCTCCGTCGGCGTGGGGGTATGCGTCCACGTAGGCGTGGGTGTCGGCTCCAGCACCCCGTCGTACAGGTACATCTGCACTACCTGGAATGTGCCACTGGGCAGGTCGGAGACGTTATAGACCCGCCAATACCTGTATGTCCTCCGGTAGAAGAACCACAAGCCGGGGGCGTAGTGAGTTGCCACATTCATGTACCAAACACCATCATTCGACCCTTGGAGCTTCCAGTACGACAGGACCGAGTAGAGGCCATCCAGCCGCACCGCGTTAGCCCCTTCAGGGTTCCCTAGATCCAGCGTGAGCCATTCGCCATTGAGCCCAGTGGCAGCAACCCACGAGGTTTCCGAGTTCTCATCGAAGGCGTAGACACAAGTCCACGGCTGCGTCACTGAGCTGGAGACACACCACGCCACGTTCAGTGGCGCGCTAACCGGGGTCGCCGTTGGAGTAGGTGACACGGTGGGGGTCGCTGTGTCGCTCGGCGTCGGCGTGTCAGTTGGCGTGGCGTAAGCTATACCGCCTGACTCCTCAGCGATCCTGGTCATAGGGGTTGGGGTGTATGATAGCGGCGTGGGGGTCAGGGTCGGGGTCCATGTTGGCGTGATCGTCACATACTCCAGCCCGCCTGATTCGCCGGCCACCTGCGTCGCCGCGAACGGTGTAGAGGTCGGCGTCGGGGTCGGCGTCTGAATCAACATCGGCGTGAAAGTGGGAGTGGGTGACTGATACCACATTCCCCCTGATTCGGCAGCGACGCGGGTTGCCGCGAAGGGGGTGTTCGTGTTCGTCGGCGTCGGCGTGGATGTCGGCGTTGGTGTCGGGGTCAACGTTGCATAGACCACTCCGCCCGACTCCCCAGCCACCTGAGTCGCTTGGAAGGCCGTCGCTGTGGGGGTTGCTGTCGGTGTCGGTGTCGGGGTTGGCCCGGTCGGTGTTGGCGTAATGGTCGCGTAAACTACCCCTCCCGATTCTCCAGCCACCTGCGTTGCGGCGAATGGCGTACTCGTCGGCGTATAAGTCGGTGTTGATGTCGGCGTTACCGTCGGCGTATGCGTACGGGTCGGTGTCGCTGTCAGGGTCACAGTCGCGTCGTAATATTCTATCTCGTAGGCATCCAGCCACACTTCGGTCATGCCCGCGGTTGGTATGATCCTGATCAGGTGAACGTCCAGGCCCACATCGCCACTGTCCCAGACCAACCTGTCCCCCAAGTAGCTGGGATAGAAGAGGTCCACCGTATCGCGGTAGGAGCCATCCAGGTAGATGTCGAAGGTCTCTCCTATCGGCCCCACCCTGGCGTAGACCTTGATCCCTGCCCCCTCGAAAGAGAAATCGGCCCACCGCTCCTCCTCGTCCGGGTAAACTGGGTAGCGGAAGTCGGCCTGGTAACAGGTCCCGCAGCCGAATACCTGAGTCCAAGTTCCCACCCACGAACTTACTTCTTGGTTGAGCTTGGAGGGTGTAGGCGTGTTGTAAAGCATGTTTGCCGCATCGGTGATCACACGCGTCACGTAGTAAGGGGTTGCCGTGGCTGTTGGCGTTGCCGTGGGCGTGCTGGTAGGCGTAGGCGTAGGAGTTGCCGTCGGAGGAATATCTTCCAGGGTCACGTTGTCGAACCGGCTGTCCAGGGCACTGCCATGCACAATGCGCAGGTACCACGAAGTCGCACTCACCATGTTGGACTCAGTACATTCAAAGGTCTGGAAGCCGCTGGACGAGTTGCTGAAGCTGCACCTCTGCGTCCCGTCGCCCGTGTGGAAGTAGACATTGCGGCTGACAGCAGCGCTGAACCAGATCGTCGCTTTGGCCGTGCTGCCGCTGTCCTTGGAGACGGTTGGGCTGCGGACGGCCTGCCCCGATGATCCCATGAAGATGCAGCCGCCGCTGTAACAGCCAGAGGTGACCCACTCCGGCGATCCTGACAAGATCGTCCAGCCATCCCACCCGGACGTGAAATAGTAAGTGGTCGAATAGGCCAGCACTGCCACTGTGCTGGCTACCAGGACGGCTGCTGCCAGGATTAGCCAGCGTTTGATCACGGGATAACTCCGGCGGTGATGTAAGGGCTGTCCGCCCCAAGTGAGATGGTGGCCTCCTGCGTCCCCGCCGGGTCGACCACCCGGAGGACGAGGCCAGTGTTGTAGTCCTGCCACCCCGAGGCCAATCCTTGGACACTCGCTGTGTACCACCCTGTCGCTGACACCGTGACGGTGTAAGTCGCTGGCTCGATTACGTCGTAAGTGGGACCCCGGGCACCTGGCGTTTCCCACAGCGTCCAAGACTCCGGCGTAGGGACGTGGTGGTAGAAACTCTGCCAATCCACATATGGTCCTACCCACATCGGCCTGGCCCCGAACACCCCCAGCTTAATCGGCGGGCTCACCACGCCGGTGACTTTGAAGTGTAACGTCGCCTCCACCAGTTGCCCCGCCGGGAGGGTATCGAAGCGGGTCAGCCCTTGCATGATCGGCAACGCCTCAACGGAATCATAGCGCACCCGCAGCGACATCGGGGTGGACTGCGGCGTCGTCTGCGCGGTAGGAGTAGGTATCGGGCCTACATCCTCCAGGGTGACATTATCCAGCCGTACTATGATGCCTGTGGTGACATAGAGCCGGAAGTACCACGCAGTGGCCAGGCGAAGGGTCGGGTCTTCGCAGGTGAACGCCTGGGAACCGTTGGTGGTGGTGGAGAAGCTACAGCGCTGCACACCATCCGTGGTGTAGAAGCGCACATAGCGCGTATCGCTTCCTGCACTCCCCAGATATATGGTGGCCTTCGCGTTGTAGTGTCTTCCTTTGGTCTGATTGGGGCTCTGCAAGTACGAGCCGTTGCCGGCAGCGTACAAACAGTAGCCGGAGGCGCAGCCTGATTCAGCGGTCCTGCCGGTGGTGCCAGAGCCAGACCACCCCTGCCACCCACTCTCGAAGTCGTAGTAATTGGAGTAAGGCAGGGCTGAGACGGCGTTGCCCACGAGGGCAAGGGCCAGCGCTACCGCCAGGCTCGCAATTACCGGTGGCCCAAGGGCCGGTGGCCAGCGCCTCATTGGATCACGTCCATCGTCAAGTACGGCTTGTCCGCGGCGCTGGCCTCAGTCGTAATGGAAATCTCCTGGGTCTGGGTTGCGGCCACCGTCCTCATGAGCAGGTCAGTGTTGCTCCCGCTCCATCCTGCCACGAGGCCCTGGACATCGGCCGTGTACCATCCTATAGCCGAAATAGTCACGGTATAGGTCGGCGAGGCAGGAGTATCCCCGGCACCTAAAGCGCCTGCTGTGTCCCAGAGGGTCCATGCCTCAGCAGGCTCCCGGTGATGATAGAATGAGTACCAGTCAGTCCACGGCCCCACCCACTTCGGGGTGACGGCAAACACTCCGACCTGCATGGGCGGGGTCACGACGTTGGTCACCGAGAAGTTAAGTGTCGTGTTGAGCAGCGTCCCCGTTGGCTTCGTCCCGAAGCGCAGGACGACCTGGTACTCAGGCCGCGTGTTGTCCTGATCCCACCTGATCCGCCGCGCCGCAGCCGTAGGCAGCGGGGTCGAGATAGCCGTAGGCGTAGGGGTCGGAGTTGACTGATAGTGTGGCGCGGCCTCAGCCTCCGGCCGCATCATCAGCAGCGCTGTCAGCCCCGCAACCGCAAAAACTACCAGCCAGATTAGTTTCTTCATGTTAATCTCCTATGTCAAAGGTAATCCAGGGCCTCTCCTGTTCCGGCCCTTCCATCAGCCCCCAGGTGACAGACCCTGGTGGCCATGATCTCAACTCCACGGCTGGCGTTTCGCCCTGCTGCCAGTGCCCCACAAGATCGCCGGGCAAGGGGATCAGGTGCCAGGCCGGACGGTCTACCTCGAAAAGATAAAAAATCCTCCTCCCGGCTATGGCCTCGACCCTTGCCTTCTGCTGGACTTGGACTGCCTTCACATGCAGGATAGGCTCATGAATGACGCCAGGGGGTGGCGCTGGGAATGACAGCACTGTGCCTGCCACCGGAGCCAGTGGGCGCAGCTGACACTGCGCAAAGATGCCCATTAGAATGACGACCAGCACAGAAAAGAGCAGAGTCCTCTTCCTCACATTGTCCGCCTATGCTAGCATAGGCCCGGGCTGTGCTCGTAGGCCGGCTCCGCCCGGGCCTGTTTCAGCCTGTGGAGCCTAGCCCCAGTTCACCCCCAAGGCGGCCAGGGCCCTTCCGATAACTCCCCAGTTGACCCCCAGAGCCTCTAGGAACTCTTTCCCGCGGGGGGAGATAATGAGCCTGAAGAGCTCAACCCCGTCGGCCATGACGATGATCGTCAGGCCGCCCGAGATTACATCTGCGGTAATCACCATCATAGCATCTCCTCTGGCCTTTACGTGCCAGCCATGGCCTCGTAAGCTGAGGGCCTAAATAGCGGAAGGTGGCCAAGCGAGTGCACCAGCTTCGCTCGCTCTCCCAACGTCTCCCGCCAATAGGTCCCCTCAGTGAAGGCGACCACAATACCTGTGACCTCAATCGTCTCCGCCGCCCATCCACTCAACAGCGCGACCGCATCCAGCATAGCCTTAACCGTCGCACCGGAACTGATAACGTCGTCCACGATGATAACTCGCTTGCCGCTTAGCAAAGCTGCCCAGCTTTTAGGCACATAGAGGGACTGTTCGCTTCGCTTGGTGATGGACTGGAAGCGGACTGAGATAGAGTCCCCCTCCCATCGCTTGGGTGATTTCCTCACGACGAAGGAGCGAGCGAGCCCGAGCTTGCGAGCGACGGCATGGACTAGCCATATCCCCTGTTCCGGCATACCTAGTGTAGCCTCCGGCCGCAATGGCCAAGCCAGGTCGCAGAGGCCCGCCACGATGCGATCAACTCGCTCAAAGTCCTCGTCATTGACCATGAGCAATGCTATGCCGAGGTCTTGATCAAGGGGGACCATCGGCAGGTCAATTGTGCCGCCCCCCATGAGGGGGGCGGCATACACACCGCGGCTTCCCATTAACAGTCCTCCCATTCGAGCACATAGCCATCCGGTGGCAGCGTGGGCAGCTCTGACTCCCGATCTACCCCCTCGACGTAGAACTGCATCTGCAAGAGGGTATTATCAGTTAGGCACTTCCCGGCTGGAACTGTGGCTTCCCAATCGTGCCCCCAGACCTTGAAGGGGCCGCGGAAGGGGACCGTATTCATGGCATTCATCTTCCAACGAATGGCGTCCGGCACGTTGTCCCATCCTGCCAGGACAACGGCACCTTCAACCATGCCACCGAACCAGTCATGTGGCTGCCAGCGCCCTTCGAGGGCGGCCATAACCTGCTCCCTGACATAGCCGCCCCAGACCCACTCGCTGGCGCCAACCAGGGCGCAGGGGGCCGATGGAAGGACATTCGTGCCATAGCCGATGGGGACGACGTTCAGTTGATCGTAGGGCTCCACCTGGATCGCCTCACAGACGGCTTGCGAGCTGGTCGGAGTGTCGGCCAGTTGTTGGATGGCATACGGCGGACGATCTTCAGGAAGGATGTTCTTCATCTTGGCCACCCGGACGTCGAGCAACCCCATCGCGGCCTCCCGTTCCGCTGTCTCATTCAGCCAGGAGTAGAGCCAGACAACGTGGGCCGTGGCGTCCGGTGTCACGCTTCGCATACCTAGAACCTCGGCGTTGATACCGCGCACCACCTCTGGGATCGTCTGCGTGCCCACGAACCCTATCTCACGGATGCCAACCTCAGCTGTAACCTTGCCCAGCCACCAGTTTCCCTGCTCCATGCGGATCATGTAGGTAGCGAAATTACGATTCGGGTGATCCGCCGACTTTTGGGCAGGGAACGATGAGGCGTGCTCAAAGATCACGTCAGGGCGCTCATCAGCTAGCCTGCCGAAGGCATATTGGCTATCCCACCATGTCCCGAAGGCCATGTTGACGGGCGCCCGGCCTTCGATCAGCGAGCGCAGCACGCGCTCGATGTCGGCATCAGCATAGCCGACCTTTTCAGCTGCTTTCACCTCCAGTAATTTGAATGTTTTGCCGTCACCGATGGGGACCCTGACAGTAAAGCCTACGTCGGACTCGCTGACCACCTCCCCTAACTGCCGTAGGCTCTGCATCCCACGCCAGTGAGCGGCATTCCAGCCCTTGTCGAGGTGGCTATCAGCGTACATGAAGCCAACTCGATAGGTCTCCGCAGGTGAGGGCGGCGGCGCACAGCTTGCCACCACCAACAGTGAGAACAACACGATCAAACGAACCAATCGACCGAACATTTTGCCTCCCTTTCTTTCAACTCGGCATCTTGGCCGAGGGGATACCTTTGGGCCATGTTCAGTACTCTGGCACGATGATTACAGCTGGCTGCTTGACTCCGGCAATCCAGTCACGCACTAAAGATGTGATGTCTGCCGTGTAAAATCCTGACCCTGCTACGCTTACTGTAGCGACGGGCTTCCCGTAATAATCCACATACGGCTTGGCCCCCGGCGTTGCCCAGGGCGTGGCTGGATCAAAGGACGAAGCATAGTTCCAGGTTGCCGATTCATCCCACTCCTTGGCTACGCCGTGAATCCTCAGATTCATTGGCATGTAAACGCTGCGCGCATGGAAGACCAGCTCGGCGCGGGCCAGGTTCTCCGGCGTGACCGTCGGCAATATGAAGCGGATGAGAGCCTTGGAACCAGGTATGATCGGCGGTGTCAAAGGCAGATCGATATAGAGACCACTTTTGTAAGGATCAGGCGTCTCGATGTTTCGCAGGATGTGAGTATCCATCGACGGCAACATTGCCTGACTGTAATCTGGGATGGGCGTAATGCTCGGCGTGACCGTCGGAGTTGGGGTATCACCGTGCATGTAAAGGACGAGCCTTGGCTCAACCGATGGCGTCCCCTCCCAGCTGTTAATAACGAGTCGGCGCGGCGTCGTCGTTGGCGTCGTCGTTGGCGTGACGGTCGGAGTGGCGGTCGGCGTGAAAGTTGGGTTACCAGTCGGTGTGGCCGTCGGCGTCGAGGTCACAGGGGGCGCAAATGTGTAGTTGTCCGCGATGCGGATGTCGTCAACCCAGAACCCCTTCTGAGCGCCCGATCCGGCCACGATCTTTATGGTGTCAATGCTCCCCATTTCCTGATTCAATATTGAGGCGTCATAGGTGTTGACGTCGTCGTCGGCATCTGGATCGCACCACAAATAGAGGTTCTCGGTTCCTGTTGGGCTGATTGGGATGTACAGGAGCAAGGTGTGGTTGGTGGTGCGAGTGCAGCCCGAGATCACCACCTTCATCCCTGTTACTGACATGCCATCAAGCTCTTGGTAGTTCATGTCCCCTATGGTGGCCCTGAGATACCCGCCATCATAGATGTTGATCCCATGCCAGAAGTTCTCCGAGGCTTGAACGGCAAACCTGAACGACATCCAGAAATCGCCGACAGCAAACTCGCCAAATCCTCTGGATGTAGGGACATCGCTTCCCTTGGCCGTGAATATATCACTGGCCCCTCCCAGCGCGCGATCATCATCCAAGACTGCACCACCACTTCCCGCCGACCAGGGCCCCGCCCATCCCGTCCCGCCATCCAGCCCGTTCAGGGGATCGCCATCATTGCTGCCTGGATAATCGAATGGCTCATACGCGTACAGAGGCGGCCCAGGCGTCCACGTAGGCGTGACGGTAGGGGTCGGAGTGGGTGTAGGAGGGGTGGGCGTCGGCGTTGTGGTAGGAGTGGCTGTTTTCGTGGGCGTCGGTGTAGAGGTGGGCGCTGGTGCCACATCACTCAATGTGACGTTGTCCAGCGTCACAATGGTGCTGCCAGTGGTGTAGAAGCGAAAATACCATTGAATCGCCGCCTGTATATTTTCCTCGCTGCAATTGAACGTCTGAAATCCATTGCTTGTCGTGGAGAAGCCACATCGCTCTACACCATCCATTGTGTAAAAGCGAACGTAACGAATCTGGCTGCCCGCGCTTCCCATGCGTATCATAGCCCTGACGTTATACCCGGCCGTCTTGGTCTGGTTCGGGCTTTGCAGGTATGACCCGTTGTTGCGAGCATACAAACAGTTGTTAGCATAACACTTGGGCTCATTTTCAGGGCCGCCCCCGCTGATCATGCCGGTAATCCCGCTTCCTATCCAGCCCTCCCAGTCTCCTGCCGTTGACCAATAGTAATTATTGCTGTAGGCCAGGGGGGCGATATCAGCCCCAAGGGGCGATGGCCCTGCCAAGGCGCGCGCTGCCAGGGCCAGCATGATGGCTATGATGATCGTCAAGGTCAGCGTGATCCAGTCCCTTCTCCTCACGCTTGGCAACCTCCACTTTCAGTGCGGGGCAGGCCGTGTGGATAGAACCTGCCCTATACCTGTCGTCCCCTACAGTGGTGAGGACCGCGCGGGTCAGGGCTTAGTGCCACCCGACCGTCGGGGAAGCCTTGAGGTCTCGTACCCCTTCTGGAGCCATCTTGATCAGCTCCAGAACGAGCCGGCGCAGTGGCGTATCTTCACCTTCCCTCATCCATTCCTCGAAATGCTTGATCGTGAAAGTGATCTTGATCTTTGGTTCCATCGGCCTATCCTTCCTAGCCCCACCCGGCTGTGGGTTCTGCCCTTAAGCCGCGCAGTTCCTCTGGGTAAGTCGGGTGACTTCCCTGAAGAATCGCTTCAAGGAGGTCTCTGGCTCTTGAGCAAGCCAGACCTCGAAGTCCTTGAGTGCAAAGGTTATGGTGATCTTCGGTTCCTTTGCCATGCGAATCTCTCCTTTCTTGATATCCGGCTCTCCGCCGGTCTAATCCTCTGGCACGAGGATAATGATTGGCAGTTTACTGCCATCGATCCAGTCCTGCACGAGCGACGTGATGTCAACAGTATAGGCCCCGGTGCTTGCTATTTGGACGGTCGCCACCGGCGTCCCATAGTAATCCACATCCGGCTGCGCTCCGGGCGTGGCCCAGGGAGTGGGTGTGCCGGTAGATGAGGCATACCTCCAGGTCGCCGAGTCGTCCGCGTCAATGCCCAGGCCGTGAATCCTCAAGATCATCGGCATGTAGAGCGTCTTGACTTGGAAAAGCAGCTCGGCCCGCTCCAGATTTTCTGGCGTGACCGTGGGCAGGACGAACCAGACTAGGGCCTCACCGTATGGCAAGGCCGGCGCCGGGCCGAGATCGAGATAGAGCTCCATATTGTACGGGTCAGGCGTCTCGATGTCCTTCAGAATATGCGTATCTCTGGAGGAGAGCAACTCCTGCGTGTAAGCAGGGGTGGGGGTGACGGTTGGCGTCAATGTGGGGGTGGGTGTCGGCGTCGGCACATAAGGCACCGATGGGCAGGTCACCGAGTCCCAATAGGTATTGATCCGTCCGTGGGTGACGCAGACGAACTCCCTCCATATGGCGCTGCCATCTGGGTAGCGACCGATGCTGCGGGCGCCGGTCGTCATGGCCGACCAGGTTGCGCAATCGATCACCCGGCCGGCATAATTATAGAGGCAGATTTCGGCATCTGCCAATGGGAGATAGAGGCCGGTATCGCCTGCGAAGAGAGCCTTTACCTGGCCAGCGTTCACGTACTCGCCCCTGGCGAAGGTAAAACAGGTGTCGTCGACACACAGCTGATACGAGGCGAGAGGCTGCTTGACCGCGGTACTATTATAGAGCTCAATAAAGTCGTCGTCCTCAGTCACGCCGCCGCCCATGAACCAATCTTCATCTGCGTGGCGCCCGATCTCGTTGATCACCAGCGGCGAGATGGCTGCCTGAGCCTGAGCAGCGCAGGGATCGGAGGTACAGGCGCCAACTTCGTCTACAGTATGATAAACGTTATGGTCCCAGAAATAGTGAGCGCCCAGGATGCCTGCCATCGCGTAGCGCCAACGATCATAGGAGCTGTTCAGGCCCCCCGTCCAGTCTACTTTCAGGCTAGTGTCGTCATAGACCCTGATATAGCCAGTGCCCCCATCCTTGTATTCCCAGTGCACGGTGAAATGATACCAGGCACCCATAGTGGTGCTTGATCTTACCTCCAAGTCTTGAGTGGGCATGCACATCGGGCAACGCAATCTGATAGCGCCCTGGCTGGTCCCCATCCTATCCAAAGTCCATTGCTGCCTCTGACCAAGCTGCCCGCCGGCCTGCGTGGCTATCTCCTCGTACACCCCGGCAAAGGTCGAGGGCAGGAAGTCGAAGGGCAGGGTCCCGGTGAATGAAACGTGCACATCTAAGATGCCTTCCGTCTGCAGCGCGCCGCTGTCCCAGTAGGTCCCGACCCAGCCGTAGCTATCGCTGGCGTTGATGTTATAGCGGTAGGCATTGCCAGAGTAGCCCGGCACTGTCACTATTGAGTAAGTGCCACCACCGACGCCCACATAGGTGATCACGTTGGTCCAGTAGATCGTCTCTGGCAGCGTATCGTTGTAGGCCATGAACTCGTAGACAACCAGCCCCGGCGTGGCCGTGGCCGTCGCTGTCGGCGGCGTGCCGGTGAATGTCGGTGTGGGGGTCGCAGTCGGACCGGTCGGCGTCGGCGTGGGCGTTGAGGTGGGGGTGATTGAAGTCGGCGTCGCCGTTGGCATCCTGGTCCTGGTCGGCGTGGCCGTCGCCGTGGCGGCGCTCCCTTCGCTCAGGGCACCTCCCTCGATCCCTTCGCAGCCGTTGATCTGCGCGCAGACCCCGCCCGGGCTGTAAAAGTAGCGTATTACTGCCATCACGACGTACTCTGTCCCTGTCCCATCATTGCGGATGCGCAGATCGGCCCCATCGAGGGCCCCATTCCAGCGAGCGCCTGAGACGGCGAAGTCCCGCCACTTGAGTAGGGCTGTATTCGTCTTGGTGATCGTGAGGGTCAAGACATCGCCCGCGTTATCTGTGTAATCCAGATACATCAGATCGGTGCCGCTGTCCAGAGCCAAAACCGAGAGCACGAACCCTGCCGTCCCACCATTGGCGGCCGGCGTCTGATTATACCACTGGTAATCAGCATCCACGGTCAGCGTGATCGCTTGACCTGCCGCCAGCTTATAAGCGTGACGGGAGTATGGCTGAGCCAGGACATTCCCGGAGAAGACCGTCTGCGTGACGTAATCGGAGCCTGTGACGACGGAGGGGCTGAGCCCCAATGTGAAGGGGCCAGGCGTACAGCCGACGCCGTTCGTGTTGGTCGGCGGATTGTACCAGGTCGGTGTGCATTCGGCCTGCCGGAAGACGGTCCAGATCTGGTCCAGATCAGTTGGCTGTTTGCCCAGGGTGCGCCGGATGAATTTGAACATCCAGGGATAGTTGCTTTGGATGATCGGGAACCAGCCCTCTTGGAGGTCCATCAAGTCGGGCCGTCGGGAGAGACCCTGCATCAGCATCCACCACAGGTACTTTGCATGTCCTGGAGGGCCATAGGGATAAGGTGGCGTCAGGCTCCCATCCTCGCCGCCCGGCCCAAAAGCTGGCTCGAAGGCAATGGGCATTGTTATCGAGTATGGCATCATGACGTCAATCAGCCATTTGCCTTCCGCTGTCCCATAACCCCATAGATTGGCCCGGTCCGGGGTCAGGCCATTGGGCTTGTAGCCAACGCCGATGCTGTTAGCATAAACCACTACGTCGTCCCTCAAGGTCCTGCCCCAGTAAGCGCCTGGATCAGTTGCCGCCTGCACGAAGATGGGTCGGCTGGGGAAGCTTGTGCGGGCCGTCTGCATTGACAGCTCGACGAAATCGAGGTAGCTTTGCCAGCCATCGCTTCCCATGCGGCTTGCCAGCTCATCACCGTAATAGCATCCCTTGAGGGGCATTGAAGAATAGTTCTTGGCCGGCTGGGTCTCCCCGTCTACACCCAAGCCAAGCCAGATCGCGTAGACCTGATCCGCGTAGGAGCCATTCTTAATGTTGGTCAGCCATGTTTGGAGGTCAGCCAGCCAGGCTGCCTGCCAGTCTGGATCATCATAGCGAGGCGCTGACCGCGGAGGGCAATCGCCCAAGGCTGACTGGCTTGGGTCCCTGGTTGGCTCTAGTCGGTAGCCGACCCTTGACCCATCCGGCATGGTCTCATAAGGGACATCGCCGCTCTCGTATACTCGTGAGGGGGTGTAGTCCTGCGTATCCCCTGCGACGTAGAGAGAGAGCGCCACAGGCCGCTTGATCCACGTCCCGCCGTCGAGCTGCACCCAATAATCAGCTGACTGGGATAAGAATAGGATAGTCTGGGGCGATGGGCAGTCTGCCGTCTCGCATTCCCTGTACCACTCAAAGTAGATGCCGCTGCCAATGGCTCCATACTCTGGGTATTGGATGCCCCAGTCGGTATTGCGCCAGTCATATTGCAGGTAGAGCAGGGTCCCATCCCCCAACGATGGGACCCCGCCTCCCGTGAAGCGCGCACCTATGTTGCGATAGGCTGGTGCAGCCTCAGTCGGCGCGCTGACCGTCGGCTCTGCCGTCCTCAACTGGCAAGCGGCCAGCAAGGCCAGCAGGAGCGCCGTCAGCACTGCGTCCCGGACCAGATGGCGCCTTGACATTAAACCTCTCCAGCGGCTCCGGCTCCAAATCGTTGATGATAGCGTACAGCTCCGAATAGATGGCACCCAAGCGGGCTGATTCCAAGATCAAGGTCTGAATGAGCGCATCGATCTGTTGTTTCCGTACCAGCGCCTCGGTCAGGCGTTGCCTCAGCAATGTCTCATCTTTCAACCGTCCCCTCCCGTTGAGCGGCAAAACCTTCTGGGGGAAGTTGTCCCCCATTCAAGGCATCCGATGTCCTTCTAATGAGGACCGCGAGGTGAAAGGCGATGGGCCTCGCCATAACGAATGCCAGTCCCAAGCTCAGAAAGCGGAAGACAACTCGACTCTGCTCAAGAGTGAGAAAGGGAACGCGGGACATCCCTATCCCCAGTGCCCCGAACATTACGGCCAAACAGAAGTGAAACCCGGCTCGCTCCCATTGCCGCAGCCGCGGCTCATTCTCCAGAGCCGCCAGCAGCAGCATGAATCCAAAGAGAACGAAGAGTATGGGATAGGTGAAAGAGGCGATAACTACGCTGGCCTTCTCAAGAAGTTGTAAGTTTAGCTGCATTTAGCGAACCCCTCCTTGCATAGCCACAAAAAGAGCAAGCCCCATCACCAGTATCATGGCAGCGATGGCAGCTACAAAGACCAGGGTCAGATTATTAGGGCGGCCAAGGGGGAGCTGTCCGTCCATGCCAAGCCGCATTTTAATCAAGGCGACATCCTGGGTCAAGGCGGCCGTGACGATTGCCTGCGAAGCACCCTGCCTCTCCAGATCGTCCACGCTGCGCTTCAGTAATGCTAGCTGGGTGTTGGAGCTGGACTGCCACTCATGAATGTTTGAGCGCATCTGGTCTGTCAGGCGGATGAGGCGCTCGACTAGGTAATTCTGTCCGCTATCCAGCGATGATGCGGGGATGGGATCGGGCCCCTCGTTCCGATACCGCCCAAAGTTCCTGAGATATATGTAGTGTCGGTTGTATCGTGGCCTGGAGGCTTCAAATGCCTGCCGGTAATCATTGAGGCGCGATAGTTCCCTGGCGAAGAGCACGCCTAGCCTGACCGCATCTCGGTCTGGGACATCGCTGACCGTGGCGATCACATCGGTCATGTCAGTTGCGTCCAAGATAGCGGTGGCGATGTCTACGCTCTCGCAGGAGTTCAGGATGCAGAGCCCGGGCCGGGCTGATCGCACATACTGGACTACGGCATCAATACTGAGAGTCTCGCCCTCGGAGAGCATAAGGCCAGCAGAGCTGCCGTGAGTGATGAACCAAACGATGTCGAAGTAGCGGCCCGTGGCGTGCCGAATGTCAGCTTCAACTACCCGTCCGTGCAGGAGCTCCACCTTGTGCAGGGAAGCCACAGCGCTGACTTCCTCATCGACGCCAGCCAACTGTGGAATATCGGGAGCAATGATCAGGATGTGCATTGACTGTTAGCTCCGGCTAATATGCTTTCAGCCCCACGCCGGGAACGGGCTCAGCTGGGATGGGAGCAATCACCTCCAATCTGCAATATGCCAGATCGCCCCCGTGCACTTGTTTGCGTCTCTCTGGCGGATAGCGATTGGGCGGAGGGAAACTGTGCCAGGGGTCCTCGAATCGGGGCCCATAGACAGCAGCCTCCAACTCGGCCAATCGCAACATATCACTGAAGTAGGATTGCTCGATCTTCTCCATGCGGCCATTCAAGCCCAGCCGCAGCTCCTCAACTCTCGCATCCATAATCTGCACCCGCCGCTCTTGGGCATGCAAATCCACGGCGTGGGCGCTGGAGATCGAGCCGATCAGGAAGCCGATCAGGAGGATCACGAGATCTCTCGCCAGTTGGCGCCATGAAAAGTGCAACCTAAAGACCCAGTGTGGCGCGACCAAATAGGAAGATCAAGGGGATGTTTTGCCCCCGCGCCGCTAATTCGGGCCACTTCATGGCCAGCTCTATGGCTTTAGCTACCGTGCCTAAGATCAGCACGATAAGTGGCGCCCACCTACCGCCCACCTTCCACTGCCTGACCCATTCAGTCAGGACTACGACTAATGCGATCCACATCGCTCCTGGCAACTCCATTTTGAAGTTCTCCTTTTAAAATTCTCCTTAACTCATGGTTCAGTGAACTTTCCCGATGCATCTATCCACCCAAGGGCCACACAGACGGCTACCAAGACGCGCTCCTTCTCTTTCAGTTCCAAGTCAGCCCATGAGCGCCCTGCATACTTCTGCAAGAAAGCCTTGATAGCCGCTGCTCGCTCCTCAGCCGCTACTGCCTGCGGATCACGTTCACCTTCGATCACCTTCGCCATCAGACGACTCCTGTTCCCGTCTGCACAAGCCAGTCCTCCGGCCCTGTGCCTGGCGGAAATCCAGGCAGAACCGTCAGGACGGGTATCTCGATATCGCTCAACGATGTGGCACCGGCAGGGACCCCGAACTCGAACACTAGATCATGGACTTCCCGCCAACCTGTAGGTGGCATAGGATAGGCGTCAATCCGGCTCATAGCCAGCATGTCCACGCTAATCCCGTTGAAGACCAGCTCTACCCGGTAGAACTTGTCGTAGCTGGGGTGGCTGACCAGATCGAGCACTTGATCGGATTCCAAGACGTAGGTCTGTGACAGCTCAATAGGGCTGCCGTCTCTGTCTACAAGCCATACCAGAGCCCGCAACCCATCAGGCAGGCGTTCGGCCTTCCCTGCGGCGATCAGCTCCTCGACCTGTGGGCTTAAAGGCACGATCCGCGCCTGGCCCGTGGTTGTGAAGTGACCGGCCCGCACGGTCAACTGCATCGGGCCGGTCTGCTCGACGACGATGGTGCTCTCCAACGGGGTGTCCCCCGCGTAGATTGTCCTCTGAATGATCATCGTTAGCTCCCTAATGCGATCCAGTGAAGCGTTCCAGTCGCCGTCGCGCTTGCGGTCCCATAGACCGCCGGGGTGAAACCAGTCGTTGACAGAGTACCTGCTGAAATGCAGGCCCCCAATCCCTGAGCGGTGTTGTAGAGCGTAAGCAGGACGATAGGGTTAGCACTGAAAGCTACCGGGAAAGTAACGGCTGCCGCATTTGCAGCGCTGATGGAGATCGCACTTCCCAGTGCTGCCGAGATGCTGGACGTTCCCCGCTGTACGAACTCCCCGGCGGCATTGCGATTGCCCAGGACATTGACGCTAGCCCCCAGGCCATGAACGTTCGCCGAGGCGTTCTTGTGGGCAATGACCCCGGCATCCGAATGCACATGATCCCGCCGGGCGGCGTAGGCACTCGTGCCATCAGAGGCGGAGGCAGCGATGGCCGCCGGGTCCCCCTCGGCGTCGTTGTAGCTTACCCCTGTCCCGCCTAGCCGGACTACCTCCATGATGGTGCACCGTCCCACTGCGCCCATGACATGGTTTACCGAGACGGAACTCGCGACCCTCACCTTCTTCTGGAGTTTGACAGTCTTTTGGGAAGTGTCAGTCCAGTTGAAAATGTAGGACAACGACACCTCTTCTTCTACGTTGGCGCTGTTCGTGTAACTCTCGATTACCCCAGAGTTAGTCGTCCCATCTGTCAACCGGAACTGCGTAGCCACCTCCGTGGCGCTTTTCTGGTGGCCAAAGGTGAACTGCGCCCGGTACTTCCCTGGCGCCGACGGCGTGATCTGAATCTGAAGGCTAGCTGAGGCATCCACGAAGTCTGCATCGGTGGAGGTCCCCATGCTGATGTCGCTTCCGGTGTAGCTGGACTGCTGGTACTCGGCACTAGTTGCCTCCAGGGCCACAAACTCCAGGGCTGTCTCGCCAGAGGTGACCCGTGTAATCTTCCCGGCCTGGCCTGAGTAACTGCTGGGCGTATCAGTCAATCCCAAGAAGGCGTGAGTATGTCCAGATGCAGCAAACGCCGAACCGTGGCTGCCATCGAGCAAGTCAGCATCAAGCCCGGAGCCAGCGCCATCATCGTCTAGTATCTCAGCCAGTGCAGCTCCGTCTTCGAGCATGGCCGATGTGACTATGCCTGCCCCAATCGTGTGAACGTGATCCCGGCGGGCGGCATAGGTGCTCGTGCCGTCAGTGGCAGTCCCAGCTACGTTTGCAGGATCGCCCTCCGCATCGTTGAACATATCGGCCCGCTCGTCGACTTCATGAGTGTGGCCCGATGCTGCAAACGCGGACGCATGACTGCCATCGACCAGATCGGCATCCAGTCCGCTTCCCGATCCATCGTCGTCCAATATCTCAGCCAGAGCAGCTCCGTCTTGGAGCATCCCTGATGTGACAATCCCTGAGCCAATAGTATGGATGTGATCTCTACGCGCAGCATAAGTGGAAGTGCCATCAGCTGCAGACCCAGCCACATCTGCCGGGTCCCCCTCTCCATCATTAAACACGTCTATGGCCCCAGGCGGCCCTCCGATCTGTTGCCAGGTAACTGGCGAATCATCGATCAGCCGCCAGTACGTCCCATCGTCTGACTGATAGGCGATCTTGCCTACGTCATAGGATGTAAAGCCTGAGGCTCCCTCGCGCGCAGATTCGTTCGCGTAGACCCAGGATTCTATGCGATGCACACTGGTCTGCCTGCTGTGTAGTGCGTCCGTCATAATCTCATCCCGCTACAATCAATAGACCTTCTTCATTAACCAGCCACCCATCCTCCTCGGTGGTGACCGGCAGCTGAGCGGTGAAGGTCACTCCATCCAGGCTGTAGAGCACCTGCCCCTCCTGTGAGGGAGGTGGGGTTGACCATCCCGGCTCCCACTGGTCGGCGGCATCGTCCCATCTTACGGTCTGTCCATCGACCGCCTCATCCGTGATGAGCGTCCTGCCTTGCAGGTGGCTATCGGCATATCCCTTGTTAATGGCATCGGTATCATCCAGAGGATCACCCACATCATCAATGGGATAGTTCTGCATGTTGAGCTGAGTGAGGTATCCGGCCTGATCGCTGATCTCGGAGAGATAGGTGACATTCAGGACATCGAGCGGCAGGCTCCCCACCAGGGCCTCGGCATCAATCCGCAAAGCCTGGTTGGTCAGGATAATGTGTGGCTGGTAAGGATCAGGCCAGCCAAGCCGACAGTACAGATAGTTGGGATCAGCATCCGTCCCCACCTGAAAGAAAACTCCATCCTCACCGGCCGCGTTCCTGACGGCAAAGAAGCGCCCAGCCCCAAACAGGATGCTGGCGCCGAACTGGGGACCGATAGACATCAACCCCTCGATACTCCCCCTGTCGCCACGGAAGCGCAGGATCGTGTTGATGTAGGAGCGGATATCCATGCCCAACTGGGTAAAGTACAGGTTGATGCCGGGATCTGCCGCGGTCCCCAGGTGGCCATTGAAGGAATCGCCGGGATTAAAGGTGATCCCCTGGATCGTCGTGCGGCGGGCAATCAGCGCATGGGCCAGGGCGCCCAGCTCATCGAAGAGGACAATGTTGGCCCCGTAGATTGAGAGCCCGTACTCATCGAGGATGAGAGTGCTGTCGCCGGGCCCCAGCTGGGTCCAGCCGAAGAAGTAAGCAAAGCCATCATCCTGCAGCCGCCAACCGGTCTGATTAGCTCGGCTCCAGTTGGAGGACTGGAGGATCTCGATCACATTCGTCCCCTTGCGGGTGACGAAGAAGGTCCTGAGCGTGTTAACTAAGGTCGGCGGTGGAACCCACTGTGGCACGTTCTAAACTCCCCTTGGCCCGGCATTGGCCAGCGCGGTGACAACGTCCAGTCGGCTATAGGGGCCAGACGGTACCACGGTCAATTGCCGCCTATCCCAGTCGTAAGTAGCCTCCTGAACCTCAAGGCGGCGCAGGCGTGGCCAGTCCACTTCTATAGCCTCAATATGGGCGGTTTGCGGGATCAGGTCAACTACCTCGATTATATCACCCGCCCTGACGGCCCACAGGGGGTGGCGACCGCCGGCCCTGGAGTAAGCATAGCCGGTGAAGGAGAGGCCACAGGAAAATTGTGGCTGCTTCATGTCAGCCAGGGCCGCCTCCACCATAGCGCGGGCGAAATCCTCTGGTATCCCTCCCATTGAGATATAGCGCTCAATGACCCCGTAGCGTTCCTGGGAGCGGCTGTCCTCAGCAAAGCCGGACAGATACTCCTGAGTATAGCTAGGCGTAAACGTGGCGATATCTTGGGAGAGCGACATCAAGTCAGCCTTGATCCCGTTAACCTCGCTCTCCTGCTCGCCGGTCAGCGAGCCCTGATCGTCGAGCTGGTCCAGATCGTTCTGAGCGTTCGACAGCACCTCCTGCCAACCTGTCAATAGTACCTGCTGGGCTGCTGGCTCCATCGGCAACAAAGCGGAAGCTCCGCTGATGTCCGCCTTCAAAGCGTTGAGATCGGCGATCACGCCATTCAGGGTGGCCTGCTGCTCGGCGTTGAGGTCGCCAGGAAAGCTATCGAGACGGTCGAGGATCGCATTCAGGGAGGTCAAGAAGCGGTTAAGTACCTCGGTCGTCAGGTCGGGGAAATATGGCTCCAACGGGTAGTAGAGTCGTTCACCGTTCTCGTCTGAGTAAACCGCCTTGATCTTGTTGGCCAGATTGCCCCGGCTGAGCGTCAGGTCAAGGCTGCCCGCAGTGATGTCCTGGCGCCGCATGATCCACTGAACGCTCTGCATGTCCGTGATCCACAGGAATGGCACTCGACTCTCCCAGATGGCGAAGCGAACGTAGTTGGGAGTCGGCGCCAGGTCGCCGTATTGCGTCAATTGCGGGATCAGATCGCTTACCTGGATGGCTTGCTCTGTGAAATCCTGCGGGAGATCGTCCGTGATCTCGTTATCGGGATCGATCCAGCCCCGATAGACGCTGATCTGGTCACACAGGTCCAGCGCATCCTTGATGATGTTTGGGATCGTAGGTGCCAAGCCGCCAGGATTGCGCGAATAGATACCTGGATTGTCAGGGTCCTCGGCGTACCAAACCCCTTCGTAAACCCTATCGTTCAGGTGAGAGAAGTAACCATAGGCCGTAATCTCCAGCCCATTATCCCGCAATGCCATGTCCTCAATGCGCCCCTCGAAGAGGGTGAGGCTTTGCTCGCGCAAGACCAGTTGATGCATCAAGTAAAGCCGTTGGAAGCGCGCCGCGTCCGTATAGGACAATCCGAGGCGGGCGGTCAGGCTCATATATCCGCCCGGCAGGCGGCTTGAGACGCTTATGCCCGAGGCGAAAGGGGTGAGGTCCAGGAAAATCTTGTTGGATGCTCCAACGCGCTCATGTAGAGTGAGGCTCATGGTGTGCTTAGTCTCCCCACATCCAGGAAATGTGGCCTGATCACTAGCCTTGGCTGCGCGATAAGGTTGCCATTCAGCGCGCCTTGCCCAGCAGAGTACCGAAGGTTCCAATAGAGAACCTGCGATACCTTGGGCGCCAGCTGGGGCAGCTTGTCATAGAACATCATCGGGTCCATCACGCGGCCCGTATCAGAGTCATATGAATAGACAGCCGGCCTGTCCGCCAATCCGTCCAGAAGGATGCTCCTCTCGTCCGAGACGCTATCAAATAGCACCTCCAGGTCACAGATCGCCTCATCTATCGGCAGGATGAAGAGGCCAAAGACCCAGACATCATAGCTGCCATAGGAAAAATCCTCTTCCCTCCTGGTGTAAAGGTGAATGTAGTAGTCGGATGGTTCCAAATCCTCCGCATACAGGCCCACGGGCGGCAGCGAGAACGGGCCGTAGCCCATGACGAACGCGCTCTGGCGTGGCGCCTCCAAGATCGTGTTCCCAACGTAGATCACATTCTCACCCGCTTCATCGGTGCTAATCTCAATCCGGCTCTGCCAATCCGGGTAGCTGGAGGAGAGATGATCATAAGCATAGATAGCCAGCCGGTAATAACCATTGAGCAGGTCACCAGGCACCCGCCAGCGACCCCAATGGGCCCAGGAAGAGGTATTCGTGAGCGTGGCGCGAAAACCGAAGGGCCAGTTATCATCGAAATCGGCCGCCGTGAGGGGCACCTGATCACCATCGAGCTCTCTCGCCCAAGCCGCCGGAAGGTAATAGCGTTGCTCGATCTGGAGTTCGTCGTCATAGGTGCGGCTTGAGAGGGAAAACTTCTGCCACGACATATTATCCGGGCCGGTGATCCGGCTGAGATAGAGACGACATGATGCTGGGCCATCGCCCGGGATGCCGCTGACCAGATAGCGGTTGTCCTTGGCCCTGTAGTTCAGGACTGCGTAGATATACGGGTAGGGGGGACCACTGCATCCGGTAACCGAGCCGGCATAGCAGGTGTAATCGAGCTCATCGAGTACATTCTTACGCAGGAGCATAACCGAGTCAAGATAGAACTCGGCCGGGTCGGAATCTTCTGGCGCGTAGAAGCGGATGGCATAAGAGCCTGCCGTCATACCATCCGCGACCAGCTCGTAACGCTCGAATTGTCCCCCATCCTCTGTTGAGCCGACGAGGCCGGTTATGTCCTGGCCGGCGTATTCTACCCAGTCGTCGTCCTCCCATTTGAGAAATTGGGCGCGGAAGGTGGTATCAGCGTCGTCAGCTTTGAGACACCAAAAGATGAGCGAATAATTTCCTGCTGGCAGTTCAGTGAAGACCTGCTGTACGTAGCCGGTCGCGAAGAAAAAGTGGACGAGGATTGATACCCCGAAACTGTGGCTGTATGCGTAGTTGCGGGTGGCTGTTGCCTCGTAAAGATCATTCCATTTCCAGGCGCGATTAAGATTGGTGATAATCGCTCCCTTCTTGAAGGTATAGTCCAGGCTCTCCAGGGTGAGCGATCCCAGATCGCCGGGGCCTACCCCCGTGATGAGAGCATACTGGCTGTTCTGGCCATCGTCAATAAAGACGACATCCCCTTCGGGCCAATCGAAGGCATTGATGTCAACGCAGTAGATGGTGCTGTCCGAGCTGTCAGCCCTGGCCCACGTCTGCCTCGCCTTGAGCATCGCACCGTTCTGCACAAAGTTTTCAAATTCCAGGTCCTCAGCCAGCCTGCCAAATGGCTTGCACACCAGTCTGAGAGCACAATCTGTCAGGGCCAGGGCATCATCTGGGAGCCGTATCAGCTTCTCAACACCGAAGGGATCAGGCGTTGTCAGCTCCCCGGATAGCACATCAAAGACGGTCTCGTAGTTACTGGTGGACCACTGATAATGGAGCGTAACGCCCGGGCCACGCCCGAGTTTCTGACGTTGCGTTGCCAGGTAGAGTATTCTGCGCAAGGCGACGACGCCAGCGATGATGGCGTCTTCCCGCAGGGAATCATCAATACCCGTCCCTCTGATCTGCAGCTGCATGGCGATCTCGCGGTTGGGGAAGGTGACGTCCAGCAGCTCGGCGCCGTGGCGCATTCCCTGCGATTCCGTCCAGATGGCATCTGGCTCAGGAGCAGGCATGGCCAGGGTCCCCTCCACGAGCTGATAGAGAGAGCCGATCAGGTCAACCGTCTCATTGCCTCGATGTAACTCCAGCTTGCAAGTCGGCATCTTGCCCTCAGAATGCATCGGGAGCGCCCATGTTAGCATAGGCGCTCACAACGCCTCAACTGGTCAAATCCGGCGCGGCCAGTTGGCCCACCGCCTTCCGTCTAACCTGTCACATGCCCCCATACCGCAGCCGCACCGTTGTTTCGCGGCCCAGAGCCTCGGCGATCTGTTTGGCCAGATCGTTGATGGCCCGCCTATCGGTGAGGACGGGGTGGTTCACTTCTACCAGGGGCCCGTTCACAATTACATTGCGGCTGGCCTCGCCGATGAAATCCTCCACGCGGCTGAGAGGGATCACCAGCTCAGGCTCGCGCTCGGCAAGGCTGGCCAGGAATCCTCCCGGCGTGAAGGGTACAAGTCCGCCATATTGAAACTCGGGTGGGCCGCCACCCCCGCCACTCCCGCCACCCCCTGGTGGTGATCCTACTGTCACGTAGCGAATGGTGATAGTGATCTCCCGCGGGATGTCCTCGATGGCGTCAATCACGTCCTCGATTTTACCTTTCAAGGACCTGAAGAGCTGTATAAGGCCGGGTGGTGCGGCGCTATCAAGCGCATTCTTGACATCGTTAATCTTTTGAACCGCCGTTGAAGCAAAGTCCTCAACTTTGGATTTGGTCGAGCCGATGGTGCCCTTGATGGTATTGAATGCGGCGTTGAGGCTGTTGGCGGGGCCAACCAGGGCCGTGATCATGCCGGTATTCCTGCTTATGAAGGTGCTGTAAAAGTCCAGGTACCTCTCTCGCAATCCCCCACGGCCCGATATGCTCTCGGACACAGATTTGACCCCGGTTACTAGGCTGTCACCGCCACCGGCCAGGGCTTCAAACATGGCGAGGCACTTAGCAAGGAAATCGCTGGCAAAGGCGGTATAAGTCTCCTCAAGACCTTCGCGGCCGCTGATCAGAGTTATAAGCGTGGTAATCGCCGTCGTGATCTTGGCAAGGCCCAACTTAATGGCCTCCTCTGCCGTCTTCCAGGCGGCCGCGAGGTCCTTGGCAGACTGGGCGGGGTCTTTGCGTCCCAACACTCGATCAATGATCTCCAGCCCCTTAGAGATGATCCCATCGATGGTCTCACCCAAAAGCTGGATGGGTTTGAGCATGAGGCCAAAGATCTCCTCAATCCCAGACAGCAGGTCCCGGAGGATGCTGCGGCCCACCAGATTGTTGTATAGATCGTTGAAGAAGCCGATCACTTTCTCGACAATGCCGTGGAAAAACCCGTAGACCTTCTCCCCGTCTGCACCGAAGATCTCGAAGATGCCCGCCAGGATTCTGCCGAAGACCTCGATGATGAGAGGGATGCCTGCGCTTAAAGCCGCAACTATGATGGCCCCTATGCCGCTCAGGAAACCAACGATGTCACCCTCAAACAGGTTCTTGATGGCGGTATAGAGGCCGTAGATAGCCTTGCCGAAACCGACGACGATCCTGCCCGCCCACTCCAGCAACCAGGAGCCGAAGCGGCCAACAATATCAAGGGCGCCATCGAAGAACTTCTTGACGGAATCGATGGCTCCTGCCCACCATTTGTCGAAATCGGCCGCCAACTTGGGGTCTATCAGCCCCAGAATGCCGGAGACGATGCCGCCGAGCAAGCCCATGATCACATCCACAGCGCTGGACAGGATAGCCTTGATGCCATCCACGAAGGTCGACCACAGGTCGCCCAAGGCTGTCAAGGCCGGCTCCCAGTTACCGGTCTGAATCGCCTCAATGATCTTCCCGATCAGATCAAAGAAGGCGCCCAAGGTGTTGACGACGAGCTCGACGGCAGCCAAGATGAGGCTGAAGGCGCCACCAAAGGCGGTGCCCAGATTAGGCAAGGCATAGGTGACGAATTGCGCGAGGATAGCCCCCAGGACTACGAAGAAGCCAAACACCTTCTTGAGGCTCTCCCACAGGCGCTCCAGCCTGGCCTGCAGCCCCGCCGAGCCGCCAGCCGCCTTGAGGAAGTTTTGGGCGAACTCAGCTGCTTTCTGCTTGACCAGATCGAAATTCTTGGCGATCCACATGACAGCGCCGGTGATAATCCCGGCCAGCGCCAGCGCGGCCACAATCACCAGGCCGATGCTGAGGCCGATGGAGGTCAAGGGCCCAAGGATCATCCCGGCGACCCTGGCAAAGATACCGCCAAAACGCAGAAATTTCGCGCCCGTCCCCATGAACAAGCCACCCAACCGCATGATGAAACCGCTGATCCGCCCACCACCGGTTACCAACTGGGCGAGAGTGCCGATCAGCCGCAGGGTGCCGCCCATCGCCAGGGTGAAGAAGCCAGGCAATCTCAGCAACGTCGTGCCGAGCATCCCCAGCGCATTACGCACCCGGCCGCCAATACCTACCAGCAGTGACAGCGCCTTTCCCAAGAGAGAGCTCCGCCGGATCATTCCTGGCACATACCCCCAGCGTCCGCCAGCGAAGATGAGGGCTATGGCTCTCGCGAGCTGGAAGGCAGGCGAACTCATCAAACGGATAAGGCCAAATAGGGCGAGGAAGAGGCCCAGCGCTACCGGAGCATACGTCTGGATGTCTTGCCAGAGCTGGGTCAGCCACTTCGTATCTCTGGCCCTGGCGGCGATCTGGCCAAAGACCTGCCGCGCCGTCGTGCCCAAGCGGTACATCCAGCCAACGACGCCGCTCAGGTGGCCACCGAAGCGCCGGAACAGCTCCGCCGCGGCCTCACCGCCCCTAAATCCGGCAACAGCAGCCTGCCAAGCCTCGCGCAGGAACTGGAAAGCCCGACCCAGATAGCCGGTAGGCCCCAATAGCTGAGTGAGGATGGCATGAAGGGCAAGCAGCCCTCGTCTTAACCATTGCCCGGCCCTATAGACCTGATCCTCGGCCTCGGATAGCTGGCCCAGCTTCGTCTCGCTGATCGGGATGTCTCTGGCGCCGGCCCGCAAGGCGCCCACGAAGCGGTCAAGGCTGGCTGCCGCCTGATCGATGGGCCTGCTGACGGACTCAAACGTGGATCGCAGGTCGTCATAGATGCGGTATAAGCGCCGGCCCAGGTCGTAAGCCCGTTGCTCCTGGTCACTGAGAAGGGACATCCCGTCTGCCGCGGTGCCTATGGGCGCCTCGGCGCCTCGCAGCCCCGTCAGGAACCAATCAATCGCGCTGCGCCCCTCATTGAGGCGCTGCGCCAATGTCCTGACCGGCTCGGTAACACCGGTGACCTGCTTCCAGAACTTGGCGATCTCATCCGCGGCATCAACCGGCAGAAGCTCGAACGGCGGTATGCGAGGAGCCTCACCCAAGATGGCTTGCAACTCCTTGACCCGGTCGATGTTGTCCTGTAGAAGCCCCTTCTGGTCCTCAGTGAGGCTATCCTGTTGCAGGAGCAGCTGGACGATATTCTCACGGATACGCAACTCGTCTCGCAGAAGGGGCTCAATATCCATGCCCTTCTGCCTGTAGAGCTCCTGCGCTGCCAGCACTGCCCTTAGCTCCTTCTGGAGATCTTCAAGGCGATCCAGCCAGCTGCGCAGCGCCCGGCCGATGCGGTTCAGGGACCTCAGCTGCTCCGCCAACAGATCATCGATGCGCTGCTGGAAATCTACGATCCCTCGCAGGGTACCGAGTCGCCCCTCGGCCTCCCTCTGCTGTTCCCTTAGGGCCTCTTCCTGCTCATCGAGGCTCCCCAGCTCAGCGGCCCGCTGCTGCTGGATGAGGCGCATTCGCCTGGCCCTCTCTGTCGCGTCCAGTCCCGCCAGAGCGTTAACAGCACGTGCCTGCTCACGGTAACGGCGGCGCACATCGACACGCCGCCGCTCCACATCATCGAGACGCCTCTGGATGGCATAATATTCCAGGTAGGCCCTGATTAGCTCCGATACCGGCCCCTTCGCGCCCTTGAGCCCATCCACCACGCGCGCCATCAACTCATCCGAGATGCGCCCGGTCTCGTTGAAGGTATGGATCAGTTGGACCAGCGCCTCTTGCGAAGCGATGATCTGAGGGATCATCTTGGCGAAAGCCCGCGCTGCATCCTGTCCTGCCTTGGCCGATAAGGCACGGAAGGCGCCCTCAATGATGGAGCCAATCTCCCTGATTATCGTGAAATCGGCCTCGCGGAAGCCGCGTAAGTAGTTATCGATCAGGGCCGCGCCCCACTCCAGGATGCCGCGCAGCGGGCCCTTCTTGGGGGGTGAGGCAGCACGGAAGAAAGCAGCAATGGCCTCGGCAATCTGGGCCGCAGCATTGACCACCAGGGCCGCGCCATCCAGAATGCCAGCGGCCAGGGAGGAGATGAGCCCATAACCCCAGTTGCGCGCTTCGGCCGCTGTCCTCTTGAGGATGGCGGCTCCCTGCGCCAGGACACCGGCCAGCTCCCTGCCGAAGACCAGCACAACCAAGGCGAGCACGGTCGCTACATTCCCAAAAGCAGCAATCACCGGCTGGATCGATGCGGTCAATACGCCAAACCCGGCCGCCATGCGCATGATGCCGCTTACGCCGATGCCGACGGCGAAGGCTAGGCTGGAGAGGACCACTATGACGGGGAAGAGCACGGCAGGCAGGACAGCCAGCGCTATGCTGACCAGCTTGATGCGATCCGGCAGCCTAGCCCAAGCCTCCAGGGCCATCTGAATGCCCGGCACGGCGATCTGGATGAACTGATTGATCACCGGTAAAATCACATCCCCGATAGCTGAAGCTGCTACGATCAGGTTGTTGCGGAGGACCTGAAGCTGACCGGCCGTGGAAAGCAGGGCTCGCTCATACTCAGCGATAATGCTGGTGCCGGCCTCAAACTCCTGGCGAGCTGTCCCGAGGTTCTGGATAAAGTACGGATAGGCCGCCGCAATGCGGGCGGCGCCGCGTGCGCCGCGCACCTCAAAAATCTTCTGAAAGGCGACGGTGCGGGTGTATTCGTCCTGAATGTTGCGCAAGGAGTTGATCAGGTCCAGCATGAAGCCCGTGATGCCCTTCTCGGCGAGGGCGGCCTTGAGCTGATCCATTGAGCGGCCCGTGGCTTTAGATATCAGCTCCATGTTGGAGATGATATTCTCTGTGGCGCGGCGGAAGGCATTCCCTGCCTCCTCTGCATCGAGGCCAGCTGCGATAGCCGTGGCGACGAAAGCTGATATATCTTCGATCTTGCCGCCAGCCAGGACCCAGGCTGACGACGCCTCCAGGGCCGCCACAGCGATCTGGCGAGCGGAGGCGGCAGTGGTATTCTCCAAGATGTTAATGGTGGTGGCGACCCTGAACGTCCATTGTTCGATCTGATCCATTGAGACGCCATACATGATGGCCATGCGCCCCAGGGCCTCCACGCTCTCACGGCCAGCCAGGTCTGTAGCCGAAGCCAGCAGCTCGGCGACCCGCACCAGGCTCATGATCTGGGGCACCGAGATCAGACCGAGCTGCCCTGCCACCTC
>Ga0315314_1000857_pt1 | contig 29815 bp, 29 predicted proteins | sample TDP9_MG_FD_203631 | JGI IMG/M metagenome (GOLD analysis project Ga0315314, IMG submission 203631) | Freshwater sediment microbial communities from Lake Towuti, South Sulawesi, Indonesia - TDP9 | ecosystem: Environmental > Aquatic > Freshwater > Lake > Sediment | place: Indonesia: South Sulawesi... | reverse complement strand
GGAAAACCTAAAGGCATTGCACACGCCGTTGGATTATGTGAAGAATTTGTAGGAGGCGATCCTTTCGTCGTCTGCCTTGGCGACAACCTCCTGAAGGGCGGCATCAAGGACTTTGCCGAGGGCTTCAAGAGCTCAAACTATGACGCTATGATCCTGCTATGCGAGGTGGAGAACCCGCAACGCTTCGGAGTAGCAAAATTTGATGAAAAAGAAAAGCTAACGGGCTTAGTGGAGAAACCGGAACAACCACCAAGCAACTACGCCCTAACAGGCATCTACTTCCTTAAACCAACCATCTTCAAAATGATCAAGAATCTTAAACCCTCTTGGAGAGGAGAACTAGAGATCACAGAGGCCGTCCAATTCCTGATAGAGAACGGTTACAGCGTCGGCCATCGATTTGTCAGAGGATGGTGGAAGGACACAGGGACCCCGGAAGACATCCTTGAAGCCAACAGGCTGATCCTCGACGAACTAAAACCCCAATTAAGGGGAGAAATTGAAGACAAGACCTCCATACAGGGGAGAGTATCCGTCGGAGGAAACGCCACCATAAAACAGGGAGCCCTGATACGGGGCCCAGCCATCATAGGAGAAAACGCAACCGTTGAAGCCAACGTATACGTGGGGCCGTACACAAGCATAGGAAACAACGCCGTCATAAAGAAGGGAGAAATCGAAAACTCCATAATCATGGATTACTGCCTGATCGATGTAGATGAAAGAATAGTTAACAGCATAATTGGACCCCACTCCAGAATCGTTTCCAGCCGAGACGGCAAGCCCAGCGGTCGGAGGTTCATTTTGGGAGAGAGATCCCACGTCGGGTTGTGATTGAAGTGCTTGAAGGAATCCAAATTAAGCCTCTCAAGAGGAGACCCGACGAAAGAGGACTCTTCATGGAGCTTATGAGGAGGGATTGGACGGAGCTTTTCAGAGAGGACAAGGTGGTTCAGGCAAACCTCTCCATGAATTACCCCGGGATAATCAGGGCCTGGCACAGGCATCTCAGAGGCCAAGTGGATTACTCCATAGTTTTGAGGGGGGCTTTAAAAATCTGTGCATTCGATGAAGACTCGGGCGAATTGGATGAAATCGTATCAACGGGAAGCGATTTGCAGATAGTCAGGGTTCCGGGGGAGTATTGGCATGGATTCCAAGTCATCGGAAACGAGGAGGCATGGGTGCTGTACTTTGTTAACAAGCTCTACGACTACGAGAACCCGGACGAGGAACGCAGGCCTTGGGACGATCCGAAAATAGTTCCCAAATCCATTAACGGTAGGACGGATGACCAGAGAGCCGGCAAGTCTTGGAACTGGAGATACCCGCCGCACAGGTGAAAGGCCATCTTGAGGCTGTTAGTTACCGGTGGACTGGGGTTCATAGGGAGCAACTTCATAAGATACGCCCTCTCAAAGCACGCTGACTATGAGTTGATATGCTTTGATAAAATCGGGATAGGTGCAAATCCAGATAGTCTCAAAGACTTGGAAACCGAGGAGAGATATAAGTTTATTAAAGGAGACATCGCAGACTTCGGCGTTGTCAGCGAGGTATTAAGGGAAGTTGATGCCGTAGTTAACTTCGCCGCTGAGACCCACGTAGACAGAAGCATAGCCGACCCTGAGTCTTTCTTCGAGAGCAACACCCTAGGCACATTTACGCTTCTCGAAGCCGTTAGAAACTCAAATCCGGGCGCAAAAGTCGTCCATGTTTCAACCGATGAGGTTTACGGCGATATACCTATAGGCTCATCTAGGGAAGGGGACCCGCTTAAACCCTCCAGCCCTTACTCAGCCTCAAAAGCCGCAGCCGAGATGTTCTGTCTGGCCCATCATAGAACCTACGGACTCAACGTCACAGTAACAAGGTGCACGAACAATTTTGGCCCCTATCAGCACCCGGAGAAGCTCATACCCAAGACCATAATAAGGGCACGGCTCAACCTTCCCGTCCCGGTCTACGGCAAAGGCACAAACGTCAGAGACTGGATCTACGTCCTCGACCACTGCGAAGCTTTGGATCTCACACTCAAAAGGGGTAAGGCTGGAGAAATTTACAACATCTCATCAGGCAACGAGTTACCGAACATCAGAGTTGTTGAGGCGATCCTCAAAACCATGAGAAAGAGCGGGGATCTCGTAGCCTTTGTTGAGGACAGGCCAGGCCACGACCTAAGATACAGCCTAGACTCTAGCAAAATTCGAAGTCTAGGATGGACTCCTCAGCATTCTTTCATAGAGGCCCTAGGTGAAACCGTCAAATGGTACCTAGAAAATGAGTGGTGGTGGAAACCCCTCATTGACGAAAAAATCCTGCATCCAACTCCATGGAAACTGAGGTGAACGCCTTGAAAATGCCAATGAGTGACGCAAGTGGCTTGCTGGGCTCTAAGATTCTTCGAAGTCCGATATTAACCGATTTTGGCTTTAAAATCCTGTGGGTTCATAACATTCTTACACGATCCTCAGCTCAGGGATGGGAACAATGAACTTGCCGCCCTTATCGCGATATGCTTGTTCCTTAGCTAGGATTTCCTGTTCGTAGTTCCACGCTAGCATCAAAGCATAATCTGGTTGGTCGTCTCTGAACTTCTGCGTTGGATAGATGGGGATGTGCATCCCTGGGGTGTACAACCCCTGCTTAGCCGGAGTGGTGTCTATGGTATATGAGAGGATGTCGGTGCCTATGCCGCAGTAGTTCAAGAGCACGTTTCCCTTGGCTGGGGCTGTGTACCCGACTATGCGTTTCCCTTCGTCTTTTAATATGGTTAACACTGTTTTAAGGACCTGTTTATTGGATTCAACTCGGGCGGCGAACCGCTCATATGTCTCGAAGGAATCGAGCTTAAGGCGCCTTTCAAGCATAATCAAGTCTGCGACTCGCTTTGACACCGTGGTGTCCGTTGATCTGCGGACGTAGACGCGGATGGAGCCTCCGTGAACCTCTAGTCTTTTAACGTCGAATATCTCCAAGCCGTGCATGGAGAACAGCTCTATGAGGGGGCGTAGGGCGAAATAGGAGAGGTGTTCGTGGTAGATTGTGTCGTACTCGCATTTAGATATGAGGCCTTCGAGGTAGGGGACCTCGAAGATGAACACGCCGTCCGGGGCGAGCAGGGTTTTTACGCCTTTCACTAATTCGTGCACATCATCTATGTGAGCCACAACGTTGTTTGCGATAACCGCTGAGGCGTGCCCCCTTTCATTAAGGATGCTTTTTGCTAACTTCTCGGTAAAGAAGTCATTTATGGTTTTAAGACCTGCCTCGTTCGCGAGTTTAGCGATGTTCCGCGCCGGTTCAACCCCAATTGCCTTGACACCGTGTTGCTTCAATGCCCGTAGTAGGGTGCCGTCGTTGCTACCGATTTCGACCATGAAACCTGGAAACCGTTGGGAAATCTCCCGGGCTTGTTCAGCGAAGTGCTTGGGTATCGGACGTGAGGCGCCGGAGAAGTACAAGTATTCAGTGAACATTTCCTCTTTCGGAACCACATCCATAAGTTGAACCAGTCCGCAATCGGGGCAAAAAGCCACAACTAGCGGGTAGCGCGGCTCTTTTTCGTTTAGCTGTTGTTCTCGGAGGAAGGCATTTGGTAAGGGGAGGTCTCCGAGTTCAAGGAACTTCCGCAGATTTGAACCGTCGCAGATACGGCACCTTGTTTTATGCAACACCATATGAGCCACAACCAATCATCCTCGGTTTAAGCCTTATATCACTTTCTAAATACTGATCATTTATATAAGCGTTTAGTTTGACGGAAAATCTCGCAAGCATCGCGGAAGCCTATTGAGTGAGCAAAAATCTATGTCAAGGTGAGCGGGGAATTATCCTAGCAGATGTTATGGTTAGCGACTCGAAAAACATGCCACGCGCGAAGCCTCATGATTGGAGCAGGTTCTGAAGCTTGGACGTATCTAGGCGGCAGTCCCTTGGAACGGGCACCGGCAGGTCTTTGCGGAGAACTGGTTTCACGTCTGGGCGCACTGTTTTAGCGTATTCGTAGACGTTCCAATGCTGTCCCCCTACGTGAACTGTACCCTCAACGCCTTTCTGAATCAATTGAATCAGGATAGGCGCGAACTCGTCGTAGAAAGTGATGGTTTGCCACATATCTGTGGGGGCGACAGGATGCCATTTGCCGCGTTCCTTCAGTGTGCTACGGGTTATGAGGTGGTGGAGCACGGCGCGCACGGCTTCCTCCCCCAATGCCTTCGTCAAAGCATAGTAGTTCGCCGGATTCACCGGTTCGTCTTCTCTATGGGGGCCGTTATCCGAGAAGACGGCGTCCGTGGAAGTGTATACTACCGGAATACGTCGTTTGACGCATTCTCTCGCTATCCTCCGAGTGCCTAACACGTTCACGCGGTACGCCCAGTCATGGTCTTGTTCGCATCTGGCCACGTCTGTCGCAGCGGCTAGGTGAACGAATAGACCGATCGTTTCACGTGCAAACAGGTTCTCCACAGCGTCAGAGTCGGTTACGTCAAGTTGCCTGTGGCTCAGGTACCTCCATTGGGGGCGCAATTTTCGCAGTTCCCGGGCGAGCCTTCCGTTTCCCCCGCTGACGAAAACATTTACGGCTTTCAAGGCTCCAGCACCTTCATGGTTGCGATAGGCTTCTACGTGCAAAGAATAGAAGTGGCGGTATCCAATGATATTAAGATTACGCCCCCTGAACCTGATCAGGCTGGAGGCATGCTGCTGAGGGCAGGGTGTGAGTTGGACGAGGTCTACGTTACCGCCGGGTTTAAGGGAAGTACGGTCTCCAGCGTGGGAAAGTTAAGAAAATAAATCTATTCAGTATTCCACATATTATAATTGCGGTTGCCTAATCGCAGAATGACAGGCTAAACACCGCTTTTTGAGCGTTCTACGTACACGTTTTGCATCTAACAGTATGCACTCTTCCTCGCCATTATTTCGTACTCTATTTTTATATGTCCACGCTGGCCAATGATCCTACGTAATAATCTGCCTTTTCTTCCGTATAGCATAAATAAGGGGTGTTCATTTACTCGGACCGTGACCTTAAATCCCTTTTCCTGAAGAATGCCTGATATCACTTTTGGGTTAATTATCCAATAATGGCATTTTAACTTCCTACATTTAATCGCATCTCTTATTCCATTAAGATCCAAATTGAGACAGCAAGAAATTACCATCCTTTTGAACCCGTCATCTAGAGGAAACTTGATGATAAGGAGGTTATTGCACACTCTCATCCATTCATCCAACGCTTGTCTCCAGAAAGGTATTTCTTCAATTATATGCGATGCTTTCACTTCTGAAAAAACTGAATTTCGGAAGGGAAGATTTTGCGCGTCTCCTATAAAATTCGGTGAAATGCCATTTCCTCTATAGGAAAACCCCACATCCAGTCTGATGTCTCCCCACCTATCACGCCCACAGCCAATGTTTAGTTTCATTTCCTTCAAACTCGGAAGAGCGCTTTATAAATTTTTTGTCTGACTCCTCCCCGCGGGCGGTCCGCAAGGTTTAAGAAACGATTAATGCCAGGTGACGAAGTGATCATTCCAAGTACAACTTTAGACCTGTAGTTGTCAATGCGAAACGAGGCACATATTTTGTGAAAGCTTCTAAACCCTTATTTGCATATAAATGCTGCTTGCATGCATTTAACGTTCGATACAAAGTTCGGCTAATTCGTCGTTGTGAACATAGATAATTCCAAAGAAGAATTTTCGTATAAAGTTCTTTCTCCAGGTCAAAAAGAAAAGATTTACATTCCAAATTCGAAAACGAGCGTGAAGATAACCTTTGTCGAAAAATCGTTGTTTCCAAACCCGAAAACGGGCGCTAATTTTGCCAGTGAGAGGGGACATTTTATTCATAGCCTCTTATTTGTCCCCTTCTTATGCACTCCCCTATCACCTTCGGATAGTATCCGTATTTTTTCTGATCGTAGGGCTTCAGGGCCGCCATGTAGTTTGTGTACCATTCTTCCACATGATCATCTAAGTTATCTAATCCTAATTTTGCTTTTACGTAGTCCTCAATGTTTCTATATCTCTTGAAGGAGTTCGTTGATATACACCATTCCGCCCAGTATTGCCGAAGAAACATTCTTTTAGGAGGCTTAACACGGCAATTGAACTTATAAACTCTTGAAAGCAAAATGTTCACACCAATCATATCAGGGATATCTCTTCGGCCTTCAGCGGGATAAATTGTGCCATTATTATGGTAAAGAAACGGGTGTGGAGGTTGTACGTAAGGAGGTTCCGTGTGTAAGAGGTCGCCGGTCAGGATAGTCATGGGGGTGTGGAAAACGATATGCCTGAATCTAAATAGCTTTTTCAGGCTAAATATCGAATTTGGGCCGTCCGTGTGGGAAATCTCGTCCCCATCCTGGATCAAAATCCAGTCTTCATCAGCCTTCTCTATCGCGAACATCCTGGCCTCCCGGAGAGGGAGATCCGGTCTAATGAAAATTTCCACATCCAGTTTCCATTTATCCGCACACCGTTTTATCGCCTCGACGGTACCATCCTCAGATGCCTTATCGACAACCAAATACCTATCCACAAAATCCTTAGACGACTCAATCGCCAAGGGAACCATCTCTTTTTCTTCCCAGGTACACATTACACAGGCAACCTTCACCGCGCACACCTTAGAGGACTCCGCCAAAACGGATGCATATTCCGGATTTACTTAAGTTTTGCGTACCTGAGGATCGTTTCAACATCACACTCCGTATTTTCTCGACTGGCATTTTTCGGCATCTTGCCGACCCACTGGATCAGGTTTTGGAGTGCCTGAACGCTTGCCTGCACTCTGCCTTGACGGCCGGCGGATTGAACCCTCTTGCATAGTCTTCTTAAGTCTTCTCATCTAGTGATGGAAGAGAAACCGCCCCGAGGAGCCGGCCAACTCCTTGACCACGCCTAAAAAGTTTGGGTATCAACATACCACCAAACTCTACAAGGGAAAACCCTCATAAACCGCAAAACTTAAGTGGGCTTCTTAAGGGTATCGTTGATTGACTGGTACACGAAGAGTGTTAAGTAAATTGTTCGAAACTGAAAGTAGCCTGAGTGCATTGCTTTCGATCGGCGCCCGCGCCCGGCTCTTTTATAGAAGGAAAGACGGATCATGAAAAGCTCGGACGCCATATCTGTTGTGATTCCAACAAAGGATAGAGTTAAGGAAATTCTCAAATGTGTAGATTCGATCCTAAAGCAATCAACACCAGTCCAAGAGATCATCATAATCGACTCTAGCAAGAATGCAGGCCTTCATTCCTTATTAAAGGAAAAATTCTCTCACGCCCTCGCGAAGATTAGGTACATTCATTCCAAGGTATCAAATAACGCTGCACGGAACATTGGTATCCGACAAAGCGCTGGTGATATTGTATTCTTTTTTGATGACGACGTTATTTTGGACGAGAATTACGTTGAAGAAGTTGTTAACGTGTTCGGGAGTGACGAGGAGGGGAAGATCGCCGGTGTTATGGGGAACATCACCAACATGAAAAGGGACGTGTACAGCTGGAGAGCCGTGTTGAGGCGTCTTTTTTCCCAGGACTACTATGGCGATGGAAAGTTTAGGCTTTCCGGGCTTCCTACGTTGGTTCATGGTAAGAAGAGGATCATGCGAACGGAATTCCTTTCGGGTTGTATGATGGCTTTCAGGAGGGACGTTCTTAGGAGGTTCAGATTCGACGAAAGACTAGGGAAGCTGGGTGGTTACTGTTTTTTAGACGACGTAGACTTTTCTTACCGAGTCTCACGAAAACACGTCCTCATGTACACCCCCTCTGCCAAGTTAAAGCACCGTTCTCCGATAGTTATTTCTCCAGAGAGGAAACGACAATACGTCTTCAATTATTTTTATTTGTTCAAGAAAAATGTGCCCAAGCGTCTGCCAAATATTCTCGCATTTCTTGTCTCACTTTTTGGGCTTCTCATCTCCACCGGAGTATTCGAAAGAGACCTAAAAGGAGCTATTGGCTGCCTACAAGGAATCAGAGATGTGACATCCAATTCACCATAAGTCCCCGTCTAATTCACTTTATTTTCGTGCGCCACATTACGACCATAGAACGCATCGACACCTAGGGGAAACCCCGTGAAAGTAGAGGAATTGGAGTTCCCTGGAGAACTTGTTGTACAGATAAAACACCTTATGAAACTTATGAGGAGAGCGCTGCATGCCTTTGCCAGTAAACATATCTATCGTGGAAAGTTTTTATCACCAGCAGACGCATAAAAGGGTATATAATCATAACTGTTGGGCATTTTTTCTTCAACATTATTTGTGTTGCTCGAAAGGGGCTAATCATAAAGATTTTTAGCAGTCGAGTATGAGTTACACCTGTAAATTCTGTAAATATTTTCGGTGTCTCTACGATTCTAAATCTATGGTTATGAAATATTTCCATCATAGAACTTGTACGAAGATGATAGGAGACGACGTTTTGGTCAATGACCGACTTATATCCCGCTTGTCTGACTCTGTCCCGGAGTGCAATGTCTACAGCCCGCGGAAATTCTGTAGGTATTCCAATTTTCCGAAAGAAGTCCGTTCGGTAAATTGTGTTATCTAGACTGCAGTAGGGAGGGGGGGCGGGCATTTTGAAACGTTCATTTTGAAATTCCTCAATAGCGTTCATGGTACGGTTAGGGGGGAAACGCTTTCTCACACCACACGCAATTGCAACCTTTGGGTCCTTCATATGGTTTGGAATGACGGACCACCAGTTTTTAGCTAAAACTAGATCTTGTTCAACAGAGACAAAGAATTCGGTGGTGACGTGTTTTAATGCTTCTCTTACTCCGCCGCTTACGAATCCTTCTTTGTTTTCGTAGACTTTCCAGCCGAATTTTTCCGCGATCTCAACACTGTTGTCCTTACTGTGGTCATCCACGAAAATTCGTTTACCCACATTCTCTGGTGGAATGACATGGTCGATTCGTTTCAGAACCTGAGGAAGGAAGCCGGCACCATCTTTAGCCCACATAGCTAAATCCACTTTCACTTCCAGCCCCATAAGTTAACCTACCTTCGAAATCCTTGGCGATCTTCAACCAATTAAATTTTTCCATCACGTATTTTCGAGCGTTTTTCCAAGCCTCCTCCCAACGCTCAGTTTACCGTCACGCTCTTTAGGTACCTAATGATGGACCGTCCGAATCTGTCCCAGGAGTAGTGCTTTTTAACGTAAGACCTGGCTTCTCGTCCGAGGGCCTCAAGGTCTGAGTTCATCAATACTCTTATTTCTGTTTCAAATTCGCTGATGTCAGCTACGGATCCAAATATCTTCAGCTCCTCCGGGAAAGCCTCCCTCGCCGCAATGACCGGTTTTCCACAGGCATAGGCCTCCAGAATAACGCTCGGAAAGCCCTCGGTAACGCTGGGAAGAACGATCAGATCCGCCTTGTTATAGAAGGCAGGCATCTCTGAAAACGGCAGCTCCCCGAGGTATTCGACGTAATCCGGGAGAGAAAGGCTCATCTGCCGCCTTCCGGCTATGATGCAGTGCATGCCAGTCATTCTTTTTATGATTCCGAGCAATTGGGGAACCCTCTTCTCGGGGCTTATCCTTCCAGCGTAAGCAACGGTGAATTTGTTCGACCTTTCAACGCTCATCGGCCTAAACATGGAGGCGTCAACGCCCATATACACGGGGGGCGTGATCCTGTCTTTTTCTACCCCCCACTCCTCCGCCTTTCTCGCCAGGGCCCTTGAATTTGGCATAACCAGGTTTGCCTTTTTCAAACCTCTAGATTCTAGGTAGTTCAGCGCTCCTTCCACTGTCGGATTGACGTTCATCGACCTTCTCACACTTCTGTGATCGCCCCTGAGCCACACAACATAGGGAACCCCCACTTTGCCAGAAAGATACCTAGAGAATTCCTGTGCCCAAAGCTCGCTAAGAGTAAAGACTACATCGAAGTCCACATCTTTGACCTGGCTATACAGTCTCCTTCGCGAAAGATAGAAACGGAGCATCTTGCTTCTCAAAAATCCATAGGGGACATTAACCTTATGAAGGGAAAAATACCCTTCCCAGTCTTTCTTCGGCTCTCCCTCTATATACGCGATATGGAGAGAATCCGGTCGCGGGGGTAAACACTTCGAAATGGTCTCCGTTAGCGGCAGAACGTGGCCTCGGTCAAGGATATCCACGTACCACAAAGGCATCAAAACCTTCATAGGCAACTCTCCCAGATCAGTGTTCAACCATTTTTAGTCTCACCAGTCCACCACCCAAAGAAAAACGGGGGCCAGCTTCCTCCTCAAGTCTTTATACGCTTCCAAGCTGAACCGCGCTCTCTAACGGTTATTTCCTTCCCGCTCCTCTGTTTCGCCGTCCACTTTTTCCTTCGTCACCTCGTCTTAGGTTGCTGAGTCTCATAAAGGCTTCTCTGCCATTCCAATAACCAGCCGCATATCACTAAAGGTCTGAATCTGAATATGGCGTGCCCCGCGGTTCTGGCGAGTGTGACCCCGAGAGCATATCTGCCCCGGCCAGAGTTTATTTGCCCCCTGACCATTGTTTTGGGGGACACGCGCCTTATATGGTAGACCTTTACGGCTGACGTGGCCACGCTTCTGTAACCACTCTTTTCCAATCGAACGTCGATGTCCGTGTCTGGCGCAGGCACGTCACGGATCCCGTGGATCTCATCTATGGCTCTTTTGAGCATGATTCTCGCTGCCCCGTAGGGTTCTCTGCCCAGCGGAGCAAGGTCGTATGTTTTCTCCCACGCATATATTAGCCGGTTCCACAGCGTATTCGGGTACGTGACAATATTTGACGCGACCGATGCCAAGTTGCCCTCAATTCTGGGTGCAAGCTCTTTGAAGAAGTTACTCGGAACAATTACGTCTATGTCGACTATACTCACATAACTTCCCCTGGCGTTAAGATACCCTGTTTGCAGGGATTCCGCGTAGCTGTTTTTCCACTTTTTCCATTTCTTATCGATTATTTTAACATCATATTTCCGAGCTTTTTCGACAGTGCGATCGGTGCACCTGTCTGCGACGAAAATAATCTCGTGAGAGAAGCCTCTCAGACTTTTTAGCAGCTTTGGGAGACACCTGTCAACGTACTCCTCCTCGTTGTGGGCACACACTATCACCGAGATTAGAGGCGGCACAGTCTCCGTGTTCTGCGCGCGTGCGCAGGCCTCCCCCATCCTCAGTTCCCAGATCCTCCTAGAAGGTCTATGAGCCGCGCCTCCACTCCAACTATTCCGAACGATAATAATATGTTTATCGAACGATTAGTAGTCATCTCCCTCTCGGTAACTCAGCCATAAAGGAGATGAACGACATAGCCTGAAAAAGAAACCTCTGTATATCCCTGAGGCTTCGACTCGTTCCCTGGATGAGGAGGAACGTGAGGACCAGCCCCTTACCACGCTGGGTGAGACTCAGCTTAGGCCTTTGATGTATACCAGGCTGAGTATTGGATCACGGTGGCGGGTAAGCCTGTCTGATGAAAACTTTATCATTGCATATCAAAGATGGTTATATAACACCTGAAGCACCAACTCATTGCACTCTTAGGCCTCCCCTCGGCTGTCAATGAGAACACTAATCCTTTCGATGCGCGCGAGGAGCGGCCTCGCCGGTTTAACCCCCATAAAAGTGGAACCCGGCGATGACGACCATTATCACTACCCACGTGATGAGCACCAGGAAGAGGAGCAGGGGAATCTCGTCTCTGCTCACGAACTTCTCTCGCCCACCCAACAGGTACAGACCTAGGACTATGAGAACCGCGGCGACGAGGACCACCGCCTCAATCATTCCGATGCCCCCTCACCCTTCACTGCGGGGAGCCCCGTGAACTGATTCGATCTTCACCCTGAAAACGCTTTCGGATCTCAGAGCGCTTCCCGGTCAAACACAGTTTGAAAGAGAGGATGAAGGCCTCAAAGGCTCGCCGTTCCGGCCTCTACAAAAGGTCATTCGCCCTTTGCACGAATGGGGGAACACGAGATGGTGCCCTAAACTTATTAGGCAGCAACCCTGCAGACTATGCGCGGTGGGGACCGGTTGCCGAATGACCTTCGTCCAGCGACCAGGGTCGCCCGGGGGGCCACCTACCTCTTCCTCCAGGGGGTTCTCTCCACCGCCGTCAGCGTGGTCTACTTCATGGTCCTCGCCCACCTGTTCTCGGGCGAAGAGATGGGCGTCTACAACATCCTCAAGATGATTGTCGCCCTTGTGGGGGCCCTCGGCACCCTCGCCCTGCCCTCGGCCTCGACGAAGTACATCGCCCAGTACCTCGCGGAGGACCGCAGGGAGAGGGCGAGCGCGGTGGTCACCCGCATGCTGCAGGTCTCCGTGATGGCCGGCGTTGTCTCCTTCGCGCTGATCCTTCTCCTCTCGGGGATGATGTCAAAAACTCTGCAGCGTGAGCTCAAAGTATTCTGGATTATCGCGGTCATTGCCTTCCTCACGGTTCTCTTTCCTTACGTAGGCAGCTTTTTGCAGGGCCTCCAGAGAATTCGAGAGCTGGCCGTGGTGCAGCTGGCCTACCCCCTAGCGCACCTTATGACGATACTCCTTCTCTACTTGGGCTGGGGGCTCCTCGGCGTCGTTTACGGCTGGCTGACGGCCCTCCTCATCTCCTGTTCCACAGGTCTCCTCCTCACCGCCAGATCCTTAGAGGTGCCCGAGGAGCCCCACCCAATCGGGCCCCTCCTCAGGTTTTCCTACCCTCTGTACATCTCAGGCATCGTGGGACTCGTGTCGAGCTGGGTGGACCAGCTCTTCCTCCTGCGCTACGTTGACCTGCGCTTCTTCGGCGAATACAGCATAGCTGTTCAGGCAGCCGCCGTCCCTGGTCTGGTCTCCACATCTATCTCCACGGCCCTCTTCCCCCAGCTCACAGAGCTGCACACACGGCAGGGAACCGACAGCCTGAGGCAGGCCTTCCGCCTCGCCTCCCGGGTGGTGCTTGTCGGCTTCCCAACGGCACTCCTACTTGCCGTCTGCGCCCGTCCGGTCATAGAGTTGTTCGCCGGTGAGGGGCACCTCATCGCCGCGGAGCCCCTCCCCATCCTCTGTCTGGCGCTGCTCCCGGGGGTCGTGGGGATCGCCATCAGCCCGGCGCTACTGACGCTGGAGCGCACTAAGACGGTATTGGCACTCAGTGTGATGCCTATAGTTGTCAACATGGCTGCTTGCTACGTGGCCCTCGCCCCCCTTCAAATGAAGGGTTTGGACAGCCTGCGCGGCGTTGCCTGGGCTAGGGTCATCGCCTCGTTCGTCAGCTTCGGATCAGGCCTGTTCGCCCTGAGGAGGAGCTTGAGGGTTACCCTGGACCTGGGGGTCCTCTGGAAGACATCGGCGGCCTCCGGCCTCATGGTGGCCGCGATCGCGCTTCTGCAGAGGCTCACCCCGCAGGGGCTCAGCTCGCCCTACGTGTTATCGGGGGAGCTCGCCCTGTACGCGGCCGTGGGAGGGGCGGTCTACTTCCTCTCCCTGATCGCCCTGAGAACCATCAAGAAGCACGACGTTGAGCTGCTCCGGAACTACCTCCCCGTAAAATTGAGGGGAATGGTTGCGTGGCTGGATCGCCTAGTGGTGGCAGAGTAGCCATCGATTTCCGACCCTGAGGGAGGTCTCAAAGTGAAGGGAGGTCTCAGGACCCTCCTCTCCGGAAAGCTGGAGCCCTCGGAGCTGAGGCTTCTCCACCGGTCCTACGACATCGTCGGAGACATCGCCGTCATCCGGGTCCCCGAACCCCTCCAGCACAGAAGCGGACTCGTCGCCGAGGCCATAACGGAGACCTACAGGCACGTGAAGACCGTGCTGCGCCAGACCGGCCCGGTCTCCGGCGGGTTTCGCCTGCGCGGACTGGAGTGGGTCGCCGGCGAGAAGAAGACGGAGACCGTCCACCGGGAGCACGGCTGCGCCATAAAGGTTGACCTCGCAAAATGCTACTTCTCGCCGCGCCTCTCCCACGAGAGGATGAGGGTCGCCCGGTTGGTCCGGCCGGGTGAGGTAGTGGTCAACATGTTCGCGGGCGTGGGCTGCTACTCCGTCCTCATCGCCAGGCACTCTCAGGCCGAGAAGGTCTACTCCATAGACTTGAACCCCGACGCCGTGCGCTACATGGTCGAGAACATCCGCCTCAACGGGGCCCAGACGCGCGTGGAGGCCATCCTCGGAGACGCAAAGGACATCATAGGGGAGAGGCTGATGGGGGTGGCGGACCGGGTGCTCATGCCCCTCCCCCAGAGGGCCTACGAGTATCTGGACTCCGCCCTGTTGGCCCTTAGGCTAGGAGGCGGCTGGGTTCACTACTACGACTTCGAGCACGCCAGGAAGCCGGAGGACCCCCTGGAAAAGGTCAGGGCCAGGGTCTCAGAAAAACTGCGGAGGCTCGGCGTGGGCTTTGAGGTGCCCTCCTGCCGTGTCGTGAGGGCCACGGGGCCGAACTGGTACCAGGTGGCCCTGGACGTGAAGGCCTCACGGAGAGGCGATAAGCCATGTCCTTAGCGGAAACCTTCAAAACAGGTTCGGGGTTTTCGATAAACCTTTTAATATCCTCCGTGGATAAACAGAGGCCGTTGGAGGGATGAGGGATCAAGCGTAAGCTGATGGACATCCTGGCCTGTCCCATCGACAAGTACTACCCGCTGGAGCTCCATGTCTTCGAGGAGGGGGAGGAGATCGTGGAGGGGGTGATCATCTGCCCGAAGTGCATGCGGTGGTACCCGATCCGGGACGAGATCCCGGAGATGCTGCCGGACGAGCTCAGGGAGGAGAAGGAGGAGCTCCCCTTCCTCCGGAAGTGGAAGGACAAGATGCCGAAGAGGGTCCTCGCGGAGGGCAAGCCCTTCAACCTCAAGGGAAAGACGGGGTGAGCCCGTATTCTTCAGCTGACCCCCGGCCTCGTTGGTCCCCTATCTCCACCGCGATTTGGGGACGATGACGAGGGATGCAAGTATAGCCTCGAGGCTGCGCGGCCGTAAGCCCCTTCTGCTCCTGCTACCTCCAGTCTTGTTCGTCGCGGTCTTGGTTCCCGTCCTGGTCTGGAGGGGTTGGCCGATGGACGCGGAGGTCGTGGTGGACGCCGGCGACCCGGTAGGGGTGATCGACCCCAACGTCTACGGGCACTTCATCGAGCACCTGGGCCGCTGCATCTACGGCGGGGTCTGGGTGGGAGAGAACTCCTCGATCCCGAACCTGAGGGGGCTGAGGAGGGATGTGCTGGAGGCCGTGAGGGCGATAGGGCCCCCTGTAATCCGGTGGCCCGGCGGGAACTTTGCCTCGGGCTACCACTGGGAGGATGGTGTCGGCCCTCGGGAGGAGCGGCCGCTGCGCCCGAACCTGGCCTGGGGCGGGAACGAGTCCAATCAGTTTGGGACCGATGAGTTCATAGACTTCTGCCGGGAGGTCGGCGCCGAGCCCTACATCTGCGTCAACGTGGGGTCGAGCACGCCGGAGGAGGCCGCCCACTGGGTGGAGTACTGCAACTCCAACGGCACCGGCGAGTACGCCCGGAGGAGGGTGGAGAACGGGCACCCGGAGCCCTTCCGCGTCAGGTACTGGGGCATCGGGAACGAGATGTACGGGCCCTGGCAGATCGGCTATATGAACGCCACGGAGTACGCCGACGCCGCGCTGAGGTTTGCCCTGGCGATGAGAGGGGCGGACCCCACGATAAGGCTGGTCGCGGTCGGCTGGTATGGACACGACGGCTGGAACCGGAGGGTGCTGGAGGTCGCCGGGGAGCACATCGACTACCTCTCCGTCCACCGGTACTACGGCACCCAGGGGCGCCTCGACGACTACTACACGGTCGTTGCATACCCCCAGGAGGCCGAGGGGGGCCTGAGGAACCTGACCCAGCTCATCGACGAGGTGATGGCGGAGAAGCCGGGGAGAACGGTTAAGATAGCCCTTGACGAGTGGCACGTCTGGCGTCCGGCGCCCCAGTACTTCATGGACGCCCTCTTCGCGGCGGGCGTGTTCCACGTCTTCCACAGGCTCTGCAACAGCGTCACCATGGCCAACCTGGCCCTGCTCGTGAACACGCCCCCCGACGGTATCAACGCCATCGTGGCCACTGACCAGGGGGGCCTCTCCTTGAAGCCCGTCTACCTGGCCTTCAAGCTCTACACGGAGAACACGGGGGAAATCGCCCTGAGGACCACGACCACCGTGGGGGCGTACAGGGCCGGCAGGGTCGGCTTGGACCAGGTTCCCTTCCTAGACTGCTCCGCCACCATCGAGGGAGACGGCGCGACCCTCTACCTCGCCGCCGTGAACAGGCATAGACACAAGGCGGTGAGGTGCCGAATCGAGCTGAGGAACTTCACGCCCCAACCGCAGTGCACCGTCAGCGAGCTGTACGCGCCGAGCCCAGACCTCCTTGTCCCCCCGAACCCCCTGGAGATCACCAACAAGACCGTAAACGTCCAAGAAGCACCCTTCTTCTACACCTTCCCGCCCCACTCGGCGACCATCTTGAAGTTCACCGCTGACACGGGCTCACCGGCTCCATGAGGCCTAAACTCAACCAATTAACCCGCTCCGGTCTTAGCATACTGGCAGATGTCCCCCAGCACACAGCCGGGGCAGAGGGGCCTCTGAGGCCTGCACACCAACCCCCCAAACTCGATGAAGATCCGGGCCCTCTCCACCGGTCGCCCTCCCCAAGGTCTCCCGCGATGTCTTAAACTCGTTTCGGGCGCGGAGGTGGTGGTCGCCGGTTTAGGCTTATAAGCGCCGAGGATCACACAGGGGCGTGGAGATGGGCTTTGGTCGTCTTCACCTGGAACAGGATGGCCGCTGATGGAACAGGGAACCTCTGGGCCGAGGGCAGGATAGGGCAAGGGGCGGCCACGGACGCCCTCGGTAACTGCAGTAATTCCGTCAATTATTCCCCAGAGAATGACGAATGTAAGAGGTGATTTGAATGTACATCTCGATCATAAGTAGCTTTTTCAAAAATCTCGGATACGATGATATTGTAGAGGGCTGTTACGACATCGGGGTTTTCGCCCTTGAACTTAGAGGGATGCCTCCTCCGCCCGTCATGAAAGATCCTGAGAGGGAGCGGGAGCGGGAGGCCTTCCTCGAACGGTTAAAGTCAAACCGCATACACGTGTCAGCCCTATCGATCGAAACATTCTATTTCAATCGCGACGGAATGCCTGTAATCCCAAACCTGGCGGAAATCGCCCGAAGCGTCTTCAGGAGCCCGTATCTAGAGACGCGGACGCTTTATCTGGGTCCTCCGAATCAGACGGTCCCGGACATCTCCGACGAGGAGTATGCGAAGAGGGTCTCAGGAGAGCTTAAAACCCTGCTTGGCAAAACGGCCGACCTTGGTTTAGAGGTGGCCCTGGAGAACCACGGCGCACAGGATAGGCCATTAGGCGTCAAGAAGGAGTTCCTCCAAGTACTACTGAAGGACGTAAACTCAGAGAGGGTTGGCCTCACATTGGACACCGGATGCTTCTACTGGCTCTACCCCCTCGATGAGTATTACAAGGTCACAGAGTACTTTCTCCCATACGTGAAGAACGTTCACCTTAAGAACCAGACGTTCCCGCCTGAGCAGAGGCACAAAATGAAGGACGGGGTGCCCGTCCGCGAAGCCCATGACACCCTCTACGACGGAGATATAGACCTGCGTCGAGTGATAAACATGCTCAGAGGCGCCGGGTATAACGGAGCCCTGTGCATCGAGGACCATTCATTCGTTGAAATAGCGAAAGTGAAAGGCGGCGGCGTGTCAGAGATGAGAAAGATCATCAAGAAGGACATTGAGTTTCTCAGAGACATTCTTTAACTGCGCGGACAGCGCGAATTTTTCACCCGGTGAAGGGCTGAATAAAGGTGGATGGCCCCCTGGAGATGCCACTTGACGTTATGGACTCGGAGAGACAGCCACTAGAGGTTCAGTTTCCCGGGAGCCTCACCGCCATTGCTCCGGCTTATAAGCGCAGGCACCGTACGTGCAAAATGTGAGAAGGGCCTTGGACATCCTCATCAGGAATGGGCTTGTCGTCGACGGGACGGGGAACCCCTGGTTCCGCGCGGACGTTGGCATCGACGGGGGCCGAATAGCCAAGGTGGGCAGGCTGGGCTCCGCGGGGGCGGAGACTGTTCTGGACGCGGGGGGGCTCCTGGTGGCCCCGGGCTTCATCGATATGCACTCCCACTCCGACCTCGCGCTGACGGTGAACCCGCGGGCGGAGAGCAAGATCCGGCAGGGCGTGACCACGGAGGTCATCGGCAACTGCGGGTTCTCGGCGGCGCCAGCCGGAAGGGACTACGCGGAGTACCTGAGGAAGTACGTGGGGCCCCTGCTGGGGGTTGTCGACATCGACTTAGAATGGGAGACCTTCGGGGAGTACCTCAACAGACTGGAGGGCCGGACCGCCGTCAACGTGGCCCCCCTGGTAGGCCATGGAGCCGTGCGAATAAACACCATGGGCTTCGAGGACCGCCCGCCGACGGCCGATGAGATGGCTGAGATGAAGGCCTTCGTGGCCCGGGCGATGGATGAGGGGGCCCAGGGGCTCTCCTCAGGCCTGATCTACCCGCCGGGCTGCTACGCCGACACTCAGGAGTTGATAGAACTCTGCCGGGTCGTGGCCGGACACGGTGGGATCTACGCCTCGCACATCCGGGGGGAGGGCGCCACCCTCCTGAAGGCCTTGGGGGAGGCCATAGAGATCGGTGAGAGGGCGGGCCTGCCCGTGGAGGTCTCTCATCACAAGGCGACGGGGAGGGAGAACTGGGGGAGGGTGGAGCGGACGCTGGAGATGATGGCGGAGGCCAGGTCGAGGGGGGTGGACATCACGTGCGACCAGTATCCCTACGTCGCCGGGAGCACCGGGCTGGGCTCGCTTCTCCCCGCCTGGGCCCACGAGGGCGGAAGGGAGAGACTGCTGGAGAGGATCAGGGACCCCAAGACCAGGGAGGACATCAAGAGGGCTATGCGGGGCGGCTCCTTCGGCGTAGACTCTCCGGGGTGGGACAGCATCCTGATCTCCACCTGCCCCAGGAACAGGGACCTGGAGGGCAAGAACCTGGCAGAGATAGCGGGGGCGAGGAGGGCAGACCCCTATGAGACCGTCTTCGACATACTCCTAGAGGGGGAGGGGGCGGCCAGCATGATAGTCTTCTCCATGTGCGAGGAGGACGTCCGCCGGGTGATGAGGAGCCCCCTCACCATGGTGGGGACCGACGGCACAGCCGCGGCGCCCTACGGCCCCCTCGGTCTCGGAAAGCCCCACCCCAGGTGGTACGGAACCTTCCCGAGGATCCTGGGACGGTACGTCCGGGAGGAGGGGGTCCTCTCCCTGGAGGAGGCCGTTCGGAAGATGACCTCGCTGCCGGCCCAGAAGCTCGGGCTCCACGACCGCGGACTGATACGGGAGGGGATGCACGCCGACATCACCGTCTTTGACCCGACGGAGGTCTCCGACCGGGCCACATTCGCCCAGCCACACCAGTACCCCCAGGGGATAGAGTACGTGTTCGTGAACGGCCGAGTGGTGGTGGAGAGAGGCGAGCACACGGGGGCCCTGCCTGGCAGGGTGCTGCGCAGGGCGGACTGAGCAGCCGTCTACCACCGGAGCTTAACGGACCCTATGTTTCGCGGCGGACCGGAGGGCGGCCTCGGCGATCTGTAGGGCCTTCAGGCCCTCATCGCCCGTGACTGGCGTTCACGGTCGTCGCCCCACCTTCGTCCTAGAAATCGAGAAATCTCTAGACCGACCGAAAGATATAAGTAATACTTTTTTGTTTGGTATTAATCAGTGAGAAAGTATGGCTAGGATTGTGAGTATTACGAGGAAGGGGCAGGCCACTATTCCCAAGGAGATGAGGGATAAGTTCGGTTTGAAGGCCAAGGCTGTCGTGGTGGAGACGAGGGAGGGAATCTTATTCAAGCCCTTGCCGACGCCGGAGGAGGAGTTCGGCTCCTTGAAGGGACTCTTTGAGGAAAAAACCTCGAGGGAGGTCCTTGAGGAGGCCAGGGCTCAGGATTTGGCTAGGGAGAGGAGGTTGCTGGAGCGCTCTGAGGTTGAGCGTCGTCTTTGACACGGAGGCTCTGCTCGCCTTCTACCTGGGGGAGCCGGGCGGGGAGGAGGTGATGAAGTTCCTTGTGGAGGTGCAGGAGGTGAGGATGAAGGGATATCTAAACATAGTCAACCTCTCAGAGCTTTACTATATCCTTTATAGAAAGAGCCCTGAGGTGGCGGAGGAGAAGGAGAGAAACCTCAGGGGCTACGGCTTGGAGGTGGTGCCTGTGACCGACGATAGACTCTGGAAGGAGGCGGCGAAGGTGAAGGGTAAACACGCCCTGTCCCTGGCAGACGCCTTTGCGGTGGCCACGGCTAAGCTGAAACGGGCCTCCTTACTGACGGGCAGAGACGAGGAATTTGAGGACGCAGGAATCCCGATAACAAAGATGAGGAAACGCAGCAGGACTTCGTGAACGTCTCCGCCGAGCATGACGGTGTAGTGAAACCTTGACTGACGCTGCGCGCATGCTGGAGAGTGCGTTGCGCGGGGCGGATTAGGTCAGCGGCCATCTACCACCGGAGCTGGACGGCCCTGTGTCTCGCGGCGGACTGTAGGGCGGCCTCGGCTACTTGGAGGGCCTTCAGGCCGTCGTTGCCTGTGACCAGGGGTTCACGGTCGTTCAGCACGCACTCGGCGAAGTGCTGGAGCTCCAGTTTCAGCGGCTCCTCCACGCCGTACCTGGGCTTCACGCTCTGGCCCGTGGTCTCTACAGTGATCTCCTGGGTGAGGTAGTCGAGGTAGATGGTGGCCTCGCTCCCCGTCACCGAGAGGCTGCGGATCTTGTAGGGGGTGAGCCAGTTGGCCTCAATGAAGGCCGTCCCCCCCTCCTTGAAGGTGAGCATGATCTGGGCGTAGTCCTCAAACCTGGTGTGGCCCAGGCTGCCCACCTGGGCGTACACCGCCACGGGGTCCTCCGCGAAGAGGAACCGCACGACATCTATGTCGTGGATGGCCGTGTCCTTCACCACCCCCACGTCACCGATCCTCTCGGGCCACCTGGACACCCTCCTGGCCGTGGCCGAGACCACAGCCCCGATCTTCCCCCCCTCAACGGCCTCCTTGACGCGCCGGAGGCCCGGGTTGAACCGCTCGATGAAGCCCACCGTCAAGCGGCGCCCACTCCTCCTCGCTAGGTCGATGACCTCCATGGCCTGCCTCGGGCTGCTCGCCATAGGCTTCTCCACGAGCACGTGCTTACCGGCCTTCAGCGCCCTCACCGCCTCCGAGGCCAGGGCCGTGGACCATGTGCAGAGGCTGACGGCCTCCACATCCTCCCGCTTCAGCATCTCCAAGCTGTCGGTGTACCCCTCCACGCCGAACCGCTCAGAGACGCTGCGAGCAACCTCGGGCTCCACATCGCAGACGGCCCTGAGCTCGGTGTTGGGCAGTTCACTGTAGACCCGGGCGTGGTTCCTCCCCCAGAAGCCCACCCCCACAACCGCCACTCCCAGCCTCTTCACCTGGTCCACACCCCCCTCCCCAGGCCGCGGTACACGAAGCCCGCCCCCTCCGCCTTGGCGGGGTCGATGACGTGGCCCATGTCCACGACGGCGGCGGGCCTCCTGACCAAGAACCCGATCCTCCTGAGGTTCAACCTCCGGAACCTGTCGTGGCCCACGGCGAAGATCAGGCAGTCCGCTCCCTCCACGGCCTTCGTCAGCGTCCCCTCACCCGGTTGGCCCAGCTCCAGCAGTTCCCCTAGAGTGAAGAGGGGGTCGTAGACTCGGACCTTGGCCCCCTTCTCCTGCAGCATCTCGACGAGCCTCCCGGCGGAGTGGCCCCTGACCTCCTTCACGTTTGGGCGGTAGGAGACGCCGAGGACCGAGACCTTGGCCCTCCTGAGGGTCTTCCCGCAGGCCCGGAGGGCGCCGGTGGTCAGCCGGAGGGTGTGGGACAGCACCTCGTCGTTCACCCTCCTCGCGAGCACTGTGAGGCGGAGCTTCGCGCTCAGGTTCTCCGCCTCCTCCACGAGGAGGTAGGGGTCCTTCGGCATGTGCCCGCTGACGATGCCGGGGAGGAGGAGGTGGCAGTAGGGCTGCGTGTTGGCCGCCTCCGCGGCCTCGATGAAATCTATTCCGGCCTTCTCGCAGAAGAGGGCGAACTCGTTGGCCAGCGCGATGTTCACGTCGCGCTGCACGTTTTCGAAGAGCTTGGCGGCCTCCGCCGTCCTCACGTCCCTCACCCTCACCATCCCCCCCTTCGTCACCGTGCCGAGAAAGAGACACGCAGCCTCGAGGCTTCCATCGTCGACGGCTCCAACCACCTTTGGATAGGTGGCGATGTCCTGCAGCACCCGGCCCGGGCTGGCGCGGATGGGGCTGTGGGCGAGGCCGAAGTCGGCCCCCGCCTTCAGGCCGGACGCGTTCTCCAGCGTCTCTCGGATCAGGGTCTCGGTTACCCCCGGGGCCGTGGTGCTCTCGATGATGACCAGGGACCCTGGGCGCAGCTCCATCCCGACCGCTTTACAGGCCCTTCCGATGTTAGAATAATCCGGCTTCTTCTTCTGATCCACGGGCGTGTCGATAACGAACACTATGAAATCGCTCCCTGAGACGGCCTTATAGTCACTGTTTGCCGTGAGACGGCCTCCACTCACGTGTTTCTTCAGGAGGGCGGCGAGCCCCGGCTCGAGAAATGGGGCCTTCCCCCTCCTCAGCAGCTCGACGACCCGCTGATCCACGTCAACGCCGACGACCCTGAAACCCGCCTCGGCGAAGAGGCAGGCCACGGGCAGGCCCATCCGGCCGCACCCTACGATGCTCACCACGTACCTCCCGCGCGCTTCAGGGGAGTCCAAGTCCCCTTTCTTGATGCTCATGGCCGCGGTCAACAGCTTCACACCGCTCCTCACTCATTTACCGACCTTCGCTATTATGTCTTCTCACAACTTATAAGACAAGAAGCAGAGCGTCAAGCCCCACGGCCACAGGGGACTCCGAGTAAACCCTCGGTCTTGTCCGGTCGATGCCTTGTCCGCGTCCTCACCCAAACGGAAAAATCCGCCGGGAATCACGGCCCGTTAGGGTCGGCCGGCGCACGCGCAACATCTACGATGGCGTCGGCTATGACCTCGTTCGGGTCCTCAAAGTGTCTTGTCAGCCTTCGGGCCCTGGCCCTCTGTTCAGCCCTGGCCGTTTCCAGGTTCCGGAGGGTCTCCAGGATCCTCGCCGCGGCCTCCTCTGGGCGGGTCTCGCGGACCACCAGTCTCCGGCTCACCAGGTAGTCCTCGATCAGGAAGGGCGTGCCCGGGTAGCACGAGAAGGTCGGCACCCCCAGGAGGGCGGCCTCGGCGGTCATGGTCCCCCCCGCCCCCACGAACACGGACGTCTGGGAGAGGAGGCTCGGCCCGTCCACGACGGACTCACAGACGAGGACGCCTTTTCCAAGGGCCCTCTTGAGGGCGTCCGTCTGCTGCCCATATCGGGGTATGGCCACCACCTGAAGGTCCGGAGAGGCCCGCATGAGGGCGCGAATTATGGGGAGGATGGTGGGCACCTTGGCGGTTCTTCCCATCAGGTACGCGGCGAGGGACTCCTCGGCCCTGAAGGTGACGATGGGCCTCGACTCGTCCAGGCCGAGGTCTTTCAGGAGGGCTCTGTCTGGGGCGAAGTCCCTCAGCCAGGCCCAGGGGTCCAGGGCGTTGTACTGGATTATCCTGTCTGCCGGTATGCCGAACCTCGTCCAGGCCCCCTTGGGGATCACCATGGGCGTCAGGAGCCTCTCCGAGAGGGGCACAGTGAGCCGGGCCACCGCCTCCGCATGAGGGGAGTCGCTCACGCAGACGTGGGGCACGCCCAGGCCGAAGGCAACCCGGGCCGCCTCAGGGGAGGAGAACGAGACCGCCACGTCCGGGCCCCAATCCTTGACCAGAGAGGCCAGCCGAAGGATTCGGTCCGCGCTCGCCTCCAGCTTGCCCAGGAGGGCACCCCCGCCGTGCCTCCCCACGACCTCCGCGTCGACCCCTTTGAGGCGGAGGAGCTGGACCACCTCTTGATACTGGCGGGTGGTCCTGAGGACCTCGTGGCCGGCCCGCTCCAGTCTCTCCGAGAGGAGTGAAAACAGCATGCACTGCTTCGGGGTGAGGATGTCCATGAAGACCCGGAGACCGACCAAGAGGCGTCACACCCCTTCCGGGTGCCGCCCCACTTTTTTCGCCCCGACCATTATGGTCACCGTTTCCTCAGAGACCGCCGAAAGCTCAGCCTGACGAGTTCCCTCCAGAGCCAGAGCCAGACGAGGACGAGCAGTGCGCTTATCGCCACCCTGGAGATACTCGTCAAGAGAGTGCCTAGGAGACCGCGGATGGGCATGGTCAGGGTCACTATGAGCCGTTGGATGAGCCACGCGCCGAGGAGCATGCAGGTCCACGCGAAGAGGAGGATGTACACGGAGTCCAGGATCCGGCGGATCAAGTCGCGGCCACCACCAGGTAGAGTGTGAAGAGCGCGAGGACGCCGGAGATGGCCTGGAGGGCGATGAATACCCGGACGATGTCCCTCTCTGGGAGGGGGCCCCGGGCCAGGACCATCCGGGCGAGGGTGATCGGCGCCTTGGGGTCGTCGGTCGCCTCCAGCCGGCCGTCCTCGAGGAGGCGGGTGGGGCGGGCCACCTCCCGGCGCTCGTAGAGCCTCCCGATGGTGGCCAGGCCGTAGAAGGCGTTCATGATCTGCGGCATGAAGGCGACCAGGGTGACGACCTCCAGCCGGCCGATGATGGCCGTGGCCCCGATGGCCGCGCCGACGCTGAGGCTTCCCACGTCGCCGGCAAAGGTCTTCGCAGGGTATCGGTTGAAGTAGAAGAAGGCCAGCAGGCATCCGAGCAGCCCCGTGCACATGACGATCGCGCTGCCGCGCCCCAGAACCACCGCGGAGGCCAGCTGGACCAGCACCACGATGGATGAGGTCCCGGCCATCTGCCCGTTGAAGGAGTCCATCATGTTCACGGCGTTGGCGAAGACCGCCACGGCCACGGGTATCATCAGGGGGTAGACCCGGGTGAGGTGGGTGGGCCCTATGAAGGGGAGAACCGGGCGCGGGACGTACACGTCCGCGTAGAACAGGCCTAGGATGAGGATGGGGAGGCCGGCCAGGGCGGTGAGGGCCGGTTTGACTATGGGGTTCATGGGCCTCAGGCCGTCCAGCGCCCCGACGACCCCCGTTGCCAACACCACGGTCAAGAGGCACAGGAGCCTCGGGGCCTCCTCACCCGAGAGGACGGATACGATCACCATGCTGACGGCCAGCCCGACTAGGATTCCGATGCCCCCCATCTCGGGGACCGCAGGCCGGTTCCTCTTGTGAACGTCCGGGCCCACCATCCCCCTCACCCTCATCCTCATCAGGAGCCCCGGGAGGCTCGCGAGGCAGGCGAGGAAACCGAGAACGAAGGCGAGGAGAGACATCGCACCGCACATGGCCGTTTCCCCCGGGTACGCCTACACCTTCCGGCTGGCCTTAAGCTTATCCACGATCTGGCGGAGCTCCGCCTTGTACTCCTCGACGAGTTGGGCCGCCCTCTTCTGGGTCTTTCCCTCGGCGTAGAGTCGGTAGATGGGCTCGGTTCCGCTGGGCCTGATGAGGATGGAGCTCTTGTCGGGGAACCATATCCTGGCTCCGTCGGTCGTGTCAGCCTCCAGGTCCCTGACTCGCCCTAGGAACTCCTCCATCACCCGTCCCTTGAGCTCCTCCGGGCACTCCACCTTATCCTTTTCTATGCGGTAGACGGGCAGCTCTGCGAGGAGCGCCGAGAGCTTCTTCCCGGTCTTCGCCATGATGCCCAGGATCAGCGCGGTGGTCATCGCCCCGTCTCTAATCGGCTGGTGGGGGCCGTAAAACACGCCGCCGTTCTCCTCGCCGCCCAGCTTCGCCCCCGTCCGCTTCATCAGGTTGGAGACCACGACGCTCCCGACCCTGGTCCAGACCACCCGGCCCCCGTACTCGTCCGCGACCTCCTTGATGAGACGGGAGGAGCTCACCGGCGTGACCACGGTCTCCCCGCGGTGCTCCAGCAGAAAGTACTTCTCGACGAGGGCGAAGGTTCGGTCGCCCCAGTGGACCTCTCCCCCCTCGTCCACGAAGAGGGAGCGGTCCCCGTCACCGTCGTAGGCGACGCCCAGGTCCGCCCCCACCGCCCTCACCATGGAGCCCAGCTCCCCCAGGTTCTCCGGCCTGGGCTCCGAGGGCCTGCTGGGAAAGGTCCCATCCACGTTGGCGTTCACCGTGGTGACCCGGCACCCCATCTCCCGGAGCATGTAGGGGGCGGCCAGGCCTCCTACGCCGTTTCCCGGGTCCACCACCACGTGGAAGCCCCTCTTCCTGATGGCGTCCATGTCCACGTGCCGTTTCACCGCCTCCGTGTAGGTGCCCAGGACCCCCGGCATCTCATGCACCGTCCCGATCTTCCGCCAATCCGCCCGCCGAAATCCCTCGCTGAAGAAGACCTTCTCGATCTCAACCTCCTGCTCCCGGGAGACCTCCACCCCGTCCTCGGCGAGCACCTTGATCCCGTTGTACTCGGGCGGGTTGTGGGAGGCGGTGATCATGACCCCTCCGTCCATGCCGTGGTGCTTCACGGCGTACTGAACCGCGGGGATGGGAGCCATTCCCCCATCGTAGACGGTGCACCCGGTGGCGGTCAGCCCCGCGATGACCGAGTGGGTGAACATGGGGCTGCTGGTCCTGCCGTCCCGCCCCACCAGGACCCGCCCACCCCCGAGGAAGGTCCCCACGGCACTCCCCACCCTCGCCGCGAACTCGGGGGTCAGGTCCCGGTTGACCAGGCCGCGTATCCCGTTCGTCCCGAACAGCCGCCCCGCCGTCATGGTGCCCCTCTCAGACATCTCGTTGAGTAGCGGTTAGGGTTAGTCTTAAGCTCAGTTATAAAACTCACGTTAAAATCTCGAACTCCTCGCCCTTCCGCAGGCCCACGAGGAGCGGCTGTTATGTTTACTTTCATTAATCTCTGTCCCCTCCGTGGCCTGTCGTTGCATCGATCCGCTTAAAAGGCATAGGGCGGCCGATCGACCGTGGAAGAGTTGATGAGGCCCCTGGCGGAGCGGTGCAGTAACCCCTGGAACAGCGAGTGCAGGAGCACGCGAATCGGCGTCTATATCGACTACAGGGGCAGGAGGCTGCCCATCTGCCGGGAGTGCTGGGCCAAGATCGTGAGCAAAAACATTGTGTGGTGAAGGTGATGGAGCGGAGGTTATATCTGAACTCGGCGCGGCTGTGCGTGGGGAGGCACGTGAACCTACACCTCAGAGATGGCTCCGTGATCGTGAACGTTCGCGTCACCTCGGTGGAGCGGAGCGGCTCCGGGAAGAAGACCTACCTCCACTACGCTGCCCCAAAAATAAGCGCGTCAATGGTTTCCCTGAGAGAAGTCGAAAGGATGGAACTGTTGAACCCGCTCTCTTTCACCTAGAACCCGAAAAAAGGGGGCGCGGAAAAAATTCTGGGAGTTAGAGGTGGACGGTATTTCGTCTCCCTGAAATGAGTCAAAAACGTTCCCTCAGCCAGCTTTCGGCTTCCACAGATAGAAATTTTGTGGGGGAGTCCACGGCCACGGTCTACTGGTGAAAAACAGGGCGAACCCCCTGTACAGGGAAATTCTTTAAACCCCGAACTGCCATAACGGTGGACGTGGGTCGAAGGTGAAGGCGGCGATCTTTGCGGGTGGCTACGGCAAGAGGCTCCGCCCCCTGACCGACCAGAAGCCCAAGCCCCTCCTGGAGGTGGCCGGCAAGTCCATCCTCGCCCGGCAGGTGGAGTGGCTGAGGGAGCACGGGGTCAGCGAGGTGGTGTTCTGCGTGGGGTACCTGAAGGAGAGGATCATCGAGTACGTGGGTGGGGGCGCCAGGTTTGGGCTGAAGGTCGGCTACGTGGTGGAGGAGGAGCCCCTGGGGAAGGGTGGGGCCCTCAAGAACGCGGAGGCCTTTCTGAACGGCGAGGAGAAGTTCCTGGTGGTCAACGGGGACATCCTCACGAACCTCGACCCGCAGAGGCTGGTTGAGGCGGTCGACGACGTCACGGGGGCCATAGCCCTCGTGCCCCTGAGGTCGCCCTTCGGGGTGGTGGACACCGACGAGGATGGCTTTGCGAGGCGCTTCCGGGAGAAGCCCGTGATCCCCGAGTACTGGATCAACGCGGGGGTCTACTGCTTCACCCCCGAGGTCTTCAAATACCTCCCGGAGAAGGGCGAGATAGAGGACATCACCTTCCCGAAGCTGGCCGGAGAGAGGAAGCTCAAGGGCCTGAAGTACAAGGGGGTCTTCTGGAAGTCCATCGAGACCCACAAGGACATAGAGGAGACCGAGGAGGCCCTGAAAAAACTCGGTTAAGGGCTCTCCCACCCTCCATCCACGTTCCAGACGACACGCCCCCGAGACGCTGAGGAAAATAGATGAGGACGTTTTGGCGTCACCGAAGAAACCCTTGACGCCCGGAACACGACGAAGAGAGATCAGAAAAGTACTAATGCCACGCCTTTGAATAATTATATAGAAGGGCCATGTCCAGTGAGAGTTACAAGAGGTTTCTGAGGTCCCAGGCCCGGAAGAGGCCGGTGAGGGTGAGTAAGACCTCCATATCATGGGAGGAGAGGGAGAGGGGGCCCTCCTCCGGCTCGGCGGCCAACCTGCTGGAATCGGTGTACCTGGGGAGGGAGCCGAAGGACACTGTGGTGGTGGACCGGGAGGCGGCTATGGTGCTCCAGGAGAGGCTGACGGGGCTGGAGGGAGAGGTGGACCGCCTTCACCGGCGCCTGAGGATCATGAAGTGGTCGCTGTTCGCCCTCCTGGGGATGGCGGCGGCGTCCCTCTCGTTCCTGCTGTGGGTTCTCCTGGGGATGCCTGCGTAGAGGGGTGTCTGTTTGGGCTCTCTCCAGAGGAAGCTGAACGACCTGGAACACGAGGTAAAGTCGCGCTTCGTGGGCAATGAGGAGGCCGTCCACACCATCGTCCTAAACCAGCTCCACCGGAGGTCGGCCACCCTCATCCGGGCGTCCAGGGGCATAGGCAAGTCCACCCTGATGCTCCTGACGCTGAAGGGCCTCTGGGGGGATGACATGGTGGTGATCTCGGGCGCCTCCGAGGTGAAGAGGGGCGAGGTGGTGGGCCGGCTGCACATACCATCCCTGGAGCGGGAGGGAGTGGAGCGCGTCCTCTGGGCGGCGTTCACCAGGGCCAGGGGAAAGGGCCTGGATGAGGTGAACCGGCTGAACCCCTACACCACGGCCAACGTCCACCACCTGATGCAGTTCGGGGAGGTCTGGGCCTACGGCCAGAAGACGGCGGTGGAGGACTACACGCTGCTGGCCAACGAGAACCCCGGGGACCCAACCACCTTCATCCACCCCCCACCCTTCTACGACCGCTTCGATGTCTGCGTCTTCCTGAACTCCCTGACCCTAAGCGAGAAGTTCCGGCTGCAGGAGGTCCTGGAGAAGTACGAGGGCGACCTGGTGGGGTCCATGCCCCAGGTGCTCTCCCCCGGGGAGTTGGAGGAGGCGCGGAAGGATGTCACGGAGGTGGAGCTTGACCCCGACCTCGTGGGAAACGTTAACCTCCTGGTGAGGGACCTCCAGGCGTGCGTCCGGGGGAAGGAGGAGTCGGAGGTCCGGCCGCCGGCCCTCTGCGACGGCTGCCACTTCATCCGGGATGTCTGCGCCATGGTCAGGGAGGCGCCCAGCGAGAGGGCCACCGTGGTGCTGAACCACCTGGCGAAGGCCGCCACCTGGCTCCACGGGAAGTGCACTCCCGACGACCTGTACC
>Ga0315314_1000856_pt1 | contig 29828 bp, 31 predicted proteins | sample TDP9_MG_FD_203631 | JGI IMG/M metagenome (GOLD analysis project Ga0315314, IMG submission 203631) | Freshwater sediment microbial communities from Lake Towuti, South Sulawesi, Indonesia - TDP9 | ecosystem: Environmental > Aquatic > Freshwater > Lake > Sediment | place: Indonesia: South Sulawesi... | reverse complement strand
TAGACCGCCAAGGTCATGGTCGTGTAGGGCCGCACATAAAGGAACCTGATGGCGGCGAATTCCCCCAGGCTCGTCGCAAAGCCCACCGCTGCAGCCAACATCAGGCCGCGACGGATGAGTGGGAGCTCGATCCGAAAGAGGCGGTCGGGCGCATGGCTCCCCAGCGTCTGAGCGGCCTCGAGGGCCTCCTGGGGGACGCGGTCCAGGCTCGAGACGAGCGTGCGCACCACGAGCGGGAAGGCCACGAGCACATGGGCAAGGAGGATCAGCGGCCAGACCGCCGCGCCGAGCCAGGATCGGCTCCCCCAGGCGAGGTAGAGCCCCACGGCGAACGCGATCGGGGAGACCGCCAGCGGGACGAACAGGAGCGTGTCCGCTCCCCAGCGTCCCCGTGGGCCGAGCCGCCGAGCTCCCCAGGCGCCTAGGATCCCCAGGGCGACCACGAGGAGCGCTGTCAGAGAGGCGAAGAAGAGCGTGTTGAGGATCACCTGGAGGCCGCTGATGTTCAGGCGAGTCGCCACCTGGGCGCTGAAGAGCAGACTGAACCCCTCAAGGGAGAGCGCTCCCGTTTCTGCATCGCGCACGGCCGCGACGCTCAACGCCCCGAGTGGAAGGAAGAGATAGCCGAAAAGGAGTACAAGCCCAGCGGTAGCCACAGCGGACTCCGGCCTGGAGGCCTCCACCCACAGGCGGCGCGGCGGCGGAGGGAACCGGACCGCCAGTCCTCGCGGCCGGCGGAGGATCAGCCAATACAGGTAGAGCGCCGCGAGCCCGGCGAGGAGGAAGAACTCAAGGAGGGCGAGCGCCGCAGCCCCTTCGAAGTCAAGGAGGATGCGGAAGCGGGAATAGATCTGCAGCTCCACGGTCTGGTTCCGTGTGCCCCCGATGACGAGTGGCACCGTGTAGGCGAGGAACGCGTAGATGAAGGCGATGAGCGCCCCAGCAAGCACGCCGCTCCTGGCCTGGGGCCAGATGATCCGGCGAAGCCGGAACCACCGCGAGCCGCCCAGGAGCGCTGCGGCTTCGAGCTGCTCCACGTCGGTCTCCTCCAGGCTTGTCGCCGTGAGGACCATCACGAGCGGGAGGTTGAAGAAGAGGTTGACGGCGAGGATGCCGCTCAAGCCCTCGCTCAGACCGTTCGCAGGCGCAAACCAGCTGCCGAGCAGGCCCCCTTCGCCGTAGAGCGAGAGGAAGGCGACGACGACCACGATCGAGGGGAGAAAGAAGGGGACGAGCGCAAAGGCCCGCAGGAGCCTCCGTCCGGGGAAGGTGTAGCGGGCGAGCAGATACCCTGCGGGAAACCCGAGAACGGCCGCCAGGAGCGCTGTGAGGCTCGCTTGGAGTGCTGAGTTCGCTAGGGCTCTTTGGACCAGAGGCTTTGCGAGGAGCTCAGCGAAGGGCGCGCTGAGGCTCGGCGCGTCCTGCCAACCCGTCGTGACGATGGCCGAAAGCGGGTAGTAGGCGAAAAAAGGCGAGGAACGCCGCAGGGACCCCCAAGACCACTGCGACGCTCATCAGGTAGTGACTTCGGCCCATGTCTCGATCCAATCCTCCAGAGAGCTCGCGATCTCCTCAGCTGAGATGAACGCGTTGAGGGGCACTACGGTCGCGGGATCGATGCTATAGGGGAACTCCAGGAAGCTGCCCGCGATGTGGCTGGCCGGGTAGACCCATTCGTTCATCGGGATCAGGCTCTGGACTGCGTTGCTGAGCATCCATGCGAGAAACGCTTCAGCGAGCTCTCGATGCTCCGTCCCGTTGACGACCGCCATCCCCTGGATCTCCTGCCACCCGAGGATGGTCCCAGTGGTGTTGCGGATGAGAGTCGTCCCAAACCACGGAGCCTCGCCGCCGAAGCTGAACCCGTAGGCCGCATCTGCGGCGTAGCTGACCAGCAGGTGGTAGTTCGGGCCTGCGGGCCGGTCGTAGAAGAGCCCGAAAGCCTCCCCCCAGCCCCCCGCCGTGTTGACATCCTGATCTGTGGCATTGTAGAGGTCCGCCCACCACTGCCACCATGGCTCTCCCGGATGCTCCTTCTCCCAGTAGGCCTTGTTCCAGAGGAGGAACGAGAGACCCGAGCTAGAGGTCATGGGGCTTCCCAGGATCAGGGCTCGTGCGAGCGCAGGGTTTGCGGTGATGTCCTCGAACATGAGCGCTCCGAGCTCTGGATAGACGCTCTCGTTGAGGTACTGGCGGTCGTAGTCGAAGGCGAGGTAGGAGTACTCAAAGGGGACCAGGACGTGTTCAGGATCGAGCGCGTCCGCAAGGCCGGGTTCCAGGACGCCGAGGGAGACCTCCGGGGCTCCGGGTGCGAGCACTCCTTCCTGCTTGGCGAGCAACCCGTTGAGATTGGTGAGCCCAAGGACGACATCCGCGATGGGATTGGCGCGCTCCAGCACGAGCGCCTGGAGCACCTCGCCGCTGCTTCCATAGCGCCGGACATCGAGTTCGATCCCGTGGGCCTTCGCGAAGGTGTCGAACACGAACGCCTGGGCGGCGGAGGCGTTGTCCCCATATTCGAAGAAGCTGTCGTAGGTGTAGATGACGAGCGCCGCCTTCGCCTTGCGCTGATACTGCGCCGCGTAGACAGCATAGGCGGCGACGGCCAGAACGGCCACGATGACGATCGCCGTCAAGCGCACTCTCCAGTCCTTCCACTCCATGCACGATCCCCCCTGAGCTAGCCGCCCACGCCTGCTTCCGCTGCGATCTTGACTGCCCGTTCCGCGACTGCCGGCGCGGACGGGCCGAAGAGGTAGGCAACAGGCTCGATCCCCACGCCGCCCAAGTCGATGAGGACCTCGGGCGCCTTGCGGCCTCGGCCCAGCGCCCGGCTGAGGCCGATGACGGCGCCGTTCTCATCGGAGGCGATCTCGCCAGGGAGCTTCCTTCGGTCAACCACGAGCTGGCTCCAGCGGTGCTTCTCCAAGACCTTCCGGACCCGGGGGGTAAACCCGATGTCAATCGCAGCCCGCACCTTCGGATCGTGTGCGATCGCCGCGCGGAGGATCGAGGCCATGTGGGAGGAGGCGCCGAACTCGGGCTCGGTGAAGCAGCGCGCGCGGCCGCGGACCTTCAGGATCCTCCCTGGGACGCCTGCGATCTCGCTGAGCTCAGTAGCACCCGGGAGAGCCTCAACGACGTTCACTAGGACCTCTGGCATCACCCCCGGGAAGGCGTCGGAGCGCTCCAGGAGCGCGATGGCGTTGCGGAGGTCCTGCAGCACCGCCCCTCGGGAATCCACAGGCTCCAGCCGCCGGCCAAAGAGATGGACGCACGCCTGACACCCTTCGCGGTTCAGCTGGGGAATCTGCTCTTTGTGATGTAGGCAGACGCAGCCACCGGACTTCAGGCGGGCACAGAGCTGACAGACGGCGAGGGTGGCATCGGAGAGATTGAGCTGGCGACTCGCGAGCCCTTCGGCTAGCTTGCCCGCAGCTGAGCGGATCTCCTCGGTGTCATAGCGGCCCCCGCGCGACTCCTCGAGCAGCTCCAGATAGCGGGCGACCGTGGGCTGGGTGAGCTCCATGAGGCTTGCGACCTCGGACTGAGTGAGTCCGTGACGAGTCTGGAGCTCAGAGGCGACGTGCGCCCGCAGCACTGGCAGGAAGCTCACCGTGACGAGCTCACAGGGCTGCCGCGTGGCTGCTTCCCTCCGTCCGCCGGGAAATATGTGAGGGGCATATAAGCCTTGCATATCTCAGGGTTCACCGGGCGACGCCCAACGGGCCCTGGCGTGTAGCCTACCGCTTCCGTCCGCGCCCCCGACGGGATCCTCCGGCGCGTGGGACCACAGGCCCGAGATGGAAGTCGCTGAGGACGCGGACGGTGGAGGGATGCGCCTTCGCATGCCGGATGGCGCGAAGCGTCGCCTCTGCGGCCTGGAGGGTCGTGAGGAACGGGATCTGAAGCTCGACGGCAAGCCGGCGCATCATGTAACCATCCCGACGCGATCCCGAGCCTTCCTTCGGCGTGTTGATGATGAGCTGGATCGCTCCCGCCCGCATGAGGCCGAGGGCATCGGGCATCTGGTGCTCGCTGATCGTGTAGACCGTCGTGCTCTCCACGCCCTCTGCGCGCAGCGCGGCGGCGGTGCCCTTGGTCGCGTAGATCTTGAACCCCAGCTCCGCGAACGCCCGGCCCAACTTCACGGCAACTGGTTTGTCAGGATCGTTCACCGTCAGATAGAGACCGCCCTCCAACGGCAAGGGCGACCCCGCGGCCCCCAGGGCCTTGTAGAGGGCCTCTCCGAGCTCCTCGGCAATCCCCATGACCTCTCCGGTCGACTTCATCTCGGGCCCGAGGATGCTGTCGACGCCAGGCAGCTTGAGGAACGGGAAGACTGAGGCCTTCACGGCGAAGTGTGCTGGATGGGCGGTGCCGCGCAGGCCGAGCTCCTCAAGCGTGCGGCCGAGCATGACGCGGGTGGCGACCTTCGCAAGCGGGATGCCGATCGCCTTGGAGACGAACGGGACCGTGCGGGAGGCTCGCGGATTGGCCTCCAGGACGTAGACCCTCCCCCTCTGGACGGCCAGCTGGAGGTTGATGAGCCCGACCGTCCCCAGAGCAAGGGCGACCTTTCGGGTGATCCGTTCAATCTCGGTGATGACTCTCAGCGGGAGCGCCGGTGGAGGGAGGACCATCGTCGCATCACCGGAATGGACCCCAGCCCGCTCGATGTGCTCGAGGATCCCTCCGATGAAGACCTCCTTCCCGTCCGAGACCGCGTCGACGTCGATCTCGATCGCGTCGGTGAGGTATCTGTCGATGAGGACGGGACGGTCCCTTGAAACCTGCACAGCGCTCCGCATGTAGAGTTCCAGCTCCTCGGACGCGTGGACGATCTCCATCGCCCGTCCGCCCAGGACATAGCTCGGCCGGACGAGTACGGGATAGCCGATGCGCGCTGCGATCTCCCGCACCTCTTCGAAGGAGTAGCCCGTGCCGGATTGTGGGATGAGGATCTCCAGGCGCGTCATGAGGTCAGCAAACCGCCGGCGGTCCTCTGCGAGATCGATCTGATCCGCCCCGGTCCCGAGGATCCGCGTCTTGGTTCCCTCGAGGGCCTTGGCGAGCGGCACCGCTAGGTTGACAGCAGTCTGACCACCGAACTGGAGGATGACACCTTCGGGCTCTTCGTTCTCGATGACGTGGAGGACGTCCTCCGCTGTGAGGGGCTCGAAGTAGAGCCGAGTGGAGACGTCAAAGTCGGTCGAGACCGTCTCCGGGTTGTTGTTGACCATGATCGCGCCAATCCCCTCCTCGCGGAGCGCAAGGGCTCCGTGGACGCAGCAGTAATCGAACTCGATCCCCTGGCCGATCCTGATGGGCCCGCTCCCAACAATGAGCACCTTGCGACCTGACAGCGGTGTTGCTTCGTTCTCCTGCTCGTACGTCGAGTAGAAGTAGGGAGTTGCGGCCTCGAACTCCGCCGCACAGGTATCGACCATCTTGTAGACTGGCCGGAGGCCGAGCTTCCGGCGTTGAGCCCGCACATCCTCTTCGGTGGTCCCCGCGAGCCGTGCGAGATACTCGTCGCCCAGGCCCAGGCGCTTGGCTGCCTCCAGAGCCGAGGGCTCCAGGGGACTCCCGATCCTTCGTTCCGCCTCGAGGAGGCGCTGGAGTTTCTCGATGAAGAAGGGGTCCCAGGCGGTGAGCTGGGCAATGCGTTCGATGCTCCAGCCTCGCCGCAGCGCCTCAAGGATCGCAAAGAGCCGCGCATCGGTGGGTTCCCGAAGCTCCGCCTCTAGCTCGGCCTCGCTCCACGGGTCTGGGCTGAGGCCAAACCGATCGATCTCCAAGGACCGGATGGCCTTTGAGAGGGCCTCTTCAATAGTCCGGCCGATCGCCATGACCTCGCCGGTGCTCTTCATCTGGGTGCCGATCCGCCGATCGACCGCGCGGAACTTGTCGAAGGGCCAACGGGGGATCTTCAGGACAACGTAGTCGAGAGCGGGCTCGAAAGCGGCTACAGTCACCTTCGTGATCGCGTTCGGGATCTCGTCCAACGTCCTCCCTACCGCGATCTTCGCGGCCACCCGCGCAATCGGATAGCCCGTGGCCTTGGAGGCGAGCGCCGAAGAACGGGAGACTCGCGGGTTCACTTCGATGACTCGGTACTCACCCGTAGTGGGATGCAGAGCGAACTGGATGTTGCAGCCGCCCTCGATCCCCAGGGCTCTGATGATCTTGATCGAGGCCGAGCGAAGGCGCTGATGATCCGCATCGCTCAGGGTCTGGGCGGGAGCGATGACGATCGACTCGCCCGTGTGGATCCCCATCGGGTCGAGGTTCTCCATGTTGCAGACGATGATGCAGTTGTCCGCCCGGTCCCGCATGACCTCGTACTCGTACTCCTTCCAGCCCAGCACGCTCTCCTCGATGAGCACTTGGTGGATGCGAGAGTAGACGAGCCCTCTCCCCACGATCGGCTCAAGCTCCTCCTCGGTGCGGGCGACACCGCCTCCTGTTCCTCCCAGCGTGTAGCCAGGACGCACGATGACGGGATAGCCACCGACATCCTCGACGGCCTTCCGAGCCTCCTCCACCGAGCCCACGGTGATGCTGCGCGGGATCGGCTCGCTGATCTCGAGCATCGTGCGGCGGAAGAGTTCACGGTCTTCGGAGAGCGCGATAGCCTTCGCCTGGGTCCCGAGCAGTTCCACTCCGAGCCGCTGAAGGATTCCCCGTTCGGCGAGCTCTGAGCAGAGGTTGAGAGCGGTCTGGCCCCCCATCCCTGCGAGAATCCCCTGAACGCCTTCCACCTCGCAGATCCGCTCGATGCTCTCCACCGTGAGCGGCTCGATGTAGACGCGGTCGGCCATCTCCAGATCGGTCTGGATGGTTGCGGGATTAGAGTTCGCAAGGATCGCCGTGTAGCCTTCCTCCCGGATCGCCCGACAGGCCTGGCTGCCGGAGAAATCGAATTCTGCAGCCTGCCCGATGATGATCGGCCCTGAGCCGATGATCAGGACTCGTTCGACGTCGGTCCGCTTGGCCAGGGCTTTCATCCTCCTCCGCGGCGATGAGGCATGAGCTGGGCAAATCTGTCGAAGACGAACCGTGTATCATGAGGGCCGGGGGCGGCCTCCGGATGGTACTGGACCGCTTCGATGGAAAGATCTGTGTGCCGCAGCCCTTCGACTGTGCGGTCGTTGGCGGAAACCTGCGTGACCTCGAGGCCGACGCGCTCGGCCTCTTCGCCCCGCACCGCGTAGCCGTGGTTCTGGCTCGTGATGTACGCCCGGCCACCGCCGTCCAGCACGGGCTGGTTCGCGCCCCGATGGCCAAACTTGAGCTTGTAGGTCTCAAGGCCGAAGGCCCGCGCGAGCAGCTGAAGGCCAAGACAGATGCCGAGCGTCGGGAGGCCTTCATCAACGACCTTTCGGATGGTGGCCGTGGTGGCCTCCAGGCTGACATGGGCTGGGTCGCCCGGTCCGTTGGAGAGCAGCAGGCCATCAGGCTCCGCGGCCCAGATCGCCTCTCGCGTGGCATCGTAGGGGAGCTGGACCACCTCGAAGCGTCTCTGGAGTTCGCGGAGGATGTTCTGCTTGATCCCGTAGTCGATCGCGACGACGCGGGGCGAGCCAGGGCGAGGATAGCGCCTTAGCTCCTGTGTGCTCACACGCGCGACGAGGTTGGTCGAACAGGGATGGGGGCGCTCGCGGATCTCGGGGAGGCGCACTTGCGCGAGCTCTGCTGGCACGATGGCGCCCTTCATCGTGCCCCAGACTCGCAGGCGGCGGATGAGCGCTCGCGTGTCGATCCCCTGGAGCCCGACGATGCCCTCGCTGGCAAGGAACCTGGAGATGTCTCCCCGCTGGGCGCGGTGGCTGGGGAAGGTGGCGGCCTCCTTCACCACAAAGCCACTCACTTGGATCCGCGACGACTCCCCGACGTCAGGAAGGACGCCGTAGTTCCCGATGAGTGGGTAGGCCATCACCAGGATCTGGCCAGCATAGGAAGGATCGGTGAGAGACTCCTGATAGCCGACCATCCCCGTGTTGAACACGACTTCGCCGAAGGCCTCGCCTTCGGTCCCGAACGAGACCCCCTGGAAGACGCTTCCGTCCTCCAAGACCAGGGCGGCCCGCATCGGACGACCTGGCGGGCATTGCGAGGTCCTCTTATGAGGTTTCCGGCAACGGTCGGACTGGCTGGACCGGGCGTTGTCGGCAGGCTGGCAGCCGTGCTGGGATCTCTTCTGGTTGGGTCGAGAAGGCGGAAGGGAAGCGATCGGGAAGCGAAACCAGTCGTCGCTGCGTGCTCTGATCTGGATCCTCAGAGACCAGACTACCTGCTTCGGTTCGTCTCAGGCCGAGAAGGGACCAGTCCTTCAGGGCTGTTGAGTCACGATCCTCCTGTCTCTCTCTTCCAGATGCGGTCGAGCAAGGCGTGCATTTCCTTTCTGGACGTCGGATAGCTGCTTCCGCAGTTTGCCTGGACCAGCTTCACGAGGAGAGCCTTGATCCCCCAATCAGCATCCTCCTGGTTGGGCGTGACCATGTAGCGACGCTTCGGCCTCCTCGAGAAGAGAGCGTCCATGGCCGCTGCTGCAACCGCCTCCGGCGTCGGATACTTCAGATCCTCTTCGAGCCACTTGTCGAGGTGGTCCAAGAGCTCCTGGACCTCCTTTCTCATGATCGTGGGCCTGTGGGACTTCGCCGTTGCAAGTGTCATCGCACCGACCTTTTTCGAGATGGCTGTCCTGAAGTTGCCTGGCTCGATAATGCTGATTCTCACTCCATATCGTCTCAATGTCAACGCCATCGAATCCGAATAGGCCTCCAGTGCATGTTTTGACATCTGGTAGGATCCGAGGAACCTGGTCACTCCAAAGCCGGAAACGGAGCTGATGTTCACGATCCTCCCTCGAGATTTCACCAGGAGGGGGAGGACCGCTTGGGTCACACGGTGAACCCCCAAGAGGTTCACGTCGAGCACCTCGCGAATCTCATCCTCGGTCTCCTCTGCGACGGGCCAGTACCGGGCGATTCCGGCATTGTTCACGAGGCCGTAGAGCCCCTTCCCTCTCCTCCTTACGAGCTCTGTAGCGGCTTTGACCTCTTGCGGTCTTGTCACGTCCAGCCTGATGGGAGCCACATTCGGAATGGCAGCGAGATCCTCCAGATCTGCTTTCTTCCGGGCTGTGGCGTAGACCAGATGTCCATTCATGGCAAGCAGCTCAGTGATAGCTCTCCCAATGCCTGTGCTAGCGCCAGTGACCAAGGTGGGTCTGACCGACCGCATCACAACCATGCCTCCTCTCCTCATGCGGACGATGGGCCCTGGAGGGCACAGCCCGCTGCGGGAGCTCCGCTCAAGACAGAGCCCGCGTCATCGATCTGCCAAGCCTTGAGTCTTGGCCGAATCCGTGGAGACAGAATCCGGCACGGCTGCCGGGACTCAGAGCCCTCCGCGAGGAGCATAGTCCCGCCAGCGGAGCGAATCCGTCAGAATTCCGTCAAATCCGATGGAGGTACAGACGGAGACGAGTTCCTTTGCTTCCTCTTCTCGGAGCCGATTCGGGAGGATTGCGAAGCGAAGGAGCGGCACGTCCCCCCGTGCGATGTCGCGCCAGGAGGCCAAGGCCTCGGCCTTGATGAGAACGAAGGCGAAGCCTCGGGAGCTCTGGGCCCCAAGGCCAGCCGAGGGCCGCCTGAGCCTCTCCCTCCCTGGCAGCTCGCAGCGAAGCCCGGGAGCAAGGAAGTGCGCCTCTCGCAGGTAGCGGGTGGAGGAGGAGGCCAGCCAGGTCCGTTCCAGAGCGCCACGCTCACGCAACGTTTCGATGACGCGATTCACAAAGCCGCGCCAGGGCGCAAAGCCGCTGTAGGGTCCGAGCGGCCCGCGCTTGAGCTCCACCATGAGGTCCGGCCTATCGGGCAGGAGATCGAGCACCTCGCTGAGGAACGGCAGCGTCTGATCGGTGACCTGGCCCTGGGGTCCTTTCAGGCGCAGCCGCTTGAGCTCGGGTGCACGCTTCCAGGCGATCAGGCCGCGGCCCGTGGTCGTCCGCGAGAGGGTGAGGTCGTGGTGGACGACGAGCTGCTTGTCGCGCGTCTGGTGCAAGTCGAACTCGATGATGTCCGCGCCACGTTTTGCCGCAAGCTCGAAGGCCTCAAGGGAGTTCTCGGGGGCCTCCGCAGCCTCCCCGCGGTGGGAGATCCAGTACAGCGCCGCCGCCCTCTTAGGCCTTCAGGGCTTTCCAGAGCTTGACAGCGCTCTCGACCGCTTCCTTCGCCTTGTCGACCCGTTCGAGGGCCTGGAGCCGCGACATCCCGGGCCCGCTGATCCCCAAGGCCACGGGCTTTCCGCTCGCCACGGCGAGATCGACGAGCTTCCGCGCCGCCTGGTTGATGACGAGCTGGTCGTGCTCGGTCTCTCCTTCGACGACCGCACCGAGGGTCACCACGCCATCGATCGTCCGGTCGTCCAGGAGGTGCTTGACGACGACGGGCATGTCGTAGACCCCCGGCACCCAGACGGTCTTGGAGACCTCTGCATCGAGGAAGCGCGCGTGCTCCACAGCCCGCTCGTGCATGACCCGGGTGATGTCGTAGTTGTACTCGCTGGCGACGATCCCGATTCGCATCTTCGCTGGCATCCTATCCTCATCCTCCTGAGCTACTCATCGCTTCGCCTGGGACCGCCGGGGCGCCTTGGGCGCTGGGAGCGGTCCGGCATCCTCGAAGCCCTGCCGCAAGCCCCGGCCCGCCTCGTGAGTGAGACGGTCGGGGCGGAAGAGGAGGTCGTAGGCGTTGAGCGCATGCTCGCGGCTGCGCCGCTCGGCGAGCCAGGCGAGCTCGCCCGCGTCCTTCGCCTCGTCCTCGTGGACGAAGACCTCGAGGATGTGCCGATTGGTGAGGAGCTGGACCTGGATGAGCCCCGTGGAGGCCTCATGGGCGCAGACCTTGTCGATTTCGGCAGGCCCGGGCATCCCCAGGGCTATCACGAGATCGCACCCATCCTCTTCGAAGAGCCGCTTGGCTGCAACGGGGAGATCCTTGACGCCAGGGACCGTCCGCCGGACGACCCGAAAGCCCGTGCCAGTCTTCTGGAGCTCGTCGATCGCGGCCCCGCCCATGTCGTAGCGGGCGAAGGTCGTGTCCGCGATCCCAATCCGCTTCACGCCTGCTTCCCCCTCTCCTCGATGGTGTGGAGCTTCTCGCGCACCGCGTGCCACTCCATCACCTTCGCGATGATCTTGCGGGTCCCATCCAGGTCATGGTCGAGCCGGGGGAGCCGGACGATCTTCGCGTTCAAGCCCCGCCGCTCAAGCTCCCCCTTGAGCCAGGCCTCATCGAACGCCTGGTCGTAGCCGAGCGCGATGATGTCCGGCCGGACCTCGGCGACCGTCTGGAAGATGTCCCCCTCATGGCCAAGGACAGCGCGGTCGACAGGCTTGAGGGAGGAGACAAGCTCCAGGCGCATGCGCTCCGGCGTGATGGGTTCGTGCTTGCGCTGGCGCACCGTGGCATCAGTCGCCACCACGACGACGAGCTCATCGCCGAGCCGCTTCGCCTCCTCCAGGTAGTGGAGATGCCCCAGGTGGAGGAGGTCAAACACGCCGGTCGCCATGACGCGGACCATCGGATCACGGGGCGCGGAACTGCCGCCACGCCTCGACGACCTCACGCCCCTCCAGGAAGATGAGCCCTCGCCTCTGCGCGTAGGCCTGGGCTTCGGCCTTCGAGAGGGCGCGCCCATCGTCTCCCATCATTTCACAGATGGTCGCCGAGGGGACCAGGCCCGCCATCACGACGAGCGCAGTGGCGAGCTCCGTGTGGCCGAAGCGGCTCTCAAGAAGCCCATCGGCGGCGTTGAGGAGGTGGACGTGTCCCGGAGCGCGGAACTCCCGGCCGAACTCCTCCTGAGCCCACCCATCCTCGCTTCGGAGGGCGGCGCGTGCGAGCGCGGCAAACTCGACGATCGTCTTGGCGCGGTCGCTGTCCGTAATGCCCGTGAAGGTCCTGCGGTGGTTGATCGTGATGCCGAAGGCGGACTTGGCATCGTAGGGGAGGTCGTTGGGCTGCAGCCGCGCCATCACCGGATACTGAGGAGAGGCGCCTTGGAAGACCTCGGCAAGGAAGGGGAGGCCGAGGGCACGGCGCACCTTGCCGCTCAGCGTGGCGCAGATGAGCCCGCCTGCCTCCTTGCGGAACCGTTGGATGAGCTCGGGGGTGACATGTTCGGAGGCGACCACCATGTCGGTCTCCTCTTCACGTCCATCGGCATCATAGACGAGCACAACCCGTCCTGCTTGGAGCTCTTGCAGGGCGTGGCCCACCTGGGGAAGCATCGCCTAGCCCGATTCGGGCGGATGGTCTATAACTATTGTAGGTACGCCTCCCTTGGTTGGTCTGTGGATGGGCTTCGCCTGGCTGGGAGACTAGAGAGACCGACTCATGTTGGGCAGTTTGAGGGCACGCCCTCCGCGGCCCTCCACCATTGCATCTGCTCAGCAGATTGCCGGTTCAGTGTTTCGTCTTTGGGAGGCTCCTCAGGCCGAAAGGAGCATGAGCGCTCGGCTCCATCGCCGAGAACATGGCCAGGGCAGCCAGGTTCTCCGTGGAGACTGATGGCGCCCGCCAGATGGCCCGTTACGTCACCGCTTGGCCCTCGCTCCTTGAGGACGGATTTGCGGCGGGGGCTGCTGCCTCGGTCCCGCTTGGGCCCGAGACGCGGCTCACGATCGTCGGCGTGGGTGGCTCAGCGATCGGAGGAGAGCTCCTCGCCGACCTGAGCGGTGCCTGGGAAGGGCCTCCAATCCAGCTCGTCCGGGACGCTCGTCTCCCAAGGCTGGATCGCGAGCGCGACCTCGTCATCGCTGTCAGCTACTCGGGGGAGACTGCGGAGACGCTCGCGGCCGCAGAGGCTGCGCGCCGGGCGGGCCAGACCCTCATCGCCATCGCCTCGGGCGGAGCTCTCGCTCGCCTCGCCGAACGCGGACACTCCCCGCTCATCCGTGCTCCTGCTGACTGTGGTCCACCCCGGATGGCGCTCGGCTTCCTCTACGGGGCGATGCTGGGGCTCTCGGGGCTCGCGGGGCGGGAAGGGAAATGCCTGGTCCGCGCTGCAAGCCAGAAGCTCAGAGGGGATCTCGCAGCTTGGCGGAGCTCCAAGGCTCACGGAGAACCGGGGCGCCTCGCGGCCTGGATCGGGGAGCGACTCCCGATCGTCTATGGCACCGCTCCTGTAGGCGCGGTGGCGCGGCGCTGGCGCTGCGAGTTCAACGAGAACGCGAAGCGCCTTGCCTGGGATGGCCGGCTCCCCGAAGCCGCTCACAACGAGATTGTCGGCTGGGCGGAGGATCCCAGGAGAGCTGACGCTGCGGTCCTGCTTCTCCGAGATCCGGAATCCGAGCCCGCCGAAGTGCGCGCGCTTGCTGAGGCCTTCGCCGCTGCCTTCTCCAAGGATCACCTGGAGACTTGCGCTGCTTCTGGCCCGGACCTCCTCACCCGTCAGCTCAGGCTGGTCTTGCGGGGCGATCTCCTGAGCTTGGATCTCGCTCGGTTGAGCGGAGTGGACCCGCTTCCGCACGAGGCGATCACGGCCCTGAAGCAGCGGGTGCGCCGAAGGCTCCAAAAGGGCGTGGGCGGGACCTCTGGATGAACGCCACCCGCCCCGAACCCAAACCGTGGGTCTTTCGCGATGCGATGGCCGTGGCAGTTCTCGGCGGAATCCTGATCCTGCTCGGGGAAGGGGTCTCCTCAAGCGCGGCCCAGACCGCCTTGCGCCTGGTCATCCGCATCTCCTCAAGCCCGGTGTTGGACTTCCTCGCCAAGGTCGGGATCGCAGCCCTTGGCATCCTCGCCATCTTCGGAGGGCTGCTCGTCATCGTGGGAGGGCTCGCCATCGGGCGAGGGGCGCTGGACAGGGGCGTGTTCCTCCTAACGCTCGGGACGGGTGCCTCAGTGCTCGGCATCTGCGTCCGCGTGGCCGTGGTCGTGTTGGAGAACCGCGAGCTCAGGGCAATCCACTGGCTCATCACCACCCTGAGTGGCCTCGGGCTCATCGCGGTAGTCGTGGCTCGCATTCTCGCCACCCGCCACCGGGCTCGGCTGCGGGCGAGTGCTGGGCAATCAGCAGGCGGTGGCGACTCGGCAGAAGGATAGCACAGCCGAGAAAAAGGAAGGTGGGGGTGCACCGCACCCCCTGAGGCATCCCATCCACGCGTTGGCCCTTCCGTGCCGGCGAACTTCCCTTTTTTCTGTCGGAGGGTTTTGTGAGGTTTCGGATGGCGGGACCCATCCCTTGGATCCAGCCAGAGGATCGCAGAGCAGGCGCGCCTACCAGGTTCGCATTATCGTCGCCCCATTCGTCGTGCCTTCTCCGCGACTGTGTGATCGGCGGCCCGCTCCTCGGCCGCCTCGCTGACCTTCCGCCTGAGCTCCTCGCGCCCCTCGAGGTAGTAGCGACGCCGGGCCTCGCACCACTCGGCAAGGGCGAGGGCGATTGCCTGCTCGAGATCAACCGCGTCGCCTGAGGAGACGAAGAGGCTGGCCTGTTCGACCAGCGCTCGTGGGAGCGTGACCGGGAGCCGCTCCGCGTTCCACGCCGCGGCCTCCGTCTCGAAGTACTGGTCCAGCGCGTCGCGCGCGGCCTCGGAAATCGTCTTGAACCCCTTACGTTGTGAGATGGCCTCGAGCTCGGCGAGCTCGTCTTCTGGCAGTCGAAGATTCAAGCGTGCAGTTCGAGCGCCCATGCTTTCCGCCTGAGGAATGTATGACAAAATGTCCCACAGTTTACTTAAAGGTATGTCTCCAAAGGCCGGTTGCCGACAACCACGATTTCCGGTGGAGCGACTCGACGCTCCGCGCTCCATAGGTTTATGGCGGCTCATCGAATGCACCGGCGCCGTGAGTTCGATCCCCCCCGAGGCCGGCGCGTTGCTCGATGCCGTGGGGCGGCACATCGCCTTCTTCCGCACCTCACTCCCGCTCATCGCTTCTGAGAACGTCTTGAGCCCGCTTGCGGCCCAGATGCTCACGACCGACCTCCACAACCGCTACGCGGAAGGGCTGCCAGGCAAGCGGTTCTACCAGGGGAACGAATTCGTCGATGCCATCGAGACCCACGCGATGGCACTCGCGCGCCGCCTGTTCCGATGCCACTTCGTCGATGTGCGTCCTGTGAGCGGAACGGTGGCCAACCTGGCCGTGCTCTTCGCGCTCGCCAAGCCCCGGGAGCTCATCGCCTGTCCTGCACTCTCCGATGGCGGGCACATCTCGATGGCGAAGTTCGGCGCCGTAGGCCTCCGGGGCCTTCGCTCCGTGAACTACCCTTTCGATCCTTCCGTGATGAACTTCGATGTGGACGCGACTGCGAAGCTCCTCAGGGCCAAGCGGCCGAAGCTCCTGCTCTTTGGCCAGTCGGTCTTTCTCTTCCCTGTTCCACTCAGAGAGCTCCGTGATGTCTTCGACGAGCTGCAAGTCCCCGTCTGGTACGATGCGGCCCATGTGCTGGGGCTCATCGCAGGTGGCGAGTTCCAGGACCCCTTGCGCGAAGGGGTCCAGGTGATCAGCGCCAGCACCCACAAGACCTTCCCTGGCCCCCAGCACGGGATGATCCTCGGCGAAGGGCTCAGCGAGGCCCAGGCCGCGTCGCTCCACCGGGGCGTCTTTCCCGGTGTGACGAGCAACCACCACCTCCACGCGATGGCGGCCCTCGGGATCACGCTTGCCGAAGAGCTCGAGTTCGGCAAGGCCTACGCGCAACAGATTGTACGTAACAGCCGAGCGCTGGGCCAGGCTCTTCACGAACGCGGCCTGAAGGCGCTGTGCCCCGACCTCGGCTTCTCCGCCTCACACACGGTGGCTGTCGATGTCCGGGCGCACGGCGGCGGGGCGGAGGGCGCTCTGCGCTTGGAGCAGGCGGGGATCATCGTAAACAAGAACCTTCTCCCATGGGACAAGGATCCGGTCCATCCGAGCGGCCTGCGGCTTGGGACTCAGGAGCTCACCCGGCTCGGCATGCGCGAAAGCCAGATGAGCGAGGTTGCAGAGCTCATCACGCGAGTCGTCGCTCGCGGAGAAGATCCGAAGGCTGTGCGGCCTGCCGTGAACGCGCTCAAGTCAGGGTTCACGAAGGTTCACTACTGTTTCGGCGAAGGGCTCGATGCCTATCCGTTGCCTTCCGGTCTTTCCGGGAGCATCGCCTGAGCGGGCGCGGGTTTTTGATATAGCTCGCCTCGCCTATTGTTCGCCGCCATGCGTACGAGCTCTCGTCTGCTCCGCCCGCTCCGCATGGCGATCCTCCTCGTCGATATCGTCGCCATTGCCGTCATCGCCTCTAGCCTCTATCCCTTCGCGGCTGGGAAGTTCAACGTCGATCTCCCCGATGCTTCGGAGGTGAGCTGGAGGGTCGAGGGCGGTGACCTGTTCCTCACCGCCCCCGTGCGCGTCACCAATGGCGGGATCTTCGATGTGAGCGATCTGCGAGTGGACGTCTTCCTGGCCGATGATGCGGGGAGGACGATTCTCGATCAGACTCAGCGAATCGAGAGAATCCCGTCGGGCGTGATCACGACGATCCCCTTCGGGTTCACCGTGGATCTCGATGGGCTCCTCGCCCAGGGGATCGACGACCTCGTCTTTGAGCCGACGAACCTCTCGGCGAGGATCACCGCAGGGGCGACCTACACGATGGGGCTCGTGAGGGTCGGGGTCGACTATCCCTTCATGATGCCCTGGGAGCCGCTCATCGTCGACTATGGCGTGCTCGAGAGCGGCATCAGCTACACGCCGCAGGGTTCGGGCACATTGCTGAGCGTGCCGTTCTACCTGGTCACTTCGTCGATCCTCCAGGGGACGGTGCAGGTCGACCTCGCACTCTCCAACGCCTCTGGCCTCCTGACGAGCACCTCGACCTCGCTCGTGCTGGGCGGCAGCACCGTGGGGACGCTCCAGTTCCCCCTCTCCAACCAAACCCTCTGGGGGCTTGCGACCCAAAGCCAGCTCCTCACAGCCGAGGCTGTCTTCACCTTCTCAGGAATCTCGGTCACTCAGCGCTTTGGGTGGGACTGGGGCGCCCCCTTCAGCGGCTTTGCTCTGGGGACTCCGCAGATCGCCGGCAGCGAGCTGCGCCTCCCCGTTAGCTTCACAAACGAGGCGAGCCTCGATCTCGACCTTGCGATCGCAGGCACGGTGGTCGATTCTTCTCAGCAGCTGGTCTCGACCACCTCTCAGAGCTTGCAGGTCCCACAGGGGAGTCCTGCGGCCTTCGACCTCGTCTTCTCCCTCCCGCCCGGAGGCCTGAGGCCAGGGGAGACCTACACGCTCACACTCGCCTTCACCGACCGCGCAAGCGGCATGGGATTCTCCACTGGGTTCTCATTCGAGGGGAGCTGACGATGGGAGAGGCGGGCAACATCCCGGGGGCCGTCCGGACTGGTTTCCTCACCCTCGCGAAGTACGTGATCCTCCCCCTCGCCGCTCTCAATGTGGTCCTTGCGACCTTCCCGGCGCTCCAGCAGACCCGCTGGGGGGCCCTCGCAACGCTCCTGCTGGCCATCGGGCTCGCGGTCACCGCTGCGGCGGCGTTGGAGGAGTACTTCCGCCGCGGCAGCCTCAGAAGGCTCGCCTTTGCCTTCCTGGCACTCGGGGCCTCGGTGCTGTGGTTCTACATCCTCTTCGGGGGCTCGAGCCTCATCGTGCCCTACGCAGGCGCCACCTTCACGGTCGATGCGCGGGGCTTCCTGATCTTCGTGGGGCTCGCCTTCGGCTTCCGCGCCATACTCGCCTACGCCGAGTTCGCCGCGGGCCGCATGGCTCCAGCACCAATCCCCGCAGGAGCCCCTGCAGCTGCGCACGCCCCAGCGGCTCCTCAGCCGGGCGTCGCTGTGAAGTTCTGCACCGCCTGTGGCGCGCAGGTCCGCGCGGAGGACCGCGTCTGCACCCTCTGTGGCCATTGGTTCCCGTAGCAGGGGGTTTCGCGCTAGAGGCCGAGGCTCTCGAGAAGCAGGCAGGCGCGACAGCGCTCCTCCGCTGTCGGCTCGCCACAGGATGCGCAGGCCTTCAGCGCTGCCGGAGGGTAGGCCTGGAGGAGCGACGGCAAGAGCCCTTCATACGTCCTGAGCAGGCTGTGCCGCGTGCCAGGATGCGCGTCCTCCAGCTTGAGAAGCAGCTGGCGGAACTCGTTCCGCATGGCCTCTCCCGCGTAGGGACAAGTCATCTCGTGGACGCGCAGGCCCCGTAGCCGGGCGTAGAGTGCCACTTCGAGCTCCGGGATGGTCCTGAGGGGCTGGAGGCGCGGGATCAGGCCAGGCTGGGCGCCGTCATGCGGGCCGAGGCGGGCGAGTCGCGCCACATCGCCTCGAACGAGGTTCATCAGGATCGACTGGGCGGTGTCGTCTAGATTCAACCCTGTAGCGAGGCGTGTCGCGCCTAGTCGCCGCGCGGCGCGGTTGAGAGCGCTGCGGCGCAGGACGCCGCAGTAGCTGCAGGCGCCGAGCTCGCGCTCAAGCGGCACGAGCTCATCCATCGTGACCGCGTACTCGTGACGGAGCGGGACAATGGTGAGCGGAATGCCCCAGGCCTTGCAGTTCTCCTCGACGAGCGGGAGGGCTTGGTCGCGGTAGCCCGCAATCCCCTCGTCGATCGTCACGGCCTCGAGGGCGACGTCCCGGCGATGGGACAGCATGCTCCGAAGGACGTAGGCCGCGGTCGAGCTGTCCTTCCCGCCCGAGACTCCGATGACGATTCGCTCCGTCCCGCTCGGCGGGAGCTGGCGGCGCAGCTCTGCTCGGACACGGTCTTCGACGGAGTCGAGGAAGTGGGACTGGCAGAGATGGGCGCCCGAATAGCGTTGGAGCACCACCGAAGGCTCCGAGCAGCGGGCGCAGCTCGCCATTGCTGGCCCATCTGCACCCCCCTAGATTACGCTCGCGGTTCCTCTGCCCAGGGAAAGCGGGGGCGAGGCCGTTGAGCTATTGGGCCTCGTCCGGTTCGCGATGCTGCATCCAAGGGCGAGCCGAACCCGCCCCTCGGAGGATCTTCCGGAGCGATCCCGCATCGCGGTACAGCTGGGTGAGCTGGGCAGCTCGCTCTGGTGGAAGGCCGCCTGCGAGGAGCGTGGACTCAAACGCGCGAGCGCCCCTGCGTCGCTTCCCCTGGAACCGCAGGAATCCCATCCCGAGGCGCGCGACGAGGACCGGGATCGAGGCCGCGAGCACGAGGGGGAACCGTTCGTCGCTAGTCGTCCTCATCCTCGCGTCCCTTCATCCGCTCTTCGACGCGTCGCTTGATCTCTTCGCCGACGTGCTCAAAGCCCGCACCCGGGCCCCTCTTGCCGTGCCCGCCGACCGCCTGCCCGATGATCCCGCCCAGGTTCAGCGAGGACATGTACTGCTCGGTGAGCTTGAAGGCCTGCTCGTCCGTCATCCCGCTGTCCCGGAGGGTCTTGTAGAAGTTGGCAACGGCCTGGCCGTACTTCTCCGCCGAGGTCTTGCCGTAGAGCACGTCCGTGAGGCTGTTGAGGAGTGCGGGGATCTTCTCGGAGACCACCGCGAGGACCTCCTTGAGCTCCTCGGCTTTCTCGGCCTTGTCTTTCTCTGCCATAGATGTTCACCTCCCTTGTGGGGTTGGCCCTTGTTCCCTCTCAGACTGTTCCTCGTACTTAGCCAAACCGAGCACTTGTGACCACTTGCGAACGATCTCCTCTGAGACGCGGAAGGTCCTCCCTCGTGAGCCAGAAGCGGAGACGACGACGCCTTCGCGCTCGAGCTCCTCTAGCCTCTCCCGCACGATTCGGCGCGAGGCCGTTCCTCGCTTCGCCTTAATCGCCTCGGTGATCTGAGAGATGTTCCGGTCCCCCCGGTCGAAGAGTGCGAGCACGATGTGTTTGGAGATGTCATCCTTGAGTCCGGGGATCACCAGGTCGGGCGAGACCGAGCCGTACTTCTGGTAGAGCTCGAGCATGCGGAAGTAGCTGCGGGAAATCGTCTGGAACTGTCCCAGATAGGCGACGAGCTCCGAGTAGGGCTCCGCGACGCGCGTGAGCGTCTCGCGGAGGGCTTCGACCTGCTCTTTGAGCTCCCGCAGGTCCCGGCGAACCTCCTCCTCCCGGGCCATGCGGCGTCCCGATGCGGTCTTGGGGGCTTATACTGCGCGTCCGCTCTCAGCTGGCTCCCAGCCATTCGCGGCGCAGCCTCTCCTTCTCAGCGATCCGCCGGAGTTCGAGCTCTCGTGCCCAGGCGAGGTATTGCCCCACCATGTGGTCCACCTGTGGGCGGCAAGTGGTGGTCACAGCGGATGGGCAGAGCGGTGAGAAGTGGCCGGGCCGTGACCACTCGAGGGGCGTACGGGAGCAGGGAGGGCGCACTACCAGTTCCGAGGCCCTCTGGCCGCAAAGGGTTTGTAACCACCGGGCTATCCCCGCATCCGAGAGCATGGAGGAGGTCTGGGTCGAGAAGTACCGACCTGCCAGCCTCGGCGATGTGGTGGGACAGGCCGACGTCGTCGAACGGCTGAAGGCCTACGTCCGCGCCAAGTCGATGCCTCACCTGCTTTTCGCAGGTCCTGCAGGGACGGGGAAGACGACCTGCGCGATTGCGCTTGCCCGCGAGCTCTTCGGGGAGCACTGGAGAGAGAACTTCCACGAGCTCAACGCCTCCGATGAGCGCGGCATCGAGGTCGTCCGGGTGAAGATCAAGGAATTCGCCCGCACGGCCCCGCTCGGAGCGGCCGACTTCAAGATCATCTTCCTCGACGAGGCGGACGCCCTCACCGATGACGCCCAGTCCGCGCTCCGTCGGACGATGGAGCGCTACACGCTCACCTGCCGGTTCATCCTCTCTGTCAACTACTCCTCGAAGATCATCGACCCGATTCAGTCCCGCTGCGCCGTCTTTCGGTTCCGGCCGCTCAAGGAGGAGGAGGTCACGAGCTACCTCAGCCGGATCGCCAAGGGCGAGGGCCTCAAGGTCGAGAAGAGCGGCACCGAAGCGATCCTCCACCTTTCCGGAGGCGATCTCAGGAGGGCTACGAATGCCCTTCAGGTCGCCGCGACCCTCGGGAAGAAGATCGATGATGAGACCGTCTACCAGACGGCGAGCGCGGCCCGCCCCGAGGAGATCAAGAAGCTGCTGGACTCGGCGCTGGCGGGGGATTTCACCGGCGCTCGAGATCGGCTCGACAAGCTCCTCATCGACCATGGGCTCGCAGGGGAGGATCTCATCCGCCAGATCCACCGGGGGATCTTCGATCTCGCCGTCCCCGATGACCTGAAGGTGGCCCTCATCGACCGTGCGGGAGAGGTGGAGTTCCGGCTTGTCGAAGGGAGCAATGACCGGATCCAGCTCGAGGCGCTCCTGGCTCAGTTCGCGCTGCTTGGCGGGAAGGGGAAGAAGCGCTAGGGTAAGCCCCGCCGTCTCCTATTGGGGGCTCGGCTGAGGTGGGGGGCGCGTTGAGAGCCGCACGGAATAAGTGAGCATCGCCAGCAGGATGCTCACCCCCATGATCGGCGTGAAGAGCTGCTTGAAGGTGGCCTCTTGCAGGACCAAGCCGGTCACGAAGCCCACCAGGCCGACGCTCACGCCCCAGAAGAGGACGTGGTCGGCCCATGGCCAGAAGGACCGTCGCTCCCTAGAGGCCTCATAGATCATGCCGAACAGCCCGTAGGTCATGACGCCGATGAAGACCGAGTGGTCCAGGGCGAAGATGAGCCAGGAAGGGATCTCCTCGATCCGGTCCGCGTAGTTCGCGATCAGGTAGGCGATGATCCCGACGTTGATGGCGAGGTAGACCGCGCTCAGCCCAAAGAGCCGTGTGCCACCGCCCTCTCGCCAGCGGGCTCGAACGATCCTGGGCCCCACGCGGATCAAGTAGATGATCGTCCCTGCGAGCTGGAGCGGGACGATCAAGAGGATGAGCGGGAAGATGTCCAGAAGGGCACCGATGAGGAGAGAGATGCCACCCGCAAAGGGCAGGGCCACCTGGGCAATCCCCGCCTTGCTGAGAGGTTGATGCCCCTGGCTTGTGCCCAGCCCCCATTCGGTGATCGCCATTCCGGCGAGGATGAGGTACCCCGTCACCATGGTTCCGCCATGCGAGGCGAAGGCGCCTTCGGGGAGGAACTGGACGCTGCCGCCGAGGTAGGCCTGCAGGAGCACGCCGAGCACGGCCCCGACCGTGAGCGTCGCCAGGGCTGCCAGGAGCGCGAGATGGGGTGTGGTGAGCCTGAAGTGGCGGCTCTGCGCGACCGCCCAGACGAAGAAGCCCAGGATCACCACGAGGACGAAGGAGCCGAAGATCGCCCCGATGTTGGGCTCTGAGAAGTAGAAGAGAATGCCGTAGATCGGCACCGCAATGAGGGCGATGACGCCCAGCCAGCGGAGGGTACCTCCCTGTCCTGCGGACGGTGCAGCTCCTGCGGAGAACAGCCAGAGTGTCGCGCCCAATACGGCGAGCGTGATCCAGCCCATCGTGCCCGTGTGGACGTGCGTGAGGAGCGTTGGCCGGTCAAATTCGGCCAAATCAAGGCCGTTGAGAATGCCGATGACGACCGTGACCAGAAAGACGACGATCGCCATCTGGAAGAGCCACTTGGCCTCCCGACTGGCCTTTGGAGTTCCCCCTGCTTCTGCCTTCATGGCCGACCCCCTCCCCACCTGAGCAGGGCTTCCCGTCAGACCAGGGGCACGATGGGAGAGGTCAAAAGAACTCCTGGCGAACAGGTTCGCTCGACTTGCGGAACCGATGCTGAGGTTGCCGGCGTCTCGGGAGGCCGATCGCCTCTCCCAGCGTGGGTTCGCGGGGCGGGCTTCCCAGAGGTTGCCAGTTGCCAGATCATGGGACTTGTCGATCCTCCTGTAGCCGCAACACCCCGACGTCCTTGTGGACGAAGGAGGGGCGAAGTTCGAGGGTCTCCTCGTGCTATCGTTTCGATAGGTTGAGGTTCCGGACCCTGACGATCATGGTGACGAGATGCGAGGAGATCCCCGCCTTTCCCCCCATGCCCGTCTCCACCTCCCGGGAGCAATTTGAGGCGTTTCCCCATGGGCCTCCGGCGATATGGGAGGAATCTCGTGCTCGAGTCTTCTCGGTCGTTCGGCTGACCGGGATCGAGCAGCCTCTATGGAGCTCGAGGAAGGGCCGCTTCCTCGACGACGGGAGGCCGGCTTACTTGAACCGCTTCAGCGCGGCGTTGTCCTCGTTGAAGACTTCCTCAAGGTATGCAAGGATGGCCTTCCTCGTCGCGGCCTCATCGAAGCCCTCGACGCGGAAGTCGCCCGCGACCTCAACCTTGGTCTTGTCACCGATGGAGGTGTAGGTATGGGTGTGCTTTGTGCCCTTCATCGGGCCAGAGAGGTACTCCGTGTCCCAGCTCTTGGGCGGGTTCATGATGAACTTCCAGGTCTCCTTGTGCGTGCCGCTCCCTGTGGCGTTGCGGACCTCTGCTTCCAGAACCATGGTGTTCCCTTTCTGCTCCAGCACCTTCGTGATCCGAGAAGAGCGGTGCTGGTGATCCTGTTCACCTGCGTTCATGTAACGCCAGATTTTCTCAAGTGGTGCGTCGAAGACTCCATCGTCCCTGATGTGGACCATAGGATCGCCTCCGCCGGGCGTGCCCTGGGAGGTTCATAAGCCTGCCTAACCCTAACGACGGTTTGTGCTCTGCTTCATCCTACGGGAGGGTCGCTGACCCTGGCTGGATTCTCGCCCTACATACCTCCCCTTCCAGTGGAGATCCTCGATCCCCCTGAGGGAACGCCTATCGGTGACTCCTGTTTGTCCCCGCCCCTGAGGGGGTTGGCTGTGGCTGAAGAGAAGCAGCTCTCGTTAGCGGAAGTGCGCAGAACCATCGCGACCTCGTTGAGCACGGCGTTCGGCTTTGTGATAGCCCTGCTCTGGAACCAGGTGGTCCAGGGCGGCCTGGCCGTCGGAGGCGTCAGCACGACGGCGCCAGACGACCTTGCTGGCTGGCTCTACTTCGTCGTGACTGCCGTCGTGCTGACCGTGGTGATGATCGTCTTCATCATCCTGTTCGGGCGCTGGGGCGGGAAGAAGTAGGCGCACCACGAACCTTGTTCGTCACCGGCGATGGCCAGCGGGCGTGAAGCCCCCTGCCATCGCCTCCTGTTTCCCTACCCGACGAGCTCTGCGACCGCTTCCTCGAAGACTCTGGTGTGATGGTCGACGTCCTTCGCCGTCGTGTAGGGCGAGATCAGCGCCATGTTGTGGAACGGCGTGAGGAGGATCCCCCGGTTCAAGGCGTAGAGGTGCAAGAACTGCTCCAGCTCCCCATCCCTGAACTTCGCATGGTCGGCCGCATCCCTGAGGGGGCCTGGCTTGAAGTGGTACTCCGCCCTCGTCCCAAGCCGAACGACGTACCAAGGGACACCATGCGTCTTGATGGCCTGAGCGACTCCGCGCTCAAATCGCTCGGCAAGCGGGACCATGCGCCTGTAGGCCGCCTTCGTGATCACATGCTCCAGGGTGGCGCGCATCGCCGCAGCCGCAAGGGCGTTCCCTGAGAGCGTCCCGCCGATGCCGCTCTCATCGGATCCCTCGCCCGTGGCTTTCGCGATGATCCGATCCGCAACATCCTGGCTGATCCCATAGGCGGCCGCGGGGACGCCGCTCGCGAGCGGCTTTCCGAGCGTGACCATATCGGGGGTGAGATGATAGGCGGCCGTGTATCCTCCGGGGCTTGTGCAGATCGTGTGGGTCTCATCGATGATGAGCAGCGTGCCGTAACGGCTCGTGAGCTCCCGCAGGCCGTCATGGTAGCCAGGCAGGGGGAGGATGATGCCCCGGTTAGTCATCGCGGGCTCGCAGAGGACGCAGGCGACGTCCTTGGGTCTGAGCGCCTCCTCAAGCGCGTCAAGATCGTTGAACTCGATGGCCTTCGTCGTCACCACTGGATCGACCGGAGGGCCGATGTTCCCAAACCGCGGGACGACTCGCCCTCCTTCGAGATCGATGAGCGATTCATCGACGCTGCCGTGGTAGCAGCCATTGAAGACGAGGATCTTCGGACGCTGGGTGACCTCTCGGGCGAGTCTGATCGCAAACCGATTGGCGTCGGTCGCGGTCAGCGCCACCTGCCAGTAGGGCAGACCGAACCGTCGAGCGAGCTCTTCCCCGACCCAGATGGAGTCCTCCGAGGGGAGCATCATCGTGATCCCGCGGCGCACCTGCTTGGTCACCGCGTCGACGACGGCCTTGGGGGAATGGCCGAACATCGAGCCCGTGTCGCCCAGGCAGAGGTCAAGGTAACGGTGGCCGTCAACATCGGTCACATAGGCTCCCTTGCCCTCCGTGACGAAGATCGGGTAGGGCCCCGCCCAGCGGATCATCCAGTTCATCGGGACGCCAGCCAGGAGTGAGCGCTTCGCCCGCTCGAAGAGCCGCTTGGACTTGGGGTGCTCCTTCACGAACCGCTTCTCTTCGCGCTCCATCAGCTGTCTGAGGCGTGCTCGGTCGACGCTAGTCATGAGAGACTCTCCGGAGTGTTCGGGGAGCGAAACCCGAACGGGGATTTAGAGGCTGGGTCGAGCCCAGGCCACCATCTCTGTGTCCGCGTTCACTGCTTCCATAACGCCGGATCCAGAGGCTGCTTGAGATCGAACTCATTCCCATCCGGGTCGACGAAGGCGCAGAGCCACTCGCCCCAGGACTCCTGCTTGGGCGGCGATCGGAAGACGACCCCCTTGGCACGGAGCCTCTCGTACTCGGCGTGGATGTCCGAGGTGAGCAGCGTGACGCCTGTCGGTCCCGGTTCGACCTCTTCTGGAAGCTCGCAGAGATGGAGGCGTGTGTGCGGCCTCGGAGCCCCGAGCTCCATCCAATGCCCCCCTCCTGGTGCGACGTAGGCGACCTTCAAGCCGAGAACGTCGCGATACCACGCAAGCGACTTGTGGCGATCTGAGACGACCACTGCGACGGTGTCGATGCCATCGATGGCCATAACAGGCTCCCCGCGGGAGCAACCCTTCTGGAGGTCCTTGAACGTTGGCTGCAGAACGGCAAGGGAACGTCAGATGGAACCATTGCGGAGGGCCGCTCCATCCGATCAGGGCCCGCTCAGCACCACGCGGACGTCGTCAAGGAAGTAAGTCCTTGGGCTCTCCCAGGTGCCCCACACCCCGATGACGACCCAGAGCTTGCCCTCCGGGCCAGACTCGACGGTGGAGTCGTATCGCTTCCCAAGCCAGACATGGCCTCCAGGTTCCTCGAGCCCGTTGCCCGTGGCTTCCTGGAAGCATGGGAGGAGGTCGCTGCCACTCTGCGGCCGCGCCGGGAGTGCCCCCGCGATGATCCTCCAGTTGTTGACCGTCCCGAAGTCGGCGGAGGCGAAGGCGTACTCCACTGTCACTCGATAGGTCCGATTGGCTCGTACCTCGAAGGCCTTCTCGATCCAGATCTTCCCCATATCGTGGGCGTTGTCGAGCCAGAGCTCTAACGAGACGCTCCCATCAGATGCGAAGCTCTCGTTTCGCTCGATCGACCAGGCCATTGTCTGGCTGTCGACGACGAGGTCGGTGCCGTTCGCCGTCCAGCCTTCGAAATCCGTCTCGAAAGAGTATTGGAATTCCTCCTTGGAGGGGACGAGGATGACGAGGGCGATGAGGGCCGCCGCCACCGCGAACGAGGCCGCTGCCACAGGCAAGCGCCACTTCGTGCCTTCTACCCCCGTCCCTCATCTACGGTGGCTCATTGAGGTTTTTCGTCAGGGCCATTGCGGTAGCGAATGGGAGACACCTCAGAGATGCAGTCAGACCGATCCCCCTTGCGTGAGACATAGCGTCTTCCTCCCCCTGCGAAGCCTTTAGTCATCGGCGCAATACCCACCCGATGGGCCGCTTCGAAGGCCGCGTCGTCCTCATCACGGGGGGTTCGTCTGGGATCGGCCTCGCCACTGCCAGAGCGTTCCTCTCAGAGGGCGCGAAAGTCGCCATAACAGGGCGCAGCCTGGAGCGGCTGAAGAAGGCTGAGCGAGAGCTGCGACGCTTGGGCGAAGTCCTCGCCCTCCCAGGCGATGTCGCCAGGGCCGCCGATGTCAAGCGGTTCGTCGCGAAGACGAAGCAGGCCTTCGGCCCCATCGATGTGCTCGTGAACAACGCGGGCATCTTCATCTCCAGGACCCTTGAGGCCACCACGGAACGGGAGTACGACCAGATGGTGGACATCAACCTCAAAGGGGTCTACCTCTGCGCGAAGGCCGTCCTCCCCAGCATGCGACGGCGAAAGCGAGGCGCCATCGTGAACGTCGCCTCCGACGCGGGCCTGGTGGGCAACCGCAGCTCGGCGGTCTACTGCGCCTCCAAGGGCGGGCTCGTCCTCCTGACCAAGGCGATGGCGCTGGACCACGCGAAGGAGGGCATCCGGATCAATGTCGTCTGCCCTGGAGAGGTGGATACGCCGATGCTGTGGCGGGAAGCCGAGCTCTCGGGCCATCCCGCGAAGTACTACCGGGAGCTTGTCGACCCGATCCCGCTGGGCAGGGCCGCGAAGCCTGGGGAAATCGCGAGGGCTATCCTGTTTCTTGCCGGCGATGAGAGCTCGTTCATCACAGGCACAGCAATCTCCGTCGATGGAGGGTCCACCGCCGTCTAGCACGCATGGGCTCTGTCTCCCTCTCTCAGCCCTCGCTCATGCACGCTCTTGACCAGGGCGCTTCGCCAAGGCCTCCAGGGCTCGCAGGGCCGTCAGCACTCGTTGCTGACGCGCAAACCGCCGCATCCGACGGAGGTCAATCCTATCCGTCTGGCGGACATAGATGCCCAGGGCATCCTCGATATCCTGCTCACTTCCGAACTTCAGCTTCATGACGATTGTGTGCTCAGGTCCGGCAATCGCCACTGGGATGCCATGCCATCGGAGCTCCACGCGATCCCGAAGCGCGTGTCGAGCCGAGGGATCCGTTGCGGGTACGAGGTCGATCCTGAGCGCGGAACGCCGATCCTCGAACATGCAGTGGCCGCCTTCAACGATAGCAGCGCGCAGGTCCTCCTCGGAGGCGAAGAAGCCGCGTCGTCTGAGACTGGCGCAGACAGTTGAGACTTGGGAGGGCCGCACGTCCGCGATGAGATCGACGTCTCCCGTCGTTCGGGGCACACCGAAGGCCATCACGGAGATCGCGTCGACGAACACGTGCGGGATCCGGTTCGCCCGCAGGACCTCCGAGGTGGCCTCAACGACGCCGTCGAAGGATCGAGGCTTGCGCGGCATCGTGGAGGCTCCAGGCTGACTGGATCAGTTCGCTGCCCATCGTAAGGGTCGCCTCAGGGGAGAACTGTCTCGCATGGATGGCTGAGCGGACAAGCGCCCTCAGCCGCTGTTCCCGTCGGCGGACCTTCAAAGACTTGCGCACAGCGAACTGAGCACCATGGGCGTACTTAGGGGTTCGCCACGGATGCAAGCAGCAGCGCGATGAGCGCGTTGCGCCCAAGAGCCATCGGATCGCACCGGCAGACCCTTGGAAGGCTCCGTGGACGCCTCCGACGTGCCGCGGGGGCAATCCTGGGCCGTCCCCTGCGCTCGTGATTGCCAGCGGGTTCTCATGGCGCCTAGCGGCTCACCTAGCTCCTATCTCCCTCATGGGAGGGAGCCCAGGCCAGTCTCCTCAGCTCTGCTCCGGTGGCTTCCGCTGCTCCTCAAACATCGTGACGTCTGCAAAGGTCTTCGGAGCCACAGGCGCCTCCGGCTCCTTCCTCTTCATCCGCACGCCAACGACTGAGGCTACGGCGCCGATGACCAAGAGCACAGCTCCGCCGATCAGGAATTTGAGGTCGAGGCCCGAAACCTTGTGCTCGATGCTGATGGTCTGCTCGACGGTCTCATATCCCGGGCCGTGGTCGAAGACCATGTAGTAGGCCCCGGTTGTAGGCAGGTCGACAGAGAAGCTGCTGGCTGAACCCGTGGTGGAGAACAGGCTCGAAGGTGCCTGCCCCGTGTTCATGTAGCTGTCATACTGGCCCGCGTCCAGGATGTAGAAGTGGACCGTCCCGCCGGAGGTGACCGTGAACTCACCTGACCAGTGCCCGTAGAGCCACATCGAGGCCTTCGTGTAGCCGTAGTACCCATAGCCAGACGGGATCGAGCCACTCGTCGTGGCCCGGCTCGGCTGGAGCCCCCATGCGACGCCGATGATGCCGATCAAGATCATGACATAGCCGATGATCGAGACGACTCTGGACTTCTTCATAGCGACCACTCCGCCCTCAGAGCGGCCGATGCCGGCAGGGCCTCCTGGAAAGCCCTCTGGATCGCCTGGGCATACTCTTTGTGGACCTGCTCCTTGCTGATCCCCTGCCTCTTCTTCTCTGCGATGAGCTCGCTCGGAGGGACCAGGAAGGCCTTGAGCTTCTTGGTCCTGCCCTCGGGCGTGCCATAATCAAGAAGAAGCGTGTAGGTCGAGCTCAGCGTGTAGCTTGAGAACCCCTTCTTTAGGGTCAAGCGCTGAAGCTGCGAATGGGGGACAACGATGCTGTCCGCGTCCGCTGCCAACGCCTCGGGCTCGGCCGTCTCGTAGTCCACGGTCTTTCGCGAACTCAGAAGCGCGTCGCCAAGCACGCCCACCAAGGCCGCCTTGCTCGCCTTCTCGAGGGCGAAGATGGTTCTCTGGTCAGTGACGAGCACACCGTACTCCTTCGGCCCCATCGCGCCCTTCATCATGACCTTGGGAATCAGTCCGACTTTCCTCTCCATGGTGCCGAACCCCCACTAGATGCGGCAGCCCTGAATCGACGGGCGGGATATATCTGTCCTTGCAAGCGGCTTGATCGCTCCGGCTGGGCGATCGGTCCCCTGAGCTAGGGCGTGCCTGACAAGCCGGGCCGAGCCCCCGCGTCCCATAGGATCTCGCCGGCCCACAGAGCGGTCATG
>Ga0315314_1000855_pt1 | contig 29870 bp, 30 predicted proteins | sample TDP9_MG_FD_203631 | JGI IMG/M metagenome (GOLD analysis project Ga0315314, IMG submission 203631) | Freshwater sediment microbial communities from Lake Towuti, South Sulawesi, Indonesia - TDP9 | ecosystem: Environmental > Aquatic > Freshwater > Lake > Sediment | place: Indonesia: South Sulawesi... | reverse complement strand
AACATGATTGGGGCTCTTGATATCATGCTCAGCAGGGAAGAGTCCTATGGTGCTGTCTAAAGGCAACTGAGTGACCTTCAGGGAATCAAGGACCGTATTCAACTGGATATTGGCCATCTTGGCGTACCTCGGATTTACCCGCTCCCCTACTCTTATCCAGGCTGCCAGCTCGCACTCGTTGGCTGCTTCAAAGCCAAATCTCTCCCTGGCTGCATCGTAATAGCCTCCATTCATGATAAGCCAGGCATATTGCCAGGCATGCATCATCTTGAGGAGGAAACCCTTGGACAGATTCTTATGCGTTAGATGAGGATAGAATGGACCGCTTAGGTCGGTTAGCTCTGGGATGTCGGTTGTCTCGTCTACTACTTCAGCCTTGCTTCGAACTCTACTGCCCTGTGGCACCTTAAGCTTATACTCCCACTGGCAGGCGATTTCCTCCGGGCTTTTTCGAGGGGGCAGCTTCAGAGCCGTTACCTTAATCTTGGGATTAACAAGATATGCTTTGAAGATTTGGGGCTCCACTACATGGCACATTGGTTCTATTCTTTCCGGTGCTTCTCTCTCACAAAATAATAGGGCGCGGCAATTAATCACAGTTACTATAGCGTGATTCTCGTTTTTGATATCATACTCAACAGGAAACAGTCCTCCCATGGTGTTGTCCAGCGGCAACTGGGTAACCTTCAGGGAATCAACCACTGTCTTTAGCTGGATATTGGCTATCCTGGCATACCTCGGATTACAACGCGCTGCTACCCTTAGCCACATTGCCACATCGCAATCATAAGCTGCTTCAGAGCCAAATCTGTCCTTGACCGTATCAAACCAGGCTGCATCCAATTGAAGCCAGGCGTATTGCCATATATGTATTAGCTTGAGGAGAAAATCCTTGGAGAAATCCTCAAACCTTAGATGAGGATTAAACGGACCGCTTAAATCATCTAATTCTGGCATATCAGTTCTGTTTGGAGTTTTATCACAGGGCTATCACCCTTGTCAAGGAAAGCGGAGGGGATGCCAGACTATTCTCAAAGGCTGAGGCAGTATGCTAAACTAACCCCGAAAAGTCTTACTTAGAACTTTCTAGACCAAGACAAGGGAAATGGATAGCTCCACTTTAGGTATTACCCGCTGCGGGAATAAGGAGTTCAAATGGGGTGAAAGGACTTACATTATGGGGGTTATCAATGTCACCCCAGACTCCTTCTCTGGCGATGGGTTAAGCTATGATATTGAGGCTGCCATAGCACTCTCGAGACGTTTTGCTGCCGAGGGAGCCGATATCCTGGACATCGGAGGGGAGTCAACCCGCCCTGGGGCAAACCCTGTACCTGTGGAGGAGGAATTGCGTCGAGTGATACCGGTGATAGAGCGGCTGGCTGGAGAATTGCCCTTGCCACTGAGCATTGATACCTACAAGTGGGAGGTAGCCCGACGGGCTCTCTCCTCAGGGGCAAGGATGATAAATGACATCTGGGGCTTAAAACACGACCCCAGGCTAGCTGAGCTAGCAGCGGAGTGGAGGGCGCCCATCATCCTGATGAGCAACCAGCGTGACACTAGCTGCCAAGATATTATCCCTGAGGTGCTCTCCAGTTTGAGAAAAAGCATGACGCTGGCAGGGGAGTTAGGGGTAGCTTGGGAGAACATCATTGTTGACCCTGGCATAGGTTTTGGCAAAACGCTGGAACAGAACCTGGAGGTTGTCTGCCGTTTAGATGAGCTTAGGTCTCTAGGTAGACCTATTCTGATAGGTACTTCCCGCAAGTCAATGATCGGCTTGGTGCTTGACCTGCCCCCTGATGAGCGCCTGGAAGGGACAGCAGCCACTGTAGCTATTAGCATCGCTAAGGGGGCTGATATGGTGCGGGTACACGATGTGGCTCAGATGGCCAGGGTATGTCGGATGAGCGATGCCATTGTTAGGGGAAGATGTCCGCCAAAGGATTAAAGCCTCGGGTGACGGCATACCTCGGCTTAGGGTCGAACCTGGGGGACCGCCAACTCAACCTGGTAAAAGCAATTGAGCTACTGGCGCAGTGGGTGCGCATAGAGCAGCTCTCCTCACTTTACGAGACTGAGCCTGTAGGTTACCGTGAGCAACCTCGCTTTCTTAACGCCGTCTGTCAGCTAAGCACCTCTCTCACTCCGGAGGAGTTGCTTGCTTTAGCCAAGCAAATTGAAGCAGCTTTAGGCAGGATATCCAGTTTCCCTAATGCTCCCCGTCCCATAGATATTGACATCCTTTTCTACGGCAACAGAGTTATCAGCTCCCCCCAGTTGACTATTCCCCACCCCCGCTTAGAGGAAAGAGCCTTTGTGCTTGTTCCCCTGGCTGAAATCGCCCCTGATTTAGCCCATCCAGTTAGTGGCAGGACAGTCAGGGAAATGGTAGAAAGAGTGGAGGGGTTGCAGGGAGTGAAAAGGTGGAACCAGGAGGGTAAAGATGTATGAGGTTTCTGTCCAACAGCACTTCGATGCCGCCCATTATCTAAGAGGTTATCAAGGTAAGTGTGAGAGTCTTCACGGGCACCGTTTCCAGGTAGTGGCCAATATAAGGGCAGAGCAAATAGATGAGGTTGGCTTAGCCTATGACTTTGTTCAACTGAGGCAGCAACTAGGGGAGATAGTGGGGAGGTTTGACCATACTTGCCTTAATGAGGTGCCACCCTTTGACAGGATTAACCCCTCCTCAGAAAACATTGCCTCTACTATTTATGGTGAACTCCAAGCTTTACTTCAGGGAACGAAGGCTTCTCTCTCCAGTATTCAGGTATGGGAATCCCCGCATTGCTGCGTCGCCTATTTCCCTTAGATTGCAGCAATTCATCGCAACTACCTTTTGAGGGGAATAAACAGCAACGACTGCAGTAACCTGCTTCTTGAATCTGACTTGGCAGCCTCATGGGCACCCCTATTTGGCATCAGCCTTCCTAACTCCCGTTATTAGAGACAGAACATCGCTGCTGGTGATGGAGCCGAGAAGTTCCCCCGTCTCTTGCTCTATTACCGGGATTACTGAAACATTGTGGTCTGCCATACGCTCCAGTACATCATCTAAATGTTCATGAGGCCATGCCACCGGAGGGTGGGGCTGGACTAGATTTTCAAGAAGCATCTCCTTGCGCCGATTCTCAGGCAAGTGGCGGATTTCTCGTAGAGAAATGATGCCGGCCAGCCGATGGGGCGCGCTGACCACTACGTAGTCCTGTTGCTCAGGCACTACCCAGTACTCGAGAAATTCCTGCACGGTAAGGCTGGCAGCGGGAAATCGCCGGCTCTGGTCCATTATGTTCTTGGTCAGCACAGCATCTAAAGCATGCCGGGCAAAAGAAGGGACCATGAACTTCGGAAGGGCGGGCGTCTCGCTTACCTTGGTGCGGCGAATGGAGATCCCTAGGGCAAGTGGCACCAGAAAGACAAAGCAGAGCATGATCAAAGTTAGCAGTGAGAAAAGTTGAGGCGAGATAATCTCCCTATCTAGCATCACCAGTAGCAAGGCGACTTCTACTACACCCTTGCCCATCAGTCCCGTTGCAATAGCGAGAGGCCTGTCCAGCCGTGCTATCCGTACTGCTAGAATACTTCCCGCAAACTTGCCCAAAACTCCAGCCAGGACAATCGAGACGATGGTAAGGGGAGGAAGTTCAGTGAAGGAGAGGCTCAAATGCAGGCCAGCCGAGGCGAAGAAAAGTGGTATGAAGAGCCCCTCAGCCAGACCCTGCATGCCAGGGAGGATCTCCATCCGCAGGCGATGTGGCAGGCCGGAAAGAGCCATCCCTAGTAACAAAGCACCTAGCGAGCCATGCACTCCAATCTTATCCACCCCAGCTACTATCAGGAGCAGCCCTCCCACTATCAGGCTGAGGGTTAGCTGAGGGACTCCTATGAGTCGCCGAAGGCGAACAAACAGGGGTGCGAACACTCGAGCGGCCAGCAACCATACCCCTACAGCGAAGGCGGCTATTTCTAATAGGAGCAGGGGCATTCTCCATGGACTAAACTCACCGGAGCGTCCTACCTCTTCAAGGGAGAAGGAGACTACCAGCAGTCCCATAACTTCCACTACAACGACAGTGGTGAAGATCTCCAGACCTAGGGGCTCCTTCAAATATCCGAGGTCGCTCAGGACTCTTGCCACAACTCCTAGGCTTGATAGGGAGAGAAGGCCAGCCACGGCGATCGCGTTTGGTAAGGGTTCGTCCAACACAAAAAGCATCACCATTAAACTGATGCTCAATGGCACGGCGAAGGCAATAAAGCCAGTGTAGAAAAATCGTCCTCGAAGCGTTGCCATCAGACCTGATACGTCCATTTCTTCAATGCCGATGAGGAAAAACATGAAAAGTACCCCAATGCTGAGGAAAACGCCCAGCTCAACGCTGGGCTCGACCACTTGCAGTGCAGGGCCTAGAATGATGCCTGCAGCTACGTAAGCCACCAAGGAACTCTGCTGCAAGCGGATGGCTACCCCTTCCAGCAGCTTGGCAGTGATGAGAAGCAAGCCCAAGGAGAACAACCAATGTCCCAAGGGGGCGCCTCCTTTGGTGCGGAGACAGATGCTTTAATTTGAGAATACCAAAACTATGCTTTCCTAGCAATATCATTGGCTACAGGAAGGAAAACCTTTGTGGCACGGATTGAAGTGCAGTCGCCGCCCAGCCATGAAGCACATCTCCGAACGCCAGCCATAAGAGGCGGTTCTATCCTACTCTTATCTCTGCCTCCGGGCACTCTTCCTCCTTCACTTCGCGGCTTTCTGCCAGGGCCAAGCCTACCGTGAGGGGGCCTAGCCGGCCGACAAACATAGTGAAGATCAGAAGGAATTGCCCCGCCACCGAAAGGGACGAGGTTATGCCAGTGCTGAAGCCCACTGTGCCAAACGCCGATACCGTTTCAAAGGAGAGATCTCGAAAGGACAGATCTTCCGTAGCACTCAAAACGAGGGCTATTACCAGTACCAGAGCTAAGGCGAAAAAGATCACCGCCACTGCCTTGTGAATTTGGGTTTCCGGGACCCGCTGGCGGAAAATGTCCACATGGCGGCGCCCCCGGATGTAGGACAGAGCGGTAAACCACAGGACGGAGAAGGTATTCACCTTAATCCCTCCGGCGGTAGAGCCTGATACTCCCCCAATGAACATGAGGATCATGACGATGAACAGGGCTTGGAGGGTGAGAGCACCCATGTTCAGGGATGAAAATCCGGCTGTGCGAGCTGTCACCGAGGTGAAGAAGGAGTCCATGAGCTTGCCGGGCGTGTCCAGGGGACCGAGGGTGGCAGGATTATTAAAATCCATGAAAAGGATAAGTAGCGTTCCAACTCCTACCAGACCCAAAGTCGTTACCAGGGCCAGCTTGGCATCCAGACTGAGTTGTCTCCCCCTTCTCAGGTTGACCAACCCGATGATCACCGGAGCACTGAGAGCGCCTATGAACGACAATCCAGCTATTACAGAGAGCACCTGGGGTTCGCTGGCATATCTGGTTAGGCTGGCCCCGTCTCCTACAGTGTCAAAGCCAGCATTATTGAAAGCTGAGACAGCTTGGAAGACGGCGGACCACCAAGGATATCCTGTTGCACTTTCCCTCAAATAGATAGCCAGCAGCCCAATTCCTGCGGCTTCCACGACGATAGTGATACCAAGCGTCCAAAGAAGAAGCTGAACAAAATCACGGGCGTTGTGGGCACCCAGAGCATCTGCAACGCGAAAATCCCGAAACATAATGCGTCGCCCAGCCATCAGCAGCAGGAATGAAGTGACAGTCATAAAGCCAAGTCCACCCATTTGAAATAGGGCCAAGATAACCACTTGGCCGAAATGGCTCCAATGGGTGCCCGTATCTACCACTACCAGACCTGTATCGGTCACTGCCGAAGTGGCAGTAAAAAGGGCAGTCAGGGGCTTAGTCGACTCGCCTGAGATGCTTGCCTGGGGCAGCATGAGGAGTAGGAAACCGATCAGAATCAGGAGGGCAAAGCTCAGGATGATAGCAATGAAGATGTTTATTCCACGTGGGTCAGCAAATCCGACGGCTCGTTTCGCTATGTCGTCCACCACCCATATCCGGCGGCCGTCATTCCCACTGGCAAAGTAAGATTGCATGCCTACTTTTTACCTGTGTCAGAGATAGATAACATCTCGAGGGTGATCGAGAGAGAGAAAAAGAAGCACATAGTCTCTCAGGTGGCGGGTTATGAGGAAGTTCTGTCTGACATGCTCCCTCCCATTTTCCCCCAGCCACCTGGCATATTGGGGATTGGTCAAGAGCTGCCGGATAGCATAGGCAGTCCCCTCAATGCCATGGGAAAGGAGCCCGGTAAACCTGTTCTTCACCTGAAGAGGTATACCCCCTACCGCCGAAGCCACCACAGGTTTTGCCTTCCACAAGGCTTCGCTCACGGTGAGACCAAAGCCTTCTTTTAGCGACTTCTGCACAACGACGGTAGACGCCCTTTGCAGGGCGTTGATCTCGATGTCGCTGCTAGGCGGGATTAGCAATATATGGATGTCAGGGTTATCCCCCGCTCTCTCCTTTACCTTTGTTAACACTCTGTCCGACTCAGGATCATCGCTGGCTGTTCCTCCGGCTAGGACTAACCTTGAATTTACGCTTTTTCTGACTATCTCGAAGGCTTGGATAACACCCACGGGGTCCTTGAGATAGTCGAAGCGGGAGATTTGGGTGATTATAGGCTTGTCCTTTGGGATGCGATAATTGGACAGGACAGCGTCGATGGTTTCCTGAGGAAGTTCCCTGTTCTTATCGCTCAAGGGGTCTATAGATGGGGAAATAAGAAACTGGCGAATGGGAAGCTGGCGAGAGAATGCTGGAGCGGAGAAGATTGCTGCATCATATTGGACCACAAAGGGTAGAAGGAAGTTCCACACTTCTTCGTTCGGCCTGGAAATGTCGATATGGCATCTCCAGATCCAGCGCTTGCCAAGCTCCTTTTTCCGCCTCACCAAAGCTACTGGCTGGGGGTCATGGACGAAGATGATATCCCCCTCCAAGTTCAACTCCTGGATGTTCTTCTCGCTTATTTCCAGGAAGAGGGAGAAGTCATGAGGAGAAATCGCTTCGTCCCTACTATGGAGGGCATTGTGAAATTTCTTGGTCACCTGGAAGAACTCTTCGCTGCCCTTGATGACATTCCAGCGCGTATCCACCCCCAACTGCCCCAGCAGGGGTACCATGCGGCTCAGGATTTCCGCCACTCCGCCTCCGGCGAAGGTTGAGTTTATGTTTTGAATTACCTTGCCCTCCAGCCTGCCTGCCAGCAGCCTAATCTCTTCAATAGTGCTCTGGCCGACGATGGGCTCGTAGTCGGAAATCCTTACTTGATACGTTTTTCGATAAGCTGTATCAGCGATGCTCTTAGTCCCTCCAGCGTGTAGTTATAGGGGTCAAGCCGGGCGATCTCCTGTGCCAGCTCTTTTTCGTCTAGGCTATCCTCTAGCCAGGCAGAGAAGTCGTTCAGTCCTCTGCTGAGCCGCAGTCTAGACTCAAAAATGTGGAAGTAGAAAGAGCCCAGGCTGAGCTTCCAGAGTACTTCTACGAACTCTCTCAGGTCATGAGCTACATAAGGGGTGGGTATGATAACACTTACCGATTTCACAAAGTAGAACTCTCTTCCTTCTGGAGCATCCCGGTGGCCATTCCCATGCTCTGCCTCTGCGGTCAGGTGTTCCTCAATGATGCTGACCAGCCTTTCTCGGAGTGTTCCCAGGGTGGCGAACTCAAAGGTATCTATAGCCGCTAGCCTTTCTCCCAGCACTTCGTCCCCCAGAGCATCCCTCACCCAGAGGGCGAAGTCATTGGCTGGTTCCGGAGTAAGGTATTGGTGTTCCTCTAGGAAATGGTGGGTATGGTAGTAGACAACTGAATCGGCTACTGTCTTCAGGGTGGCTACTAGATCCTGCAAATTCCTGGCCCTCAGCCCGGTCAACTCTTTGAGGTGAGCCCTGGAATAGAAATGGAAGGGCGCTTTTGCTTTTTTCAGGGGGCGCCCGTAATTGATTACAGTAGAGTGAACCAGTTTCCTGTTGGGAACGGTGACGATGCTTTCGTCCAGGGCTTGAAGCCTGGTGTTCCTCCAATCTATTTCCGTAACATAGCCCTCTTCACCCGTCTCCAGCTTGATGTAGTCGCTGACCTTAATATGTCCGGTGGCACTGAGTTGAAACCAAGCGAAAAGACTTGGAAGGCTCTCCCTCAATGCGAGCAAAACGGCCAAGGCTGCTATCGCTATGAACAAAAGTATGGGGCTGGTGGGCGCTCCCCAGATATCGAGTAACGTCAACCCGGCGATGACCAGTATGATGATGCGGACTATGTTCCTCCAGGGGCTGATAACCCTCTGGGGCAGCTTCCATCTCTCTCCATAGAATGGGATGAACCTATTTAGAAGATTGAGGGCGGTAAGGGCGATAGAGAGGGCAAAAAGGGTCCATAAGCCCTTGCTTGATGGGTCTTTCCATGCCTCCGGAATGACCGATACTGCCAGCGCCAGGGAAGCGCTTAACAGCAAGCACCAGAGAACGGAAGGACCCCTTGTGGCCTGAATCAATATTTCATGTCCTTGCCATTTACTCTTTCTGGCCCACTGGTCGAGGACACGATAGGCAGTCGCCCTCACCCAGAAGGTGGCGATGAGGGCGGCCAGGAAGACCGCGGCCGGAATGACCACGTTAGACCAGCTAAACTCCATTTTCACGGCCTGCCTTTTTGCATATTAACCAACATGCTCAGAAACTGCTCTACCTCTGTGGGTGACTTAAGGTAATAACGGGCAGCAGAATCGCTTCTCTCCTCTCCCACAAAGATGGAGATGCCTCCGCGCCTATTCATCATCTTGAACCCATCTTCATCGGTCAGGTCATCGCCCAGAAATATGCTCAGTGGCTTCTCCCTGGCTTTGGGGTTGCCATACCTGTCCAGGAGCAGGGCTATGGCTTTCCCTTTGTCCCAGTCCACCGCGGGTCTTACCTCGTAGACCTTTTTCCCCGAGGTGACCCTCACCTTTCTCAGAGACCTAGCCATGGCGATGATATTTTCAAAGATGTTCCTCACCTCGTGAGACCTATCTTCCTCCACCATGCGGTAATGCACGCTCAAGGTAAGCCCTTTGTCTTCTACCAGGGCTCCTCTCACTGTCGCCAGAGCCTTGCTCAATACCTGGTGTATTAGGCGCAACGCGGGTTTCACCTCTTCCGCCAGCGGGTTGACAAAGCTAATGCCAGGCCCCTCAATTTCCAGCCCGTGGTTGCCGGCATAGATGATGCTCCTGATGCCAACTCTATCTCTGAGGTCAGATAGCGCCCTGCCGCTGATAATGCCGACTGTAAAGCGGCGCCGATGAGCCAAAGTCTGCAGAAGCTGCCTGGAGCTTTCTGGCAAATCTGCCAGCTCCGGCCTATCCACGATAGGCGTGAGAGTGCCATCGTAATCACTGAGGAATAGCACTTGCCGGGCGCTCTTGAGGCGCTGGGCGACCTCAGGCCAGGCGGCGAAAAGATGCCGCAATTGTCATTCTCCAAACTCAAACTTCACCAGCTCCGAAATTATGTCCGCAGCCCACTTGTAGACATTGTTTTCCTGGACTACCTGCCGCATTTTCTGCATCCGCCTCTGTCTTTCTGCTTGTGGCATCTCCAGCGCCTTCTTGATGGCATCGGCGAAATGGTCGGTAGCATAGGGATTTATGAGCAGGGCATCAGTCAGCTCTCTGGCAGCCCCCGTGAAGGGGCTCAGTATGAGAACGCCGTCCTCATCGAAGCGGCTAGCGATAAATTCCTTGGCTACCAGATTCATACCATCATGCAAAGAGCTGACTATGAAGAAATCGGCTATGCGACGTAGCGCCATCAGCGTGGCGGGCGACAGGTGTTCCCGGAGATAGATTATCGGTCTCCAGTGCCCGGAGACATGCCTCCAGTTTACCTCCTCTACCAGTTCATCTATCTCCTCGTTCAGCCTCTTATAAGCGTCTATGTGGATGCGGCTGGGGACGCCTGCTTGAATAAAAACCACTTGTTCCTTGTATTCAGGATACCTTTGCAGGAAAAGGTCGAAAGCGCTGAGTCGGTCGGGGATGCCTTTAGTGTAATCAAAGCGATCGAAGCCGACACCCACCAGTTTATGCCAAAGCCTCCATTGGTCCTTCAGGCGGTCCATCTCTTCGATCACATCAGGCCCTTGAGCATCTCTCGAGATCTCCTCGAAGTCCACGCTGATGGGGAAGAAGCGCACTGCGGTCCTTTTGCCTCCCCTAGTGACCTGGTATCTGTCCCAGTCTACTCGTGCTTCCAGTGCTCGATCTATGGTATCCAGAAAATTGTTGCAATGGTAGCGGATATGGAATGCCAGCAGGTCGTTGCCCAGCAGCCCATCAAGGACTTCCTCCTGCCAGGGGCAGATGCGGAAGGCCTCGCGGTTGGGCCAGGGGATATGCCAGAATTGAGCAGTAATGATGTTTGGATTGCCTTCCTTTATCAATCGGGAGAGGAGTGTCAGGTGGTAGTCCTGGATGAAGACAAAGGCTTTCCTGCTCCCCACCTCATCTAGGACATTATCAGCGAAAAGCTGGTTCACCCTCATATACGTATTCCAATCGGGTTCATTGAATATCGGACGAGTGTAAGATATGTGGCACAGTGGCCAGAGGGCTTGGTTAGAAAAACCGTAGTAGTAGCCGTTCTCCTGCTCCTTGGAGAGCCACACCCGCCTCAAGGAATACCGGGGCTCCTCCGGAGGGACAGCAACCTTATTGTGCTCGTCCACCAACTCCTGGTCGGCATCGCCGCTGCCGTGGGCGATCCAGATTCCCCCGCAAGCCTGCATCACCGGATCCAGAGCTACAGTGACCCCACTGGCAGGCACCTGGCACTTGATTTCAGAGCCGCTATAGGTATGAATATAGGGCTCTCTGTTAGACACGACAATGAAGAGATAGTCGCCGAGCTTAGTCCTCACCAGCTCTTGCAGGCTTTCCTTTGTCCACATCACTTATTCTTTCTTCCTCCCTTCCTCGGCCATAGAGGGAAAGGGTAAATTCCCGAAGTAAACTTTTGTATGGGGCCAGGGTATCTCAATGCCTTCCTCTTCGAAAGCCTTCGCCACCCTTTTTCGGATCTCCCCCATCACATCCCACTGGCGGATGGGCTTGGTATCCCCCAGTATCTTAAGCTCAATCCCCGAGTCTCCCAGTTTATCCACCCTCAACACCTGAGGCGTTTTCAAGATCAGGGGAGCCCATTCAGGCTCCTTGGCCATCTCCTGGCAAACCCGGTTGATGACCGCAGTAGCGCGGTCCAGATTTGTCCCGTAGGCAACGCTGATGTTCAAATTGACCCGGGACCACTCCTTGGTGAAGTTGCTGGCTACCCGGATCTCCCCGTTGGGCACTACATGCACAATCCCGTCCAGGTCCCTCAATACGGTACGGCGGAGATTGATCTCCTCCACCAAGCCGGCTACATCAGCCACCTTGACTACATCACCCACACGATATTGATTCTCCATTGTTATGAAAAGGCCGGCAATTATGTCCTTGACCAAGCTCTGAGCCCCAAAGCCGATGGCGATACCTGCTACCCCGACCCCTGCCATTATAGGGCCAATGTTGATGCCCAACTCAGAAAGAATAATAAATCCGGCTATTAGAATAATGAAAATCTGCCCCGTTGTTACTAGGACACCGGTTAGAGTCCTTGCTCTCTTTTGTACCTCCTCCTCTGGTTCACCTGGCATCCCTCGGGCTACAAAGGCTCTCACGGCTCGAGGCACAGCGATGCCAAGGATGAAGATAGCACCGATGGACAGTAAGATGATAAGCCCTATGCGAGTGCCGTGGGCAAGAAGCCAATCTGTGACTGCTCTTGTCTCAATGCCGAATTGTTCCAGAGTAGCGAGGACGACTAGAAGGCCGGCGAAGAGAGGGACAAGCACCCTGAGGAGGCCTATAATCCAGTCATCCAGTGCGGTCTGGGTCTTCGAGGCTATCTCTAGCTTGAACCACCGAAAGAGGCTATCCGTTAGTGCGATCCCTCCGAAGGCGGCTAGGATGATGAAAGCTACATGAAAGCCCCTCCTGATCTCGAACTCGAACGATTCTTTCCAGGGGAGGTAGACAAGGGCAAAATACATGCCTGCCAAGATTATACTGGCAAAGACAGGCCATTCCAGGGCTTCTACCAGCATATTGTCCAGGGCTGTGCCTGTCTTTGTCGCCATCTGGCGTGCCAGCCGTCGAAGAATGTAATAGAACAGTCCAGCAACAAGAAAGATGGGAAGGGCAATAGCCAGTGCAATAAGTATATCATGCATCAGAATCCCCGGTGTTGTCAGCATGATGCACCTCTAGGTAGCGATGAGACGCCTCTCCAAATTAGCATCGCAATTTTCTGCTCTAGGGTGGCGAATACCTTGAGCCTGATCTTTCGCCGAGAGAAGGTGTGTACGTAGGGTTCCGGATTAGATAGCATCACAAAAAGGTAGCCTGGTACTTTGTCACCTCCTAGGTCATCGAGGCTTTCTGATGTCCACATAGAGTCCCTCCTCTTGAAATTTCGTCACAATGGGGATTTAACGCCTGATGACAGCTTCACGAAAGGTATTCCAGAGAAGCACATACTTCTCTTCCAGGGCGAAGCTGTAGTTACTCAGAGTCCAAATGTTGACCAGACCCTGCATCATGCCAAATAAAAGCGTTGCTGCTGCTTCCAGTTCGATATCATCCCTCACTTCTCCACGCTTTACCCCTTCAGATAGGAGATCCTTGAGGAGAGCAATGTATTTATTGATAGTGCCAGATATTTTTTGGTTTAGCTCTTTGTCCCCCAGACTAACAATCTCAGCGATAACTTGGAAAGAGATACCCCGCCTTTGTTCGATAGCTGAGAGATGAGTTCTAAGTATGCTGTCCAAAATCTCCAGGAAGGTGTCGCCGCTGGTACTGGTTCTTGTGAGATCTCCTATTAAATTCTCCTCGATATGCTCTGCCAGCAAAGATAATATATCTTTTTTACTTCTAAAATGGCGGTAGATACCAGCCTCGGAGATGCCCACCTCTTTGGCAATCCCTCTGACGGTTACATGTTCACTGCCATATTCAATTATTACCTTTCTTACAGCATCTATTATCTGCTTCTTCCTTACCGCCGTATTTTCTCTTTTTCGAACCATGCCGTCAGTACCCCTTTCACATTACACAGTCATGTAAGCTATGGTAGCACATGATAGCCCCAAAGAAAAAACGAAGTTCTAGTGCTTTCTCTTGCCTACCTCTTCTCCAGTTCGCCAATACAGCGAGCTAGAGTCCTTGGCTACCACTTTGGGAATACCTGTTCCAGCATTGTGACCTCTGCTCTCCCAATTCTTCGTCCATGACTCTGTGTAGACCTACTCAATTACCATAAATCTAGCGGAGGAAAAAATATAGGACAACAAGCAGCAGAAGGAGAATTCCAGCAATAGTAAAGATACGCCTCAGATCTGAACGCAAATAAAGCCTATATTGATAGTGATCATCCTGTTCAGCCATTGCCATGGGTGGCTTAGCCCCAGGTGCTGACTTAGACAAAGGCAGTAATGGCTGCGTGCGCTGACCAACTTCTTTTACGGCTAGGGGTTTGCGGCTGCCCCGTGCTTTGTATCTGGCTCTACCTTTGCGAGATTTTCTTGGCATACTATAAGACCTTTTCAGCAATGTCCTTTATTACTCATGCCAACAATCAGGCATTCAAACGCGACACGACCCGCTTCAAACATAGGTGCCTCTAGGTAGAGAAGCCAGAGACCCACGCCCTCTTCAACCCGCAGAACCTTTTTGTCTCCGTCTATAATGCCCACCATTCCGCTCTTACAAAACTCTTTCACAAACCCCAAAGTAACACTCTCAAGAGGGATTTCCTTCATGCTCTCCTCACCTCCCTTATAGGGTCTAGTTTGCATTGCCCTACTAATGGGACTCATTAAAATTGTAAGTTATCAATCACTTACATTATATTCTACCGCCAAATTGAGGCTCTGTCAAGACTCGCCGCAGAGTTACTCGGGAACCGAGTATCGAAGGAGGGATGAGCACGTGCTGGAGAAGGCTCGGGGCCTCCGCAGCAGAGCGCTCGGAATCGAGCAACAGAGTTATTTGTGGTGCTTAGTCAATATTAAGAAGGCAGTATGCCAGGGACCCCCTTGCTGAACCAGCTGATAAGCACTTTGCAAGCTGTAAGTGCCATCAGGTTTAGAACAGAGCAAAAGACCACTGCGGGTTAACATTTGTCCAAGCCGTGCAAGCAAGAACAAAAATTCTCTGATTATTGTGGCCAGCTCTATTGTATTTCAAATTCTAGCTCCGAAGAGCGCAAGCTGTATCACTGCTTTAGCTTTAGCCACACACGCTCTTTGCCCTCTCTATTCCCTTAGCTCCGGGGGGAGAAGGTTAGGGATAGCGTCCACAATGGGGTAGCGTTGGTCACACTTGGCACAGTAAAGAAAGCCAGTAACTACCTCCTTCTCATCCTCCTCTTTGACCTCAAGCTTTAAGTCCCCCTTGCATAATGGACAGGCGAGGATTTCCATCATTTCCTTTTTCATTTTACTTTCCTCCTTTGAACTCCCCAAGTATAGGGTAGGGGCTCTCCGAACGAAATATCGGACTCCGCAAAGCGGACTGTCCCCTACCGAAAGGGGCAGATGGCGGAGCACCCACCTATAAGCTTACCGTGAATAAATCAGTTAATCAAGGTTGACTTGGGCAAGTAACCCTCCTATCATTGCTATTCTGGATGGACAAAAATTGATCAGAGCCCTGGGTGATAAGACTCCTAAAATAGCCGAATCCGCTTTTATCAGTGAGAGTGCCTATGTGGTAGGAGAGGTAGAAATTGGTGAAAACTGCGCTGTCTTGCCGGGGGCGGTGATTAGGGGTGATTTCGGCGGGATAAGGATTGGCAAGAATGTGGTGATTGAGGATAATGTGGTAGTTCATGGTGCCCCACCCTGTTTAGAGATTGGAGATGACGTGACTATCGGGCATGGTGCCGTAGTCAATGCGCGAAGGATCGGCAGCAAAGTACTAATTGGCATAAATGCTACCGTTCTTCATCAGGTTGAGACCGGGGATCGCTGCGTCATAGCTGCGGGGGCAGTGGTGGGGGAGGGGATGAAAATCCCTAGTGACTCCTTTGTGGCCGGTGTGCCGGCGAAGGTCATCGGGAAGGCTACAGAGAAGCAATTGAAATGGGTTGAACGCGCTCCAGAAGTCTTCTCTTGGTGGTTGGAGAAGTATAAGCAACAAAGGTTGTAACTTAGGCTGTGATTATAGACTTTCATACTCATATTTTCCCACCCCAGGTGAGGGAAAATCGTGATGACCTTGTCCGGCAGGACGCTTGTTTTGCCGAGTTCTATTCTTCCCCTAAAGCTAAAATGGCTACTGCCGAAGAGCTCATCGCCAGCATGGATCAGGCTGAAATTAATACCTCGGTGATACTTAATACTGGCTGGATAAGTCAGGAGCTTTGTGCTCAGATCAATGACTATGTCCTTGAGGCGGCAGCTCGCTATCCCCATCGCTTGGTAGCCTTTTGCGCTATTCAACCTAAGGCTGGGGAGGCAGCTATACTGGAACTGGAACGCTGCGCCCGGGGTGGGGCCAGAGGCATTGGGGAATTAAGGCCAGATATTCAGGGCTTTGACCTGGGGGATAAGGAGCTATTGGAACCCTTTGTTGAGGTGGCCAGGAGATACCGTCTACTCTTCCTCCTTCATGCCTCTGAGCCTGTAGGGCATCAATATCCAGGTAAAGGAACCATCACCCCCGATATCCTCTATCGTTTCATCTGCAATTTCCCTGAGCTCCGTGTTGTTTGTGCTCATTGGGGTGGAGGCTTACCCTTCTATGCCCTGATGCCGGAGGTAGCCTCTGCCTTAGCCAATACCTTCTTTGACACTGCAGCTACCCCTTTTCTTTACCAGCCACAGATCTTCAAGCATGTTGCAGAGATTGCCGGGGCTGATAAAATTCTTTTTGGCAGCGATTACCCACTCATATCCCCCAAACGGGTTATGGCCCAGATCGAATCTATTGGTTTGCCCCGAGAGACTGAGGCTATGATTCTGGGGGGCAATGCCAGGAGGCTTTTGGAATGGAGCAAGTCCGCAGCTTCATCGCCGTAGAGCTGCCCTCGGAAATAAGGGCTGAACTTGCCTCTCTGGAGGAGAGATTAAAGGCGAGGCGGCATCCCTTTGTGAAATGGGTTGACTCTGAAAGCATCCATCTAACACTAAAGTTCTTGGGTAATATAGCCTTAGCTACTGTACCCCAGATAATCGACGCTATAACTAAGATAGCTCAACCAATATCCCCTTTTCGCTTGCAGATGGGAGGATTAGGTGTCTTCCCCAACTGGCAGCGGCCACAGGTGGTTTGGGTAGGAATTGGTGGGGAGGTAGGCAAGCTAGCTATTTTGCAAAGGGATATGGAGGCTGCCTTGTCTCCCTTGGGTTTCCCCCCTGAATCTCGCTCTTTCAAAGCGCACTTGACCTTGGGACGCCTCAGGGAGCGCACATCACCCAAGGATAAGCAAAAATTTGGCGAATGGGTGACCTCTATCAAGTTTGAAACCGCTCTCTCCTTCGAGGTCAACGCCCTCAGCCTGATGAAAAGCCAACTAACCCCTAGTGGTGCTATCTATAGCCAGCTTGCCTCTATGGAGCTAGGGGGACAGGGTCTTTAGACCCGCCCCCTGTCTACCACACATATTGACATAGAACTCTCGTCTTTTTTGACGGTCTGTGTAGAGAACCCGTACAATGTGGGCCAAGAAAATATTCAAATCGAGAGGTGTAGAAATGAGCTCGTTATTTTCCTTGACCAATAGGGTAGCCATTGTGACTGGGGCTGGCAAGGGTATAGGGAAAGCTCTGGCTCTGGGTCTGGCGCAAGCTGGGGCCGATGTAGTAGTGGCCGCTCGAACGGCTGCCGACATTGAGAAGACAGCCGAAGAGATTCGTGCCCTTGGTAGGAGGGCTGTTCCTGTGCCTACGGATGTGCAACAAAGTGAGCAGGTAGCTAATATGGTGAAGAGAGCGCTGGAAGAGTTCAGTCGAGTTGATATTCTGGTCAACAATGTCGGCGGCGGTCCTAAAAGGCCCGTTTTGCAGCAAAGTGAGAGGTTTTGGGACGCCATCCTGCGGCTGAACCTGACGACCACTCTCTTGTGCAGTAAGGCCGTGGCGGAGGCGATGATAAAACAGGGGAAGGGCAGTATCATTAATATTGCCTCCACCATTGGACGGGGAAACATGCCGTATTTTTCGGCTTATGCCGTCTCAAAGGATGGGGTTATCAGCTTGACCCAGCGTTTAGCTCTGGAATGGGCCCCCTACCATATCCGAGTCAACGCTATAGCCCCAGGCTTTGTCGAAACTGAAGTGGCGGGCAAGTATTTCCGGGAAGACCCGGATTTACGGGAAGAACTGAAGAGGGTCCCTCTGGGACGTGCGGCAAAGCCTGAGGATATCGTGGGGGCAGCCGTTTATCTGGCATCTGATGCCTCGGATTACGTTACCGGGAGTACCATTACTATTGATGGCGGACTAACCCGTGCGGGTTAAACAGCAACACAGAGTGAACTTTGGGAAAAGCCTTTAGGGGGTCTTGACGTCCTGTATCCGCAATACCCGCTCATCGCCCACCCGGCGGGTGACTTTTTGCTCGTCCAGGTGTTCCATCAGGGCTAAGGCATACTTACGACTGGTCTGAAAGAGGTCGCGTACCTCTGCCACTGTTATCTTCCCGTGGGATTTTATGTAGCTGATAATACGCTTCACCATTTCATCATAGGCTGAGGTGGCAAAGACTATGTGCTCAGCTACCTTCACCACCTGCCCCTGCTCAATGAGGAAGTTGAGCAATTCAGGGTCAATCTCTATCTCCGTAGGGGGAGAATAGGGGCTTTGAGCTAAAGATTTGACAAAGGTATCTGCTGCTGTCTCTTGCTCCTTGTTGAGCTGGACATAATGGGAAGGGAGGCGCACCATCTTACCCTCCTCCACCAAAATGCCCTTTTGCACCAACTGCTGTAGGGCGCTGGGGAAAGAGTGGGCCGGAATCCTCAACTTACTTCTTAGTTCCTCTTTAGGTATACCACGACGCAGAGGAAACCTGCGGTGGTAGTCCTCCGCTATCTGCTTCAGCCTATCTATCAAGCGCCCCCAACCTTTAGCTGAAAAGAGGAGGGTGTGGGGTCCCTTGTCCTCCAGTATTATCAACTGTCTCTCCGAAGCTAGGGACTTTACTGCCTCCTTTGCTTCTGACAGGGAGAGGTTGGAGCGGGTCAATAATTCCTCCATCTCGAGGGGTTCCTCTGCTTCCAGAATAGCCAGCAGAGCTTCTTCAAGAGTTCCCTTCTCCCTGATCGTCAAACCCTTAATGGTACTGGCTTGAAAGCGGCGATGACGTCTGGGATAAGCGTCAATGATTTCACCACCCCCCAGGGTTTCCTTTGAGGAGCGGATGATGAAAAGGTCGCCCCTGACTACAGCCACGGGATGGGCCAGGGCTAGCTGTGCCCAACCAGTCTTGCTAGGCTCAAGCTTCTCCTTATCCAGCAACCGGGCTTTTCCGATTACCTCCACGGCGTTACTATGAAAGGTGATAGCGGTATTATGCCTGAGGGGATGGGCTAAGCTGGGCAGCAGGCGGACCTTTACATCCACTGCTCTGGTAGGACGCAGCCAGTCAGGGTTGGTCAGTACATCGCCGCGCTCTAGCTCAGTGGTAGCTATGCCAGATAGGTTAGCGGCTACCCGGCTACCCGGCAGGGCAACTTCTAGCTTCCTCTTATGCGTTTGTAACCCCCGCAGACGTGCCTTCAGGTGGGGTGGAACTATCTCCACCTCCTGTCCTACGGAAAGCTGCCCATCAATAAGGGTTCCAGTTACCACTGTGCCAAAGCCAGCAATAGTGAACACGCGGTCAATGGGAAGCCTTGGTCTGCCGATGTCCCTTTTGGGTGGGGTGGAATCTAACAGATGGTCAATGGTGGCAACCAGGTCGGGCAAACCTTCCCCGGTTATCGCCGAGACAGCCACGATAGGGGCTTGAGCTAAGGTAGTGCCCTTTATAATATCCTTGGCCTCCATCAGGACAAGCTCCAGCCATTCCTCGTCCACCAGGTCTTTCTTAGTGATAACCACCACCCCCCTCTCTAACCGAAGCAGGTCGAGGATGGCCAGGTGCTCCCTGGTTTGCGGCATTACCCCCTCATCGGCAGCGATTACCAGCAGAGCTAGGTCAATGCCTCCTACTCCAGCCAGCATATTCTTGATGAACCGCTCATGCCCGGGGACATCAACGATGCTGACCTCTCGACCGCTGGGCAGTTTAAGCCAGGCAAAGCCAAGGTCGATGGTCATTTCACGCTCTTTTTCTTCTGGCAGGCGATCAGGGTCAATGCCGGTTAAGGCACGAATTAAGACTGATTTGCCATGGTCTACATGACCTGCAGTGCCAAGAACAAACATGGTCTATTCTACAATGATCCTCCCCTTAGGTTGCTCTATTACCTCTCCAATAATGGCCGCCTCTACCACACCGGCTTCATGCAATCTAGACAGCAATGTCCCTGCCTTAGCAGCGCTGACTGAAATCAGCAGCCCCCCCGATGTCTGCGGGTCAAAGAGGATATCCGACATATAATCAGGAAGCTCACTCGCCAGCTCTACCATAGAGGAACGAAAGTCTCTATTGCGCTTCGTACCTCCGGGGACTAGTCCCATCTTGGCGAACTCTATAGCTTCAGCGAAGATAGGGACTGACGCGACATAAATCTTCATGCCTATCTCGCTGTTCTCGGCCATCTCGCTACCGTGACCAAGGAGACCAAAACCGGTTATGTCAGTGCAGGCGTTGACACCTATCTCTTGCATCAACTCTGAGGCTTTCTTGTTTAGAGTGACCATATATTTGGTGACCTTGGCTATGGTCTCCTTGTTGGCTAACCCACCCTTAAGGGCGGTATTTATAATCCCGGTACCTAAGGGCTTGGTTAAGATCAGCTTGTCTCCTGGTTCAGCCCCCGCCCTGGTGACTATTCTTTTGGGGTGAATGATGCCGGTGACCGAGAGTCCATATTTCAGCTCTTGGTCGTCAACGCTATGCCCGCCGACTAAAATTACTCCAGCCTCCCGCATCTTCTCCAGCCCGCCCTGGAGGATATCCCTTAGTATCGATATGTCCATAGTCTTGCTGGGAAAGCAGACCACATTCATAGCAGTGAGGGGCTTACCTCCCATAGCATAGACGTCGCTCAGGGCATTAGCCACGGCAATCTGTCCAAAAGTGGAGGGGTCATCAACAATGGGCGTGAAGAAATCAATGGTCTGTACAATAGCTAGCTCTTCACTCAGCTTATACACGCCAGCGTCATCAGCCCTTTCCAGACCCACCAGCAGATTGGGGTCGTGAATTAAGGGCAGACCACATAATGCTCTATCCAGGTCCCCTGGACCTAACTTGGAAGCTCAACCTGCTCCCCGGACAGTCTCAGTAAGCCGAGGTTTCTGCTCCTTGACCATCTGCTCCTCCTATCGTCCAATCTAATATGTTACTTAGAATTCTTTAGTCATCCTGCTTGCCCCTTTGCCCGCCTTTCGCCTGTCATTCTGAGGGAGCGAAGCGACCGAAGAATCTCACTCAGGGCGATGTCTTGAGACCCTTCACCTTCACTTCGTTCAGGGTTCAGGGTGACAGCTAAACACCCTTGCTGCTTCAAACTGGGTAGATTCCCTGTATCTCTACCTGTTTCTCCTCTAAGATCACCTTGACCCGTGTCTCCTCTGAGTGTTCAAAGCGAAGGCAGATGCCACAGTCTGCGCTGAGGTGCCGCGGCACGGGGATTAGCTTAGTGGCAACGCCTTCCTTTTTAAGCAGCTTTTCAGCCTGTAGAGCGCTGCTGATGGAGTAGAAGAGCACGACACTGTGCTGCATACTCTTTATTCGATGAACTCCTCCTTATAGAGCAATGATTTTCCCGGCTTGCAGTAATGCTGAGGTTATATCATACATATTTGAGACCCTCCCTACTTCTACCGCCTCTTTCAGGTTATAGTATCCCAGGCAGGTGCCGCAAGCCAGTATCTCTACCCCTTGGTCCTCCAGGGCGTGTAGGTCGTCTATTACTTCAGAGCCCTTAGCCACCAGTTTAACGCCACTGTTGATAAAGATAATCCTGTTTGGTTTAGGAGTTACCTCATCCAGGGTGTGGATAAAGCTGCGCATGAGGACGTCCCCCAGCCTTTCATCTCCACGACCCAGGCTATTGGAGGCGATGAGGAGCAGCGTTGCCCCGGAGACCGGGGTTACCAGAGACTCCTCCGGCTTGGTTGCTGTCTTGGTCAGGTGTAGATATATACCTTTCTCCTTCTCTTCAATGGACACCTGGCACCCCTGGCTCACCGCCAGCCGGGAGACATTTTCTTTAGCTGTCTCATTATCCACAATGGTAGTCACCTCATCTGCCTCTTCCAGTGCCTTCTTAGTTAGAACTACCGGATGGGGACAAGCCAGTCCCCGGGCATCAATAGTTGTCGCCATTTTACCACCTCCCTTTCCCAGTGGCGATTTTCTGCACTGCCTCTAGAGTTATCTCAATATCCTGCTGAGAAGTGAAGTGTCCTGGGCTTAGCCTGACGGTGCCCTGAGGGAAGGTCCCCATTGTTTTATGGGCAGCGGGGGAACAATGCAGCCCAGCACGGCACATAATCTGATACCCCTCCTCTAATGGCATAGCTACTTCCGAAGGGGTAAGCCCGGAGATATTGAAAGAAATAACCGCCACTTGCTTTTGAGCATCGCCGTTCCCATGAAGGGTAACACCGGGGATGGCTTTCAATCTCTGAAGGAGAAGCTGCGTCAGGGTTTCTTCCTTTTTTTGCATACTGCGTACACCCTGGGATAGAACGAAGCGCACCCCGGCACCTAAGCCGGCTAAGCCGACTGTATTAGGTGTCCCGCTCTCATACTTGTCAGGCAGAAAGTCCGGTTGGTACTCATATTCCGAATGACTGCCTGTGCCGCCATAGGTCAGAGGCTCAATTTCTTGTTCTATCCCTTTGCGGAGGAAGAGACCACCTACTCCTTGTGGACCGTAGAGCCCTTTATGCCCTGAAAAGGCCAGTAGATCAATGTTCATTGCCTCTATATCAATAGGGTAGCACCCCGCTGTCTGGGCTGCGTCCACCATAAAAAGCACATCATGACGGTGGGCAATCTGGCCCACTTCGGCTACAGGCAGAATAGTGCCCATCACATTAGAGGCATGGTTCAAGGTGATGAGCTTAGTATTTGGCTTGACAGCTCGCTCTATGTCTTGAGGGTTGAGGAGACCTTCAGGGGAGCAGTTCACCACGGTTATCTCCACGCCTTTTCGCTCCAAAGCCCGCAAGGGGCGCATTACTGAATTGTGCTCCATACCGCTGGTGATAACGTGATCTGTGGGGTGCAAGATACCCCTCAGAGCTAAGTTTAAGGCCTCGGTGGCATTGGCGGTGAAAATAATACGCTTTGGGTCATCTGTGCCGAAGAGCTGGGCTAGGGCCTCCCGTGTCTCATAGATAATGCGTCCTGCCTCAATAGAAAGGCGGTGGGCGGAGCGACCGGGACTGGCACCTATATGGCGCATGAAGCTGTCCATAGCCTGATAGACCGCTTCCGGTTTAGGCCAGGTGGTAGCTGCGTTGTCCAGATAGATCATATTCCTACCTCGCCAGCATCTCTATAAAGGCTTCTATCCTGGTCTTCAGCTGTCCCACGTCCCCCATCCCATAGTCATACTCTACTTTATACATCGGGATATTTATTCTCTTCAGGGCTTGTTCTACCCGGTAAGACTCTACACTGTAGGTCTGGCAGTTTTGCAAGACGCCGTAAATAACCCCATTGACGTGGTATTCCTTGGCTAGCTTGACGACATTCTCGATTCTATCGTCGTTGGGAGTGAAGCAGGCGCAGTCGTATTTGAGGGCTCTCTTGCTTATGGCTCGCAGTTGCGCCTCAACGCTGCTATTGGATTCGTCAACTAGCTCTCGGAATAATCTCTGCCCGGTGCAGGCTTCTTCACAAACGACTACTCCTCCGCTGGTCTCAATGAGGTGAGGCAGCTTCCAGTTGGGAGCGGCCATAGGTGTCCCTGAAATCATCAGCCTTGGGGTAGATGGATCAGCCACACCCTCTCGCTGGGCTACCCTCGTCTCTAGCTCCTCACAGAGGACTGAGGCCTTCTCACTGAATCTGTTGTAGTCATCAAAGAAGGCGATCATGGAGACAAGCAAGGCGTCTCGGCCGCTAATAGGGGCCGGATTTGCCCTCCGCGTCTCATTTAGTCTTTGCAGGGTCTTTCTCCGCCGGTTGGTGAATTTGATAGCTTCACCGAGGCTCTTTTTATCAATCTGGTTACCGGTGAGCCTCTCCACTTCTACTTTAAACCTCTTCACTTCTTCAAACCAAAGCTTCTTAGCCGCAGGGGATTTCGTTTGAGGCAGCTCCATGACATACACCGGAGCAAAATCTCTTAGGATTTCATACATCTTCTTCTTCCCATCGCAGGTAGTCTCCCCTACTACCAGATCGGCCGATTGAAAATAGGGGCACATTCTGGATAACTTGAAGCCCAGGGAAGACTTGATGAGAGGGCAGAGATTTCTGGGGAGCAATGCCTCTGCTTCGGCGATCCCCACCTCTGCCCCACCGCAGAGTCCCACCATAATTGCACCGGCAGCCAGGACGACCTCCTCTGGCACGTAGAGGCAGAAGGCGCCTATTACCTTTCCGCCGGCCTCTTTATGGTTCACGATTTCCTGGATGCGGGCTCCGTGGATTTCCATCATTGCTAGATCGAAGTAATCCATGCCTCGAGGTCGGTTGGGCTGATCAAGAATAGCCTCCTGAAACATTGATGGGAGGGCATTCATTAGCTGTTGATGAGCTTCAATGTCCATTCCTAACCTTTCCCACATGGGACAATAATCGGCCTTTTTCCCCACTGTTTCTAGACCTCCTTCTTGCTGATATTTTGGGCTATTTCCTTACCCCAACGCCCAATAAAAATCGGACTAGAGGTGAAGAGCCACCTCTAGTCCGATTTTTCTCAAAAATGAAAGCAGTGATGGAGCTATCCAGCACCAAGCCCAATATTTCAGGGCGGATGTATGGCACCACCTCCCGTTGGTGTGAACCAGTAATTACAATGATATCTCTTATCATGCGTACCAGTTTCAATAAAGAGCCACGCTCTTTGTCCCAGCGCGATTCATCTGCGGCGCTTCATTGACCTTACCCTCTCTACACTAAGAGTAGCCGGCATTGTTTCCATAACTTCTTGTATACTTGTATCATTTAGGGGCTACCTTGTCAAACCAACACCACTGAAATCAGAGATTGTGCCCTTGTTGTACCTGTAGTGCAGGTCTTTAGACCTGCCACAAAGCCCCGATAGGTCGGGGCATTATGGTGAGTGTCAGGTCCCCAGACCTGACCTAATTCTTGTTAGGTCCCCCAATAAGCCAATTCTCTATATGAGATTGCTTCTCCCGATAAGTCGGGGTCGCCATGACAGTCCTTAGCTTAATACCGTTGCCTGTAGGGGGATGGTGAAGAATTTTGCGGTTAACTCTGAGTTGATTCTGAGTAGGCCCTATGCTACATTGTTACCACTGAGGAAGATGCAGACCGATTTTCGCAGTCTCCCTAGTGTAGACAGGCTAATCTCAGATGAGCGCCTTAAGCCGCTTGAGGAGGTTTATTCTCATTCACTAGTCTTGGGTCTGGCGCGGGAACTTCTTGAGGAGAGTCGGCTGTCCATTGCTCGTGGCGAGCCTGCCCCCTCCTTCGATGGACTGGTAGAGTCAATTTGTGCTCGTATCCAGTCACTGGGACAACCCAGCCTTCTGCCGGTGATCAATGCTACCGGGGTTATCCTGCACACCAATTTAGGGAGGGCCCCCCTCAGCCAAGAAGCTATGGCGGCTATGGAGCTGATTTCTAAAGGCTATGCTAACCTGGAAATTGACCTTGAAAGCGGTAAGCGGGGCTCTCGGCAAGTCCACCTTTCGTCTTTGTTGTGTCAATTAACCGGGGCTGAAGCTGCGCTGGTGGTAAATAACAATGCCTCAGCAGTCCTCTTGGGGCTGACTGCCCTGGCTAAGGGGAAAGAGGTGATCGCCTCTCGAGGGCAGGCGGTGGAAATCGGCGGTGGCTTCCGTATTCCAGATGTAATGCGGCAAAGTGGCGCAAAGCTAGTAGAGGTGGGGACTACTAATTGCACCTATTTATCAGACTATGAGCAGGCGATTACCTCCAGGACAGCGGCTTTGCTCCGGGTTCACTCCAGCAACTTCCAAATAGTGGGCTTTACTCAGATGGTAGCTCTGGAGGAGCTGGTTCAACTGGGGGAGCAATATAACCTTCCGGTGCTGGACGACCTGGGTAGCGGTTGCCTTTTGGACACCGCCAGGTTCGGATTGAACCCTGAGCCTAAAGTCCAGGACAGCATTGCGGCTGGGGCAGCATTGGTTTTCTTTTCCGGGGATAAGCTTTTGGGTGGTCCGCAGGCTGGCATCATTGTTGGCCGAAGACAGATTATGGATAAACTCGAAAAGCATCCCTTGGCTCGGGCGGTGCGTATTGACAAGGTAAGGCTGGCGGGACTAGCTGCCACCCTGCTCCATTATCTCAAAGAGGAAGCAGAGCAGAAAATACCAGTGTGGCAGATGATCTCTACACCTCTAGTGGAGATAGAAAGGCGGGCCCAGAGATGGACTCAGCACCTGGCTAGCTGGGCCACAGTGGTAGAAGGTGAGTCTGTAGTAGGAGGAGGTAGCTTGCCCGGGAGCACCTTGCCTACCAGACTGGTAGCAGTCAAAGGACCAACTAAAGGAAAAGAACGGAATTTGGTGCCGGAACTGGCTAAAAAGCTACGAGTTCAACATCCACCAGTAATCGGACGGATCGAAGGTAATTCTCTATTTCTCGACCCACGGACTGTCCTTCCCGAAGAAGACGAAGCTGTTGTCCAGGCACTTTACAATGCCCTTAAAGCTGTGGGGATTGCCTGAGCAGTGTAAGGCTCATACCTTCCGAAGGACATTTGCATCTATCTCTCAACCTAGTGCCTTGTTAACTCGATTATTCGGCTAGTGTGTCTTCAACAATATCAAGCAAAGGAACCGCAGCCGCTAGACTTGAATTAGAAGAAACGTCGTCGTTTTTTCTTGAAGAAGTAGCCGGCTAGGAGACCGAGCAACAGACCGCCGAGGTGGGCCTGCCACGCTACATACGGGACAAGGGAAAGTACCAAGAAAACTCCAATGACGGCTACCCAAAGAGGGAGAGGGGCTGGTATGGGAAATACCAAGACCCTCAAATTTGGGCGCAGTACCGTTAGTGCCCCTCCTGTGGCAAAGACGGCTCCTGAGGCACCAATGACTATGGCATGAGGGTCTCCTAGAAGCATATAAAAGGCGTTACCCACTATCCCTCCCAGAAAGTAGACTATGAGGAACTTGTTCTCTCCAATCAACCCTAGCAGGTAGGTACCAAAGAAGTAGAGGGTCACCATATTGGCTAGAATGTGCCAGATATTGGCATGGATGAAGAGGTTGGTGATTATCGTCCATGGCTCTTCTGTAAAGCTTGCTCGCTGCAATCCCAGAGTTTCTTTAAGGTCTGGCTGTATGGAAGTAGCTAGGAATAACAGCAGGTTAATGCCTATTAGTAACCATACGGCGTTTAGGTTGAAATCTTGCTCTCTTCTCATACGGGTTGCTGGGTTAGAAAGACGTTCAGACAGGCAGTACCTGTCCATGGGATAAGGAAGCGGCGAATCTCAGCCGACCTTGGCACAAAGCACTCTGAGTTCGCAAATCCTCGCTCACTCTTGCTCATCGCTTCTAGGGTGTTGGTGAAATAGCTTTAGTCAGGCGGATAAATTCGAATTCCTTTCCCTCTATGACGATTCTTTTTGGCTCTCCGACTGTATTCATTCCGAACCTTTGGTAGAATCGAATAGCACCTTTGTTGTAAGTCTCTACGTCTAAATCAAGCCTTGGTGTGCCTGACCTCCTGGCAATGTCCTCGACATGAGCCAAGAGTCTGGTGCCCCATCCCTGGTTCCTGAACTGGGCATAGAAAGCCACACTGCTGATATAGAAGGTGCCTTCGTCCAATTTGCTGAGGACAGCGTCAGACCATTGGAGGGACCGCATCCGGGTGAAGAATCTTGTCCTCATGTATCTGAGGGTCAGAAAGGACGATTTGGCTGCTTGCTGCTTTTTCACTAGCCAATCATAGGCGAGAATCATACCTGCATTTTTCCCGTTGACTTTCACGAAATGAGTATGTTCGGAGGCAAGCAGATTGTGCCTATGGCGGAAGCAACCTGCAGCAAATCTCTCATGCGTACCGGCAAAGAGCGCAGGGACGAACTCGGGGGCGGATATGACAAAGAGCTTGACAAAGTCCTCGGTATCTTCTGGAGGTCGCCCCGGAACGACACTGTATTCAACCATAATCTACCTCCCAACAGTTCAGGATGTTCTTCGACATTATGGTACCCCAAACCTAGCTTGGATACAAATTTAAGTTTGGTGAGGCTGTTTATTTTGATTCTAGCTTCAATTTTAGGTATTTTGGAAGCTCCTCACTCCCAAAATTTCGTAGTTGCCTGATTTATCAGGCAAGGTAGCCCAATAAATTGGGCAACTACATTTTTAAACAGCCTCAGCTTAGTGGAGCACTACACGATTGGCATAGAGTTTGACGATAGCCTCGGGCTTCATAAATCGGTAGTGGAGAACCAAATGCCCCTGTGCCTTGACAAACCCTGAAGCCGTAGTGTACTTCAAAGTAGGTCCCCGACAGGAATTTCGTCTGACGGAGTGATTTAGCTCATGATAATCGCCGGTTGCTTGATTGGTTCAATTATTCTAGGTCTTTTCGCTGTCATTGCCTCTGTCTTAGTTGTTGCTATTATAGCCGCTCTATGACGCCCTGCCTCTCCTTGTTGCCCCTAGCATGGACTTCGAAGAGGGACTGACTTACTCATTATTGTCTCCACTCAACCGTTCTAAAATTGCGGTGATGCAAAAGCCGTGCTCTGCTGTTGAAAGGGGAAATCCCGGATGATAGGATGGTAGACAACCTATCGAATCAGAGTTCGAAATAAGGTTGCCAAGCCTGAGTAAAGGAGTCCTCAATGACCAGTGAAAAGAAGCGGAATCTGGCTGTCCCATGCGGACTCTACTGCGGTGCTTGTTCCATATACCTTGCTAGTAAACGAGGTGATGCTGAGTTGCTGCGGCAGATTGTTAAGGGGATCGTGGAGCGGTTGGGGCAAGAGGGCAGGGGCATGCCTCCGGTTAGGAAAGGCGCTGTGGTGTCTGAGTTGCGGAAGCAAAGACTGAAGGCGAAGGATCTTGCCTGTGAGGGCTGTCTTTCGGAGACGGTAGCCCTCCACTGTCGCCTTTGTGGATTTCGGGCTTGCGCTCTTGAAAAGGGGCTGCTCCACTGTGCTCAGTGCGCCGATTTTCCCTGCCGGGAACTTGTCGACTTCAATAACGATGGCTTACCGCACCATGGTGAAGTACTGACGAATATTCGACGTCAGCAGGATGTTGGCATTGACGCCTGGATTGCAGAGCAGGCGGAGAGATGGCGCTGCCCTCACTGTGGCTGCGCCATTGACTGGTATGCCAGGCAATGCTCTGGCTGCGGGGGCGTTCTGACCGGGTGTTTCGATTGGTCGGAGAGCCTCGGATAAAACCTCGTCTTGCCAAAAGCAAGCCACTAGACAGTGATTTCAAAGAGGATTGATTTAGGAGACTGCTGAAAAAGTCCTGCGGATATTTTTCAGCGATCTCACAACACACCACACTCAGTTTGGATGCAGATTCGATGTAGCACTGCCAGAGGAATGTCAGGGTTTCTAAGATTTATGTCCTTTTACCCCACGTTGTCTCGACTTCCAGTGGTTCCTCTGCTGGCGAGACCTTCTGTTCAACTATGTTAATCTCAATGTGTTCCCAGAGGTATTTCCATAGTCTATTTGCAGCGAAGGGCAAATAGACTCCGAGGGTCACTATGGAGAGAAGCCCTGTCACTATACACCAAAGGAAGATATCCCAACCCTTCCCCTTGTACGCTATCTTTGCTTTTCTTTTCATTTGACCATCTCCTTATGCCATAAAGTAGGATTAAGAGCGCCCAGGAGGATTTTCCCGCGTCTCACTCTCCAAGTCCGCCTGGCTGGGCTCACCTCGCTCTGGCTCCTGCTACATTGGCTAGCCAGAAAAAGCCAGAATATGCCATTAAAGTGTCCACTACAGCTAGCAGCTACAACTGTGTTGAAGGGTGTGCCTTTGTAGCTGGCCCTTGTTTTGTATTTAGCTCACGGGCAGGCAGGACTGCTATTCACCGTGGTACTTGAATGACAGGTGCAGTCTTGCCCGATAGGCTCGAACCTTCCCGTTCTCAATCTGCATGTCCAGCCTGGTAACCTCCGCAATGCGTAGGTCTTCGAGGGTCTTCCCAGCCTGCTCCACAGCGGCTGCGGCAGCCTTCTCCCAAGACTCGGTGCTGGTTCCCACCAGCTCAATCACTTTGTAGGTACTTTCCGGCATTTTGCCCTCCTTCAACCCTGTATGTTACTCTGGATAGATATGTGGATATGACCACTATATGGAGTCCTTTGCTTTTTGTCAATACCGCGAATTGGCTCATAATAATTGTTACCGAAAGTGGTATCGTTGCCTCAAAAAAAGTGTTACCAAAGAGGGGGGCAGCGATGACGCAAGCGAGCATAAGA
>Ga0315314_1000854_pt1 | contig 29879 bp, 41 predicted proteins | sample TDP9_MG_FD_203631 | JGI IMG/M metagenome (GOLD analysis project Ga0315314, IMG submission 203631) | Freshwater sediment microbial communities from Lake Towuti, South Sulawesi, Indonesia - TDP9 | ecosystem: Environmental > Aquatic > Freshwater > Lake > Sediment | place: Indonesia: South Sulawesi... | reverse complement strand
AAAACACCGTTGTGGAACTGCTCCCCTCCGTCCTTCCAGCCATGCTGGATCAAGACATGGCCAATATAGTTCATGAAACGCTCGAGAAAAGGGGATTGAGAATCATCGTTGGACGTGCCGTAGACGAGATTCTTGGAACCGAGAAAGTCGCTGGCGTTTCGGTTGCTGGGGAGGAGATTCCAGCGGATTTTGTGGTGGTAGCAACCGGAGTGAGAGCCAATGTGGAGTTGGCTACAAAGGCGGGGATAGCCACGGGCGAAACTAGGGCCATAAGGGTAAACGCAAAGATGGAGACCAGCGTCAAAGACGTTTATGCCTCTGGAGATTGTGTGGAATGCATACATATGATCACTGAACGACCCACGCTGTCACAGTTGGGAACCACCGCGGTGAGGCAGGCAAAGGTGGCTGGGATCAACGCGGCCGGTGGATATGCCATCTTCCCGGGGGTTTTAGGCTCAGCCGTGACAAGGCTTTTTGACACGGAGATAGGGGCCACAGGCTTAACGGAGTTCATGGCAAAAAGAGCAGGAATCGAAGCCATCGTGGGAACTTTCACCGGAAAGACTAGGGCGGAATACTACCCGGGAGCCCAGCCCATTAGGGTCAAGCTCTTAGTGGAGAAGGAAGCTCAGCGAATCATCGGTGGTCAAATTATCGGCGGAGAGGAAGTGACCCAACGTATCAACGCGTTGTCCTTTGCCATGCAAAAGCACATGACCCTGCGAGAATTGGTGAAAGCCGACACCTGCTATGCTCCCCCGTTGTCTGAGACTTGGGAGCCCATGGTCCTCGCTGCAGAAACAGCCCTTATGAAACTCAGATAAAGCATCGAAACTGCCATAGGAATTTATACCCCTTGCACTCAACACATAAAAGATATAAATTTCGAAGATAATTAACCTTGAAAAAATGTGGTGGTTTAAATGGCAATAAGAGTGGCTATAAACGGATTCGGCAGGATAGGAAGACTCTTGTACAGAGCGGCGGTGGAAACAAAAGCCAACATTGACTTTGTGGCGGTCAACGATATAACCGACGCCAAGACGCTAACGCACCTTTTAAAGTACGATTCAGTACACGGTAGACCGCCCTTCGATGTAACGGTTGAGAAAGATGCCCTAATCGTAGATGGAAAACGAGTACAGGTTTTGAGCCAGCGTGACCCAGCCCTACTGCCTTGGAAAGACTTAGATGTTTACTTGGCAGTGGAATCCACTGGTTTGTTCACCGATAGAGAAAGTGCTTCCAAACACTTGCAGGCCGGAGCCGAAAAGGTGCTGATTTCCGCCCCAGCCAAAAACCCCGACATAACTATAGTCCTAGGCGTTAACGAAGACGAATACAGTCATGAGAAACACAACATACTCTCAAACGCCTCCTGTACAACCAACTGTGTAGCACCCGTAGCTAAAGTGTTGAACGATAACTTTGGCGTGAGAGCCGGACTTATGATGACGGCACACGCCTACACCAGCGATCAAAGGCTCGTGGACCTAGTACATAGGGATCTACGTCGAGCTAGAGCGGCCTCCCTCTCGATCGTACCCACAACCACTGGCGCAGCTGTGGCAGCTACCCTTGTACTGCCGGAACTTAAGGGGATGATGGACGGAATAGCTTTACGAGTTCCGGTTCCAAACGTTTCCGTAGTGGACCTTACAGCTGTACTCAAAAAAGATGCCACAAAGGAAGAGGTGAACGCCGCATTTAAGAAGGCTGCCGAAGGCGAACTAAAGGGAATTCTAGACTACACCGAGGATCCTATCGTATCCATAGATGTAAATCACAACCCGTACTCAGCAGTCGTTGACGGCCTCTCCACCATGATCGTGGGCGGCAACCTGGTCAAGGTGCTGGCTTGGTACGACAATGAGTGGGGCTTCTCTTGCCGAATGGCGGAGCTGATCGAGCTCGTCGGTAAGAAAGCCGGCTTCTAAACAGCGCCACTACAACAATCCTCTCTGTACTCAAAACTCGTCTGCTCATGGATAGGTGAGAGTATGGCTAAATTTATGACAATGAATGAGTTTAACTTTAGAGGAAAGGTGACTTTAGTTAGGGTGGACTTCAACTCGCCCATAGATCCAGAGACAAAGAAGATTATCGACGACACGAGGACACGAGCCCACGCACAAACGACAATCAAGGAGCTGTCTGAAAAGGAGGCGAAGGTTGTGATTCTGGCACATCAAGGAAGGCCAGGCGACCCCGACTTCATCCCGCTTAAGCAACACGCCGAAATCCTGGGGAGGATACTGGGCAGGCCAGTGAAATACGTGGACGATGTCTTTGGGGACAAGGCACAAAAGGCCATAAAGGGTTTGAAAAGCGGAGAGATCCTTGTCCTAGAGAACGTTCGAACATACCCAGATGAGCAAAAGAAGGGAAAACCTGAAGACCATGCCAAGTCGGAATTCGTAAAGAAGCTGGCTCCACTAGCCGACGTGTTTGTCAACGACGCCTTCGCAGCAGCCCATCGAGCCCACATCTCCATCGTGGGGTTCACCGCAGCTTTGCCCAGTGTTGCCGGTCGAATAATGGAGAGGGAGCTAAAAGCCTTGAGCAGGGTCCTGGAAGCACCGGAAAAGCCATGCATCTACATCCTTGGGGGAGCTAAGGCTGACGACTCGCTGAAAATATCTCGGTACGTGCTAAAAAACAACATTGCGAACAATATACTAACTGGCGGAGTTGTAGGACATCTTTTCTTGGCGGCCAGGGGCATCGATCTCGGAAAGCCCAACATGAAATTTTTGGAGGAAAAGGAGCTGATGGGCTTGGTGCCGGGTATAAAGGAGCTTATGGACGCCTATCCTGGAAAAATCGAGACACCCCTTGACGTTGCTGTAGAGGTTAAGGGAAAGAGAAGGGAAATAGCGATCGACGAATTCCCCTCAAACTACTCCATATATGACATCGGAACAAAAACGATCAAAAAATACGGCGGAATCATACGCAAAGCCAAATCAATCGTTATAAGCGGTCCCATGGGGGTTTTTGAAAACAAGGAATTTGCGGTGGGAACGAGAGGAGTCTTCGAAGCGATAGCTGCATCCAAGGCTTTTTCTCTGGTCGGCGGGGGACACACCGTAGCAGCCGTTGAAGAAATGGGGCTAGCAGGCAAAATGTCCTACGTTAGCACCGCTGGAGGAGCCCTCATCGAGTTCCTCATGGGAGAAAAACTGCCCGGCGTTGCCGCCCTTGAGGCGGCGGCTGCTAAGGCGTAACCGCTCCACCCCCACTTTTATTTGTGGTGCCCAATTTTTGCGATAAGGCTTCCTATAGAATTCTCGCGGCGTACTCTCCATTTTATTCATTTTTAAACGATATAGTATCAAACTCTGAAAAAATTGTTCTGAGGTTAGGAAACTCTAAATATTTCATTTACGGCATTTTACGGCGTTTTACTCTATTGGAATCTCTTCGCCTCGTCTTCTGGGCCATTCAACCTCCAGAACACCTGGTTCCACCATTCGGACCTTTACTTCCTCCTTCTTAACGGTAGGTCTTATCCTTATGCGCAGAATGTGGGAGGCTTCGGTTCGGGAATATCGAACGCCGAAGGGTCTGTATGGTCCAGCCCAGAATCCCCAGGGACCCAACCTGAGCCCGAAAGGCTCATCCCAAAATTCGTCAGGCACCAAATCACCCCCAATGTAGAAGGATACCGAACGCTTAAAGTTTTCCTCCAGTTTTGTCCTTGGTCTAAATGATCCTTGCCTCTAGAAGGGGGCTGTTTTTAATTCCTCGATGCCCACACCTGTCAGCGCGATGGATTTTCAATCCTCTTTCATCAATCCAGTCGTTGTGGCGGGTGTAATTTTTCCATTCTGACTCTAAGAACGCCGCCCATACACGTCACATCGATAGGCTCTGCTTTAACCGAAGCCGCAAGCTTTACTTCCCTATGGTATTTTTGGCTTATAGCGTTAACATAGATCGTAACCACGTTATCTGTTACGGTGAGCTTCACGTCGTCCTTCTTGACCCCAGGCAGCCCCATGACTATCGTCAAGTGGTCCTTCTCATCGAAGACGTCTATTAGCGGCGTGCTCTTCTCCTCATCTGCGATTGCTTTTTCTTCCATAACCGCTTTTTCCCACTGCTCCGGCTTGTTGACGGCGAGGAAGGCTTGAAGCACTTTCTCCCTTGTCGTGCTCCTGTACAATATGTGAAGAAGTTTTCTTTTAAGCCCGAGAATAAATCTACCTTTTACGAGCCCGGCCTCAGTCACTCTTTCAAGAGTTATTTCAAAAACCACTCTTCCGCTGGGCTGGGAGAAAATCAACCTTTTGTTTGTGAGGAATAGAAAGCCTGGCTTCCACGCTGTGCATGTTACCGAGAAGCATGACTGCCCATGTGAGATGATTCTCTCCCCATCTATGAGAGACGGCTCCCTCATATCCACTCCTCCCCTGTGTAAGCAGCCATTAATTTTGCACGTGAGGCTTTCTACCTACCAACATGTATGCGAGCAAAGTTGTAGGGTGGCCAAGGTCCGCTGTATTGAAACCTTAACCCTTTGCCTTCGTATTCCTTTTTGGCCGTATCCAGCTCTCTCTCAAAATCTATGATCTTGTCTTTACGGATTAAGAAGGCTCCGTTTAGGATCATGTCCACGCCTATCCGCTTCATCAAGTTGGTGTCCTCGGCACACCTCTTGAGCGCTTCGTAGATTTCAACGCCGTATTTGTATGCTCTTTCGCTTGTCACCTTGAGCGCTTCACGTTCCATTATAATTTTTAATTTCTCATTCAAGAAATGATCTTTTCCGTAGGGTCTTGACGCTATTTCTCCTTTTAGCCTTTTAACCTCCTCGCTTGTTCTTTCGACTTCTTGCTTGGTGGTTTCTATATCGCAAAAGACTTTGACGCCTACCTCAACCTTATTCTCTAACCTCTTTATGTATATTTTAAAGGTTGAGTAAAACCTGGCGAGCAACCACCTTACCCTGTCCTCGTTTATGAACACGTTGCCGAACCCCAGTGGGAGAACGGTGTGTTCACACATAACGTTCTCAACGACTTTTTCGTGCAGGAGAACGTTAACCTCGTTTGGCTCATATTCAACCATGGGCGTGTCGCTAACAACCGCGCTGATGTCCCTGTAAGGTATCGTGTAAACCGTGCTTCCTCCAAGCCCGTTTCCAAGGTTTTCCCTTCCTCCGCTCCCTATCACACAGTAGACGTATTTTCCCTCTTTCTTTACCTCCAAGACAAAGCCCTCCCATTCCAACGTTAACCTATACAGGGGCGACAAAGCTGTATGGAGGCCAAGGCCCAGTAAAGCGAACGTCTATTCCGTCTATTTCCTTGATTTTCGCCAGCGCCTCCCCAAGAGACTTAATTTTTTCCTTGCGAATTAACACCGACAGATTCATGAGCATCTGCTTATCCTTCTCAGCCTTCTTTGTCCTCTCCACACGAATGTCATCAGCGTATCCCTTAATCCTGCCATAGAAGTCTTTGAAGTAGTTGTCCGCTTTTCCATCCATCTCCTTTTTTAATATCCCTTCCATCTTTTGCTTGTAAAAGTAAGCCATTCCGGGCGATTTTTCCTTCATTTCCTCGTTTAGCTTCCTAATTTCCTCGCTAGTTTCTATGAGGTTCTCAGCGATAACTTTTGGTTCCCAGAAGACTTGAACTCCGACCTCAGCCTTACCCCTGACTTTCCCCAACCTCTCCTCAATGTTTTCGTAGTCTTCTCTCAGCCACTTCTTCAAGTTCTCCTCCGCGCTGAGGGCTTCGTCGCCCTTAATTATGGTGTCGAAGCCTGATGGGAGCACTGTGTCAAATTTTTCCAAAGCAGCATCAACGACGCCCTGGTGCGCCATTACCCAGCCCTTTACTACTTCATCGTCTTCTGATTGGTAGGGTTTAGGAGGACACTTATGGACAACCGCGCTGACCCCATTGTAGGGCATCGTGTAAACCTCGTTTCCTTCGATTCCGATCTTACCGAAGTTCACTTCCTTCGCGCCATCTGCCACACAGTAAAGGTATAGCGCCTCAGCGGGTATAAGCGCAGTTTCAGCTGTAGGGATTGGGAGAGCTATAGGAGTTGGTGTGGTCTCAATTGGCGCGATTGGCGGAGTCATGGTTTTAGGCGGCATAACGGGTGAAGTTGGCGGTGTAGTTGGCACCTCCATAGGCGTGATTGGGGGTGTAGCTTTTAGGACGGTAACGAGCGTCGTGAGAGCCTTAACCGTACCTTCGTCAACCTGGACACCCAAGGCTTCGAGAACCTTTCTCAGGTTTTCCTCATTAATCTCTTTCCCAGCCGCATGCAGAGTTAAAGCGGCGTATATACACGCCATTTCCATACCTTCATCCAGGTCATTTAGGTCATTTTAAGCCACTTTTCTGGCTTTCTCCAGCTTGACTTCCAAGACACCGCTCTTATAGGATGTTTCAATCAAGTCGGTTTTGACAGGACTTGGAAGTAATACCTCTCTACGGTATTTCATGGTGGGAGTGTCAGCGGATATCGTGAGCACGCCGCCTTCCACGCTTAGTTTTATGTCGTCTTCTTTTACACCCGGCAACTCCGCCACGATTATTAAATGGGCTCCTCCGTCCAATACGTCTGTTAACGGCTCCGTTTCTCCGGGAGGAGGCTTATACAAATGTCCATAGGTATTTTTGAATTCTTTAACGGTGATTTTATCACCTGCTAAGGTTTTCAACGAAAAGGCGTATGTTAAGTTGGCACCTTTGATTCCCCCAAAATTCTTGATTTCTCCCCTGCGTCTAATTTCGTGTCCGCCGCTTTCGATAACCTCGGCAAATGACTCAAGCGTTCCTCCCAGTTCCGAGAGTAATTCGCGTAAACTTGGACGTTTTTTCTCTTGATCTCTGGACACCACAGCTCACCATAAGATCGTGTGTTTAAATTAACTTGACATCCAGTTGGCGTCGTCCTAGTCTGGATGCTAGTTGAGTGCGGAGGCTTTTCATCGTCGTAGTCAACTCAGTCTCCAGTTTTTTGTATTCTTCCTCCCCTATCGTTCCCTGTTCGTAAAGCAGCCTGGCTCTCTTTAGTTGATCTTCTAGAATGGTTAGATACTGCTGGTGCGTGTAGTCACAAATGCTTTGTAGGATTTCCTTAGAGGTTTCATACGCTAACCAAACCATGGCCAAGTCGAACAATCTCCTCCCTAAAGTTTTTCAGCTTCGTTGGTCCACCTCTCCGGATTTAAGAACTTATCGAGAATATTGTCCACTACGCTGTCTAGGCCGTCTCTCACGGCTTGAACCGACTCGGTGATACCCTGCTCCTCTTTTATTTCCTCGATTGCCACGTCAAAATCCATGAGGACGCGTCCAAGCCTTTCGCATTCCTCTTCTGTGAGGCTGCCTCCTTCCATTCGCTTGAAGGCTTGTATTCTAAGGGCGTCCCTTATTATCTCCACGAGGGCTATGACAAGCCCTAAGACGCCGTGCTTAAGGTTGTCTTCATCAACGTTTAACACCATCAGCCCGCTCCATTTTTATTGTTTGTTTACCCTCGTATAACAGGCGTCGTGATTTGCGGCTTCAGTAGACGTGCCCAACCACAACGGGGGCACCTATCCTCCGGCAGGCTCGTCATGGCTTCTAGATTTCCACACCTGGGGCATGTTTCCACATTTTCTAAGGCAAGCCGCATCGCCTTCATTTCACTCTCGATAGCCTCTTTCAATTCATCTATGCTTTTGGCATGAAGGATTGCTGTTTCATCTGGCTCCTTGAGCAATATATGGAGCTCTTTTCCTTGAATCGTTAATCCCCTCACTCTTTCATACGTTGTCTCAAACAACACCTCGGTGGGCTCTTCCCGGAATAGAAGTAGCCTCTTGTTTGTGAGATAGAAGTAGCCTGTTCTCCAGCTGCGGTATATGCCCCTGCTGAACCAATGTGATCCAAACATGCGGAGAACAATCTTCTCTCCTTGCCTTAAAGGCGGTTCTTTCTTTTTCCACTCTTTTCGCGCATATTCGCGTGTGGCCTCGTCCCAATCTTTCATTATGCCATACTTCAGCATGGTCTCCATCCCAGCGAGCGCAGCTCTAAGATTAACGCCAAGTAACGGAATGCCGGCAACGGATATTATGATGTCTGCATCGATCACGAGCCCTTTATCTAGGACTCTATCGAGTAGGTCAACGAGAGTAGCGTGCTTGTCCCGCGTGGGCTCCATGATAAACCTTCCAGTTTACGTTGATATCTATCCGATTGTTAGAGGCTTGGACACCAGCCTCGGCTGGTCTTCACATAGATTCCGTGTTGATTTATTCTAGGGGAGCGCGCCACTCTAACTCGCTTCTCCTCCTCATGCGCGTTCGCTTATAGGCTGATATATTTAGTTCCTCGTCTAGAGTAACCTCGTATAGGCCAAGTATAGGGTCGAAGCCAGCTCCCGGATCGTCAACGGCCTCAAATAGAACCTTCCAGCCCTTCTCTGCCTTTTCTATCCCAATCGCGTGTCCAAGCTTGTCCATAACCTCTTTGAAGTAGGCTTCCACGGATTTGCTGACTTTTTCAACTTCCATGCTCCTACGCCTCCACGATACTAAGCTTCGACTGGTACTTTGATTGAGATTTTCCCTCGTGCGACAGCGCTTTGCCACCCACACCACGGACAGCCAACATGAAGCAACTGTTCTGTTGGTACCCTCTTGTAGCATTGTGGGCACTCCTCTTTACCTATTTGCGCCTCTTCCCATGCCGCTGTCTCATAGCTGGCTCCTGATGGAAACTCTAGACCGTACTTGGCTGCTGTTTCAAACGATGCAAGGGCAGCCCTCACTTTGATGCCGAGGAGTTCAACGCCAGCGACGGATATGGTGATATCCGCGTTGATTACGAGCCCTTTATCCAATATTCGATCTATTAGGTCAACTAGAGTGGCGCCTGCGTCCCGTGTTGGTTCTAGTATGGACAGGTAGCTCACCTCAATCAGTACAATTATGATACACAAGATATATAAATTACTAAATATTGCATTACATATTGATTTGTGTACTGAATTACAGGGGCTAATTAAATGAGCGAGACTGAGGTTAGGGCTCTTCTGCCCTACTTTGATGAAAAGGAGCAAAAAATCCTGGAGGAGATTAAGAAGGCTGGAGGGGATATTTTCAGGGTTGATCTGCGACAACGAGTAGGAGGAAGCAACACCACATTCGTGAAGAAAATAGCCAGCCTAAGGAATAAGGGCATAATTGAGGAGTATAAGCGACGCGAACATGGAGATGGGAGGTTAAAGGCAGCCTATAAATTTACGGAATATGCTAGCCGATTGTTCAACGTTGAGAGCGCCCTCAGAATGGAGAAGTGGTTTTCAGCCAGCCAAAAAATCGAGTTGTTTCCGGAGTTTGAGCGGATAGCTCAAGCATTGATGGGAGATAGCTTCAGCGTGTATAAAATGTTGGGTATCGAGCCGCAACACATGTTCCTAGAGACACTGTTCGCGACAAGCAGGTCTCCAGCTTTAAAGGAGGAAGAGATAAGAGAAACACTGACCATGTGCAATGCGTTCCTTCAAAACATAATAACAGGGAGGCTATACCTCAAGCTCCCGGAGCAGGTTGAGGGGTACATCATATTTCATTACGTGTTAGAGAGGCCGAGAGAGGAGATCCAAAGGTTACTTTTTCAATGTTTAATGGACTACGTCACCTCATCCGATCCTCTTGAGCAGCACAAAGCAAGTAGTAGAATGGTGGAATTAACGATTCAATATCCTCATCTGCTCCCTACGATAACTATGGCGGCTACTAATGTTGCACAGGCAATGAAGCTAGATGCAGAACTTCAAGACCTACTTCGAAAATACAAAGCCTACAAAGAGGGGGAAGAACCCATCCAATTAACTCGCATACAACTCGTAATATCCGCCCTAACTATTTTCAGAAAGCTATACGATTCGTATGAGGGAAAGAGGTTGCTTGAATAGTTAATTTATAAAAACGCCCTATCTATTTGTTTGAGAGATTATAAACAGGAAACCCTTCTCTTCTCTACCGTGGACGCGTTTACATTGAAGACTCAATTCTACGCTAGTCCTGTTGAAACGATGAAAGGTTTTGTATAGTCGGGGTTCCTTCCTGAGAGGGCTTTATTCTCAGTTAATTTCGTTTTGATTGAAACTCGCAGTATTCGTCTCCCATGGAGAGACATTTGATTTCTGTGAGGCTAGCTTTCAAGTTTAGGGCTATGGATAGGACACCCACTAGGTATCCTCGTAGGAAGTGGCATACTGGAACTTGCGATCTTCCATACTCCATTGCCTCAAACGAGTGTTTAACAATCACTTGGTTAATTTCCCCGAGAAGCGTATCTTTAAACTCTATTGCTCCCCAGCCCTCAGCCCTTTTCACTTTTATTATCGCGCTTAACAGAGCCTCGTTCCTTACTCCAAGCTGACTCGCGAGTCGTTCAGCCGACCTTTCACCACAGGCTCTTCCCGCCTCATATAGCATTACGGCAGCCCCGCTTGAAGAAAAAATTTCTTCGAGCCTCTTCTGCAACTCAGAGAAAGTTATGTTGCGCATGATTATAGCTTTCTTTCTTCTGACCAGTAAGAAGGGTCTCGAAACGAATTCCTCCACCAGACGATGCGTCCCCCGCTTAAGTTATTACGGTTTAAATCGTCTGCCTTACTAAGATGGTTGACATAAGGCTTTGAATTTTTCCATAAGCCTTTGAAATGAGTTCTATGGTTTCTCTGCCTTTACCGGTTAGGGCGTAAACCCTCTTTCTCTCGCCCCACTTACCCTCTATTAATCCATTCCGCTCTAGGGAATATAAGATAGAATAAACTGTGCCTGCACTGACCAACAGATGGAATTTTTCGTGAATGAACGAGATGATATCGTAGCCGCTCATTGGGCTATTTCTCAGCTCCGCTAGGATCAATATGTCGAGGAAGCTTTTGACGATTCTTCCATGTATTTTCTTCACAACAGTCGTTTCCAAAACCACACCTCAGATATAACCTGTATAATGATATTTAGATATATTTATAAATATTTAAACTTTTTCTAAAAATCTGATTCTAATTTTGAATCGGAAACTGAATTTGGCTCTTAGATATTTTTTATAAACATATAGGCAATTCTCTACATTGGAGGAAAATTAAAATGGCTGCAGGTGTACCACCAGCTCCCGTAAGTTTGCTTGAGGTTCTGGATCGTATCTTGGACAAGGGCGTTGTCATCGACGCGTTCGTTAGGGTGTCTTTGGTTGGCATCGAGCTTCTCACGATCGAAGCTAGGGTTGTTGTAGCCTCAGTGGAAACCTATCTAAAGTATGCGGAAAGAATCCATGAGATTGGCCTCGTAGCAATCCCAGCAAAAGCGTAAAAGATAATAAATATAGCACCTTCACCTTCCCTTTTTTTATTTGATCTGCGATTGTTAAGATAATTCTATTCCGTAATAATCGATACATAAGATAAAAGTCTAAAAGAGAAAATATAGTTAGGAACAAAGTTTTCTCGTTAACTATCGGCGATGATGCCACTCTATGTTTGGGATTCTTAGGTGGACTCTTCCTTGTTTCTCTAACTCTTTTAGGGCTGCCATAATTGTTGCTTCGTTCAAGTTCAGAGCCTTTGCCAAGCGGCAGGGACGTATCCCAAACTCACCCCACTTCCCTATGTAAGCGTACACATGCTCAACGTATTTTTCTTCCATGACTCTTTCTCCAATGTTTCTTCCCTAGTGTTGAGAGGCTACCCCACTCACTGGTCGCCCTTTAGCCACTTTATTGCCACATTTGGGACAGCCTTTGTATTCCTCGCGGGAAGCCCACCACCAGTGTCTACAATTTGGGCAAATCCAAATCCAAGGTTTGCTCATCAGTCATCACCTCTTAAGCGTATTCATTCAACAATTTTACCTCTTCACGCGCTTCCGCTCTTCGATCTCCGCCAGCCGCTTCCTCAACTCTTTCGGTGTGTACGCGCCGCGTTGTTGTCTCCGTTTCTCGATGAGAGCCTCCCACCTAGACTGGAAGAGCTTCCGAAACCTCGGCTTGAATTGTGGCTTAAACTGTGGCTTGAAGCGGGGGCAGTATCTTGCTGCATACCTCGGGTGAAACCTCGGCTTATACCGTAGAATATACACCATTTCCTGCACCTCCTCTTCCATTTATTTAAATTTCGTAACACTAACCTGCTTTTTAGTCACTGACTTCGCTCTCTCCGGAGCATAGAACCTATGCGCAGACATCCTAAAGAGATCCAACTTCACTATGCGGGCATGAACGTAATCTCCATCCTTTATCTCCAACTTTTCCCTCACATCCTTTGGAATGGTTATCCTTCCACCTTCCATAACCCTTGTAATAAAATCTTCAAGGCTCTCTTTCATACGTTTTCACCTAAAACGTATTTTATACGAAAATGTATTTAAGCCTTTCGGATTTAACGGTTATTCCTGTGAGGTTCTATGGTCGTTGCTTAATCGAGTTCGCAACAAAAATGATAAAAGCTCACCATCGAATATTTCATATCAGGTGTAAATTTATGGAAGAAGAGCCGCAAAAATCGGTTAAACCAGCGAGAGAGAAAACCCTTGACCAAATATATAAGTATTTATTAAGGCATGGAGAAAGAACTCCTGCGCAATTGGCTAAAGCCCTACGCCTTGACCTAACCACGGTTAAGGACACTTTAAAGAAGTTGGAGGAGCAGGGCAAGATTCGGCTAGAACGACCACTCCGCCTCGCCCCCACACCCACCCGCGTTGTGCCGCCTCGCGTTCCAGAAAAGATCAAAAGAAGATCAGAAGAGCAAGTAGGGAAAGCTCGTGCCATACAATTAAAAGTACATGAAAAGCAGGAAAAGATTAAAGAGAAGCGCAAGCAGCTTCTAACAGAAAAGCGTAGTTAATCTTCTATTGCCCATTGTCCATATTTAGTTGCCAACTCGCTGCAAGTCAGATATTCCACGTTTGTGTTACTCCAGCTTATGTGATTAAGTATGGCTTTCAGAATTCCGATGTACTTGTATTTTCCAGAAACAGAAGGATGTGCTACTAACACAAAGCAAGAATCTCTTGCTTCGACCGCGAATTGACATGCTCTCTTAAAGCTATCCTTCCAAACCTCCACCACGTGTTGAGGACTTACTTTATAGCAAGCAGAATCGTAGTCTCCGCTATTCATCGGGATCACAATGATGTCGTTCTTGAGGAAGGGATAGAATACGTCCACCTTTTGGGAGCTGTCATACAGAAAGTTGAGTTTATGAAGAGAGGCATAGAGAGCCTCATTCCACAACATGCCGGGTGCTCTGAATCCCCTCGGATTGAACTTAGGCATTATTTGTCGTATCATAGTGACGGCGTTTCGCATTCGGAAAATTTGCGTCTCAGAGTCTTGTCTGAAATCTGGAACCTCAACCAAGCGTGGATACTTCCTGAAGTTTGTGTCCCGAACCGCACCATAATGGTAGTCGCTGTGCAACGCGAGTTCAAACCCCTCTTTATTCAACAACCCAGCAGCTTCAGGATACTTTAACACCGTATATGCGTCGAGAAAGAAGGTAGCAGGGACTTCTTTCTCCTCAAGCAAGTCAATTATCCGTTTTGTCTTTTCATACAAATCCGCTTCGCATACCTTGTATTTGCCTTCCCATTCCTCAAAGTCGAACGTAAGCAGCACGTGCACGGTCGGCTCACTAACAGTCAATTCCACTCATCCATTGATGAACAGATCATCAGAAATACCAACTTAAAAATTGTCGAATACTATACTACTTTCAGAAAATGTACTAAATTACAGCGCTTCACAAATATTCCAGCATCAAGTAATTAATTTTGGAGAGATTTTGGAAAGCTCCATTAGAATCAGGCGGTTCATACCAGACGATGTGGAAAGACTGAAGGAGATCGAGGAAGCATCCATTAGATTTCTTACCCCCCTCTCTTCATTGTTATACTTTTACGAAGTTCCTCCCGAAGGCTTCCTTGTTGCGGAAATTGATGGCGAGATAATTGGATATGTTATTGGAAACATGGAAACCGATTTGGAAGGACACATCTTAGCCATCGCGGTTGACCCCAACCATAAAGGACAGGGGGGTGGAACCGAATTAATGAGGGCTATTATTAACATACTCAAAGATAAGGGAGCGGCAAGGGTGAGGGTGGAATTAAAACTGCACAATACAGACGCAAAACAATTCTATTCCAGTCTAGGCTTTAAGGAGTCCCACATAGCTAAAGGTTATTACAGGATGAGGGGCTACGCGGAAGACGCGTTAATCATGATTAAGAATCTAGAATAAAACGCTTAAGGTGACCACAAAATGAGAGAAGCGCCGAATGAAAGGATCACCCTGGACTTATTCTCCACGTTTGGTCCACAAACCCCCATAAAACTAAACGTAAATTCTAGCGATACATTAGGTGATGTTAGGCGTCTGCTTTCACACGCGTTTAAATTTGGCATCCACGACGAGATCGTTCTCATAACCAAGGGAAGGAAGCTCAATTCTATCGATGACGAAAAAAAATTAAAAGATTTAGGCATCCATGACAGGGATTCTTTAATCATAGGCGCGTATACTCCTCCTCTACCCTCAGAAAACAAGCTCATTTCCGTGACGAAGGATGTGAAGATCGAAAACGAAGCTTTAGAGAAGTGTTTCGAGCATGCGAGAAAGCATCCGCACACCGAGGTTGCTGGCGTGCTCATTGGCAGGGAGATGGATGGGGAAAAAATGTTGGCTGTCAACTCCGTGCCAATCGCTGAGGGCACCCCAGCCTCTGTGATTTTGGACCCCATAAAGATCGCTAACGTCGCTGATGAACTTCGAGGCGGTGACGATCATATCGTTGGATGGTACCATTCACACATAAAATCTGGACCATCCATGTCCGGCGTAGATGTGAGGCTTCAAAGCGGATACCAGAGGCTTTATGCAAACGTGGTTGCACTTGTATTGAACCCCTCAGAGGGAACGGCGGAGTTTTACAGAGCGGATGCTGCCGGTCCCACCCGAGCGGTCGGCAACCAAATTTTAAGCTTGCCTGAGCAAAAACTCCTCAGCATGAACTCAGACAGCATCACCTTAACAACTGTTCTCGAGGAAAGGGAGGAGGCAGAGATCACGGCTTTCTCTGGCTCCGACGCCACATGCGGTGGTTATGCCACATTTTCCGTAACAGTCAAAAATACAGGAACCGTTCCCTTCTCCAAAACCAAAGTTATAGTCCATATCACTTCTCCAGACGGTAAGGAATCCACCTCCGCAAGTGGCGATGAGATCAACTTACTCCCTGGCGACTCCGAGACCTGTGCCCTCCAATGTCAGATTCCAGTTTCATGGCCCTCCGGCAATGCTATAGCTCGGGCTGGGGTTAGAAACACTGTTACCCGTATTTGGCTTTGTCCATTAGCCACCACTTCTATCACGTTACTTCAGCCTCCCATCTATGGCGTAAAGCTCATAGTTTACAGAACGTCTCAGAGGGTAAGCAAGGGACAGGCAGCAATTTATGCCGTCTATGTGAAGAACGATGGGAATAGGCGAGACAACATCGAGATAGGCTGGGACTTAACTCGGCTTCCTAAATCGTGGACAGCGAAAATATACGATGGCGAAACTGAGAAGGCTCCCCCATTCAACATCAACTTAGACGCAGGCGCCATGCGCAAGCTCGTGCTTGAAGTCATCCCACCAGCAACAGGTTACGCTGGAGATAAAGCACCCGTCACGGTGAGGGCAAGATCCCTCTCAACCATCAGTGAAAATCTTAAGTAAAAGTCATCACCATTTAATTATACTTAAAAAGCAAACCGATTTTTACTTCCTTTCATAGCGCGCGCGCAAAGAATTTTTCCAGGAATTTTTCGATGGTTTCCCTGAACGCCCTTAATTCCTTTGAGATGTCGCCGTATTTCTCAGTCATCTGCTTAAAATTCATATTAGTTTCCTCCCTAAAGCCCTTTAACTCATTTCTAAAACTGATGAAATTCGTGTTGGTTTCCTCCCGGAATTCCCTTAACTCATTTCTAAAACTGGTGAAATACAATTTTCCAAATTCGTGGTCGTCTATGGTGGATTCCTCAAAGGCTGAAGGCTTTTCAACGCCATAATCCACCTCAAACCCGCGATACGGTTTCCACGCTTCACGGTAGCCATCTTCACCTTCCCAAAAACGTTTCATGTCGGTTACATTAACGCTCATATAATCCTCCGGTCTGCCTTTAACGTCGATTTTTTCCAGTAACTCATTTATTTTCGATGCTGGTCCCTCACAGAAAATTTCAACCTTTGTATCCTCTATGTTCCTCACCAGACCCTTGAGCCCTAGCTGCCTAGCGATCTGTTTGACGAGCGCTCTATATCCTACACCTTGAACAACTCCGTCCACGATTATCCTAGCCTTAACCAAGAAAGCCAGCCTTCGCTCGGTTCAATGCTCTTTATGGTTTAAAATCGTACGTTTAAATGCTTTTCCATCCGTAAGTCGCACTAAGCATTCTCACATCAATAGCTGGCATTCTTCAAAGGCTGAAAGCTTTTCAACAGTATCTTTCAGTTTGCTTATCACGTTTCTTCACTTTGGAGGGGATGTCTCTTGATTATCTGAGCGGGTGTTAGCGCGGGCACCCTTAAGTAGTTAACGAGGTCTTTTGGGTTCCATGTGGCTAAGACCTCTCCATAGATTTCGGCATGTGCCCCGACGAGAAAATCTGGAAGAATCCTTTCACGCGTTGCCCCGGTTTCGGTGAGGTAATTGGCATAGATCCGTCCTGAGCGTTTAGCCACGTCGAGGCTGCCGTGTAAACGAACCTCAATGTGGTTGACGGCTAGAAACCTTTGAACTTTCCTTTCCTCCAGTTTTGGGTCAGCGCTGAGCCCGATCCCAGCATACAACTCGGCGTATACGATCTCTGAGATCAGCAAGCTTTGTTTTGTTTCCTTAACCCACTTGAGAAAGCTTCTAGTGCCTTCAGCGAATTCATCACCCCTCAGGTGGCTCACGATCACGTTCGTGTCGAGGGCGATCCTCACTTCTTCCCCCTCAACCAATCCACGATTTCGATTGAGTTTTTCATCTTGCCGAACACGGGGTGGTTCTTCCAAGCTCCAGCCGTCTCCATCATCACGTCCTCCCACCTCGCGAGCACTTTTTCGATGATGATTCTGCCCTCATCATAGCGGACTTCAACCACGTCGCCCACGGAGAGATCCATCCTCTCCCGCACCTCTTGAGGAATTGTGACTTGATACCGCCGAGCTATTTTCACTTCCATAATCACAACCAAATCCTATTAACTCAATAGGAACATATAAGCCGATCGATAACGAACCTAGAAGACCCTTGCCATGTGTTTAAAAGCCATATTTAACAGTGGGGATGATCAGCATTGTGGTTCTGTTAATATTTTAACCGCACTATCGTGCAATTCGATTTACGATTATGGCGATGCTTAAATCTTGAAAAATGTGTAACATCCTCATCTGTCAATGAAGCATATAGAAAGTAGATGGCTGACGGCGATGAGGATAAAGCTTTCAAAGAGAGTCCTTGATCACATTATTGCACGACATCCTGAAGCCGCGGCTTACACGCACAAAATTGTTAAGGCTGTTCAAATCCCTGATTTAGTTGTCAGAGGGTTAAGGGGTGAGCTCAAAGCCTTGAGGTTTTATCCTACACTGCACATAGGGCCAAAATATCTTGTAGTTATCTATCATGAGCTTCCCGAAGAAAAGGTTATTATAACCGCCTACTTCACTTCTAGCGTTGCTAGGGTTAAGGGCGAAGTGATATGGAGAAGGTTGCCATAAGCCTAGAAAGGATCGATTTGGACTATGATGAGGAAGCCGATGTGCTCTACATAAGCTTTGGGAAGCCGAGGGAAGCAAAGGATAGCGTTGAAGTTGACGACGGAATCGTATACAGGATAGCAAACAACGAAGTAGTAGGCATAACAATAACAAGCTTCAAAGCCAGAGCACTCAAAATAAGGTAATTAATCCCTTGGATGAATTAATGGATGTTAATGTAGATGATGTGCGTTGGAAAAGGGAGACCATCTGTGATGAATACTGAGTCCCCGCGTAGTCTCCTCAAAGGGATGGGCACCGATTCTTCTGGGAGGGTTCACAGTCACTTTTAGTTGACAAAAGTTTTATTAATTTATTGAGTGTATCGTTAACATGGGAATATGTATGGTTGACAGTAAAGTCGGAACCAAGTCTTCGTGCGTGCTCATCGCCCTCGTAGCCATCGCGCTGTTCGTGAGCGTCTGCCCAAAACCTGCCTCCGCTGCAGTGTTTTATGAGGTCTACTTTCAATCCAAGGAGACGGGCGTTCCCCCTTGGAAGGCACAAAAGAACCTAGGCAAGGTCGAGCTTTGGAAAGGGGGAAACGTCGTTGGCACTTACTCTCTCCCCAGAACCTTGACCCTGGAGGCGGGATATTACGTGATACAATACTTCCCCTCTAGTGGATATGTGTTCGTCCAATGGAAGCCTTCTGGTGGCAAAGTTACAGTCGATGATCCATTCGCTTCAAAAACGGGCCTCGAGGTCCTCGGCGCAGGCAAGGTGATCATTCTATTTAAGAAGGCGTGAGCACAAGACAGAGCCGCAACGACCCCCCTTTTTTCTACTTCTATACACCCAAGCGGTCTCTTACAGCTTTATGTATCGAATGCCGTGATTTACAAGATTCTCTTCAGACTTTCAACGCTAAAGCTCGTGTTGGCGCAGCCGTTCTTGATCAGGGGAACAGCTTGACCGGCTAAGCCCATGTTTCTGAGACAGGCGTCAGCCAGCTTCAGCTCCTTGCTGCACGCGACCCCCAAAACCCCCTCATACCGATTCCTCCCCAGTATCTCAGGGACGCAGGAGCCGCCAGGCAAGACGTAAACGTCGTATCCTCTTCTCTCCCCCAGCCTCGTCGCCCTGTTGATGAGGCAGTCGGAGGAGCAGTGGGCACACTCATAGGATGGAACGCTCTGGTTGAAGCTCGCCATGCACCGGTTGTCCATGTACTTCCTCGAACAATGGGGTAGGAAAAGAGCTCTGCTTTTCGTTCTCCTAAAACTTTCTTTTTCTGAAATATTCCTCACGTATACGTCGATCAGATCCTCGATCACCATGAGGACCTCGGCTACATCCAAGCCCGTTAACTCATGAATCTTAAACCTTTTAACGAACCTCTGCGCTTTTTCACTCATTCTCTTGTGGATGTTTTTTTCTCTGGCGACCTTGGCCAGCTCTCTAAAGAAAGATTTGGGCACACTGGACAGGTCGAAACTAAACCCGTAAGGCATAGTTAATAAGTATCTTCTGCTCAGCCTTTAAGTTTAACCATCCCTCGACTTAAGAATGCGTACAAGGTTTAAGGAGGCTTTAACTCATACACTATTCTGTCCTGCGACTTTTTGGATGATCAACTGGATGGATGTACCGATTTTCAGGCTTTCTGGTGGTGATGTCTATTATGTGCGCCAAAAGCCTCGTTCCATCTTCGAGCCCTGCAACTGCCAAGATGTCGTCATCCACCTTTGAATTGGGGTGTTCTTTTCTCAAATATCGCTTTGAGACCCTCTTTGAGGTCTTCTGTTTTGAAGCAAGCTAAACAGGCATCCACCATAATTTTGTTTCCATCCGCCATGCCGATTTCCATGCCTCTTGCCACGATTTTCTTTACTAGCTTCACCGCTATGGGGGCTTTTGCGGCTATGGTGCCAGCGGTCCGCATCACCGTAGATTCTAGTTCGTCGGAGGGAACTGCTTTGTTAACCAGCCCTATCCTTTCGGCTTCTTTCGCGTCGATTTGCCTACCTGTGAAGATCAATTCGGCAGCTTTTCCTCTCCCTATAACCTTTGGAAGTCTGACGCACCCGCCCCAAGCAGGTATTAGACCAACGCCCACTTCCGGGTATCCAACTCTCGCATCCTCTGAGACGATACGTACGTCGCACGCCAGCGCCAATTCCAGCCCTCCACCCAGGGCATATCCATGGATACACGCAATAACTGGCTTGTCAAAGTTCTCGATCTTGTCGAAAACTCTTTGCCCGAGCTCTATAAAGGACTTCGCGCTATCTTCGTCCAGTTTTTCGACCGCTCTGAGATCGGTTCCGGCGCTGAACGCTCTACCGGCTCCCTTAATGACGACGACCCTTATGGCTTCATCCTCCCGTATCTCTTCCAAAAGGTTGTCGAGTTCGGCGAGGACCTCCGTGTTCAACGCGTTGAGTACCTCTGGTCGACTCAGCGTTATTACCCCTATGTTTTCTTCTCCCGGCGCTAGGAAACTCGCCTCCTTAGAATAAATCAAGGTGCTATATTGCATCCTTTCCGCCAACCCGCAATCTTGTTTTAACGCTAAATTATTTATGTTTCGTGGAATACTAATTGAGTGAACAAACAAACAATTATTTATTTAGCAGACGAGGATGTTGAATTTTACCATGCGAAATCCGATACGATTTCGCCATCTCGCACCTTAAGTATTCTATTTGCGTGTTCAGCGACTACGTTGTCATGAGTCGAAACCAAAACGGTGACTCCACGTTCCTTGTTCAATTCCGCCAAAAGCTTGATTATTTTCAAGCCCGTTTCTGTGTCAACGTTGCCCGTCGGTTCATCCGCCATTAAGACTGGAGGGTCGTTGACGAGCGACCTGGCGATAGCAACTCTCTGCTGTTCTCCCCCGCTAAGCTCGGCGGGCCTGTTATGAAGGCGGTCTTTTAGACCGACTCTTTCAAGAAGCGCCATAGCTTTGTGCCGACCTTCTTCTAGCGGAAGCCCGGCAGCGACCGTTGGCAGTTCAACGTTTTCCAAGGCGGTCAAAACGGGGATTAAGTTGTAGAGTTGAAAAACGAAACCGATTTTCCGACACCGAAAATCCGTTAAATCCGCCTCACTCATCTTCGTCAAGTCTTTTCCCTCAAAGAATACGCTACCCTTCGTCGGTTTTTCTAAGCCGCTGATTAGGTTTAGCAATGTTGTCTTTCCGGCTCCGGATGGACCCATCAACGCAACGAATTCGTTTTGAGCTATTCTGACGTTAACTTTACTCACGGCTGTTATCTCGATGTCCCGAATTCTGTAGATTTTGGTCAGGTCGACGGTTTCAATAAGATGGTTAGACATGGCGCATAGCCTCCGTGGGCTTGATCTTTCCCGCTTTGCGGGCAGCATAGAACCCGGCTAAAACGCTTAACGTTAACGAGAAAGCAATCGTCAACAGAATGTTTACGATGATGGTTGGAAACATTTCCAGCAGCGGGCCGATTAAAAACGGGTCGTAGGGTCGCGAAAACATGAGGTAGACAAACGGTATCACACCGGCGACTAGCATTGCGTTGGTAATCGCACCGAGTATAAAACTTAGAGCCATCGATGTAAATGTGGAAATTATGAGGCTTTTATACCAGGGGTTATTAAGTGGATTAAAAGGGTCGATCCCTCCGAAAGCACGAGACATTATATATGTAAACTGTTCGTTAGAAATAGATGACCCATAGAAAGGCCCGTATGAAAATATGAGGCTTGTTATACCTAGGGTGCTTCCAACCACTCCGGCCATTAGACCAATCAAAGTCGATTCAACCGCCACCATTTTTACAATGAAGGAGGGGCTGAAACCTATGGCTTTCATCACACCCAACTCCTTTATTCTCTCTAAAATTGAAGAGAGCATCGTGTTTATCACTTGGAAACCACCGATTACAATGGTTATGCACAGGATTAGAATCATGTGCCATTCTATCTTTTGAGAGTACGCTGGGCCCAGTATCTTTTCAGCCATTACGCCCTGAGTCATCATTACAACAATTAATATTGATGGAATAGAAACGCTGATGATGGTAAGCAAAAATCTGCCCAACCTTCTCGTCAGGTTTCTGTATGCGATTTTAAGTACCCCCAGCCTTTCTTTGAAAAATAGGTTGTTAACCAGCTTAACCATGAGGACGACGACGCCTGGGATGATGGAAATAAATAGCGCGTTGTACGGCAGATTTTCAAGCGAAATAGGGGCTTCATGGGTTTTGAAAGACAACTCAATGAGCTTCGGTTGCAGATTTGACAGGACAATCCATAAGCTGAAGGGCAAGGCTTCCTCCGCTACGAAGAAATATGTACTCTCAGAAGCTTTTGGACTCATTTCAAGGGAGCGGCGATCAATCCACACGGTCTTATCATCGATCATTATGTTTACCGAAACCTCTGTCGCAAAGGATGAGAGTTGAAACTTCATGTTAAATTTCCCTTGATTGTAAACTCCACTGACCGTGTAGGCCGCTTGGAGGAAAACCTCATCTTGGAGTTCTGGCACTGCAACTTGGATGAGAGTTTTACCTTCGCTCGATTCAACCGTGTAGTTTGCCTTCTCACGCGATACTTGGGCGCCTATTATTGACATATCGCTCAGCGAGTAAGGTATAAGAATGCTAACGTTTTTTCCTACACCCGCGGGATGGTTAGCTATGGCGTGAAGTTGGGTGATTACTTGAGCGTTTCCGTCTCCTGTCACTCGTACTAGAATATTGTTGTCTGCGGAAGAGGGGTCAACGCCTAATGATCCAAAGTAGTATCTTTGGTCGCTTGCTTCTTGGGAGCAATAGCCTTGAGAAAGGGGCATCGCCACAAAACATACGAAGAGGAACAAGATTAGGATTTTTTTAAATTCACGCATGTCAACCTCTCCTCATAGCGTCGATGGGTGGAACGGTTGCCGCTCGATATGCTGGGAGAAGACTTGAAAAGATGCTTGTGACGGTTGATAGGGCAATAGCCGTGATCCACCATTCAACAGTAAGTTTTAGCCCTATCTGGGGAAGGATGGACAGGAGAAGCGTATTCGATAGGATCGAAAGTGCACTTGCAACAAAAAAGCCTATTAAGCCGGCGACCAAACCGAGAATTAAAGCCTCAGCCATCAAGATGGAAATAACGAACCTCACCTTAAAACCCACGGCTCTGAGAAGACCGATCTCCACACGTCTCTCCGTAACGTTGGTGAAAACCACAGCCATAATGAACGCCGCTGTCGCAACCTCTAGGAGGAGGGCAATCTGTAGATTAGCAATGTTCACATACCTTGTCGGCGAGATGCCGCTAACCTCGGTGGCGACGACGACTTGTGATCCTTTCACATAATGTTTCCTTACCGTGGGTGTGTAAATGTTGACTCCCGGCATCGACCAGAGGCTGTTCAAAATCTGACCAACGTCCGCATCGGTGTTCAACTTGACGAGAATCGAAGTGACTCTCTCTTCAAGACCAAAAACATTTTGAAGGCTCTTATAGCTCGTAACGATAAAATTGTCATAAGGCGTTTTGCTCCAGAAAATCCCGGAGACCTCTAACCTCAACTCGTGGCGTGTACGTAGCGAAAAACGTTCTTGCCAAGGGTTTTCAAGTTGAAACACGAGAGCCTCCCAGAGGCTACCCGGTTTTTTTCCATGAAAGGCGCCCGGGACGTCGTGTTCTGCACCGAAGTTGTCCGTTGTAAAAATGACAGTGTCTCCAACAGTAATATTATTAGATTCTGCGAATTTGTATCCAACTATCGCGCTGTTCTCACGTTCAAGTGAAAGGCTACCGTTCAAAAGCAAAACTTTTCCCTCAAGTCGCTCCTTCTCAATCATAGAATCAACCCCAGCCAAAAAAACATCCGAAGAATGACCGTCTTCCGTACCATTTTTATGTCTCACATACCATTCTCTATATTGCATTCCCCCAATTTCTTCGAAGTGACTGAAATAAACTAGTATATCTCCTACGTAGGGTTCCGCCCATTCAACTCCGGGGATTGTTCGTACGTCGGATAAAACACTTTCAGGGACGAGCGAAGACGGGTTTCTAAAGGGGTTCCACCATGGATGCTCAGCGACTATAAGCAAGTCGCAGAAGTATGGATAGCCAGCGCCTACGCCTGAAAAGAGGCTTCGTTGAGCATATTCTGACATAATCCTGAACCCGACGGATTCGGAGACCGTCAACACAGAAACAAAGCCTACTATAGTTACCACGAGGCTCAATAAAGTTAGTACAGTCCTCCATTTTCTCCTCGACAGATTCCGATAAGCGAGAGCAAAAAGCATCCGGGACGATCTAAAAACGCTTGACATTATTAAGAGCCATTCTTCTTTGTTCTAGAATCATTCGAAAATTGCGGAACCTGCATATAAGCGTTGTTGCATCCACAATAGCGAATAGCCTATTCTACCTACTACACAGCGATGGACAGACGGCACTGAAGAGATTCGATGAAAGCCATGGATTCAAGGCTATCTAACGATTTATCACACGCATCAATACGTATAGAACCCTTTTCGTGCCTTCATGCCGAGGTGACGAGCCCTTACCTTCCTAACCAAAAGGGGGCACGGTTTAAATCTCTCGCCAAATGCCCCGTTTAGGTGTTCAAGCACCGCCAAGGCTATGTCCAGTCCCACGTAATCCGCTAGCCTGAGCGGCCCCATCGGCAAGTTCATCCCTAATTTCGCAGCCTTGTCAACGTCCTCAACCGTGGCCTTCCCCTCGTGCACCAAGTACGCTGCTTCGTTCACCATAGGAAGCATAATTCTGTTAACGATGAAACCTGGAGAATCCTTCACGGTTACGGTCTCTTTATCTAAGGTCCTTGCGAAGCCGACGGCGGTTTCACGCGTCTCCTCGGATGTTCGAGCACCCATCACAACCTCCACCAGTTTCATTGCGTAGGGAGGATTGAAGAAGTGCAGACCGATGACTTTTTCAGGCCGCTTAGTAACCGAAGCCATCTCTGTGATGCTTAGGGCTGACGTGTTTGAAGACAGTATGGTTTGCGAGGGGCAAAACTCGTCTAGCTGCTTGAAAACCTCCTTCTTGATGCTTATGTCCTCGAATACAGCTTCGATTGCTATGTCAACGTTTCTCGCAGCTTCCATGATGTCTGTGGTGCCCTTTACTCGCTTCATGGTTTCCTCCGCATCCTTGGGGTTCATCTTGCTCCGCTCCACGCCGGTTGCAATCAGTTCCCTGATTCTCGAAACGCCTCCTTTAAGAAGTGCCTCGTCCACTTCTCTGACAGAGACTTCGTAGCCCTTCCACGCACATAAGTAGGCTATGCCGGAACCCATGACGCCAGCTCCTATAACCGCCACCTTTCGTATTTCCAAGCGTCTACACCTCGTGCATAACCGTGGTAATCAGCCTTCCAAGCGTAAACCTTTCGTGTCCTGCGCCGATCAACAGCAATTCCCAGCTCTTCATCGCGTCCTCGAAGCGTTTTCTACCCGTGAAAACGTCCAAAAACAGTTTAGATGAACCTCTAAAAGTGAGATCTGGGGCTGGATACCTCCCTTCCATCACCCTCATCCCTCCTTTTGTGACGATCAGACAGAACTTCTCCGTTTCCGACTCGAACTGGATAATTTTGCCATGGTAGCGTCCAACCCATTCCCTCATGATCTTATTTCCTTCGCTGCTTCCGTTCGCCTTCATCGCAACGGCTTCAAAGAACTCCTTGGCGCTCACAACGCTCATGTCGATTCAACCCTCTCAACCCAGACCTTCAAAGCTTCTAAGGCAGCCCTCTCCACGTTAGAAGCCGAAATGCCGCCGAACTCCTTCCTTACAGCTTCGAGAAGCCGCCTATAGAAATCGTGTTCCATGGGCAAATAGATCCTTCCCATCCGGTTTTCCACCAGCGACCGTGACATATACTTGTGGAACTGAAACGACTCGTGCTCTATATCCTCCAAGCTCAGAACGGGATATCCCAGCCATTCTCCGCTCGGAGCTCCCCTATGTTTTTTTGACACGCCTATTTCACCTCCATCTTAGCTGTCTCTTCGCCCTTGACCTTAACTAGGCCCGTAAGGAATGGCCACTGAACCACGAACATCAAGCCGTCTCCCTCCCTCCACTTCCCAACGTATATACGGCCTCCCGTAACTCTTGCAAATTCGGAGAGAACGATCTCGCAGGCTTTCTCCAAGGGAAGGTTGCAGCCCTCAGCTATCTCGCTCAGCTTTTCCTCGACCTCTGGACGCAGGTCTATGCTTATGGTTCTGGTCACCTAGCCTCTCCCTCCTGCCTGAAAGCGACCCTCGTGTAGGGGTTGCCCCACCTTTCACTGTACATAACGCCTTCCATGGGGAATCGAGACGGACCCAGCATCCGCTTCTCCTCAGGAACACCTATGCAAAGGATCCCAATAGGCTCCCAGGTTCTAGGGATGCCCAAACGCTCACAAATCATCTCTTTATATCGTGCATCCGAAATCGCAAGGCTCATCCAGCCGACGCCGTAGCCCATGGAATGGGCAACAAGCCACATTTGAAGCAGACCCATGGCAACCGACACAGAGCCGAAGAGGTGCAGGGCGTAGAACAGATGAGAGTCGTGGAAAGACTCTGAGGCGCAGCCGATCACGATGGTGTCAGCGTTTTTTGGATAGGCGAAAAGGCTCCCGTCTCGTATGCCTTCGAAAGCGGTTGGCCTCAAGTGATCGGGAAGATACCATAGCCTACCCTGCGTCAATTCGTAGGGCTGGGCGCCGAAGACCTCGCGAGCCATCTCCATGGACAACTCCGCAATGAGGTCTTTCATCCCTTGATCCTCCCTGATGACGATGTAGCGCCACATTTGGAGATTCTCTGGCGAAGGTGCGTATCTGGCGGAATCCAAAATCGTTTCAATGTGCTCATCGGGGATTCGTTCGCCTGTGAACCTTCGAACGCTTCGTCTGGTTTTTATCGCTTCTAACAACTCCATATAGTTTCACGGTTCCATTCGGGTTTTCGGGAGTAAAGTATGAAGGCGTTTATCTTTATATCATTAATTCCGCCATTTCTTCTAAAAACCCTGTGAACCGCCCTATAACCCGGAGGTTCACATAGCCCATAGGTAACGTTCTAAACTTGTTGGACCACGCAACGGTTCCCGTTGGTCATCTATAGTTATCCTTGGCTAGAAACAAGCCCTTTCCAATGTTGAAGTAAGGATTTTCTACTTAAAATCATTTTTAAGAATGTCACCATGCACAGAACTCGCATCCACCAGCGATGACATCGCCAACGTTTTTGGCTCTATTTTCGTCTAGTCGACTCTCTCTCACGGTTTGTAGAACCTGCACTTCCCTGCTTCCATGCCTATAAACAGTTATGCCTTTGCATCCGAGCTTATACGCGAGCAGGTATGCTTTTTCTACGTCATGGGGTGTTGCATGGTACGGAAAGTTTATGGTCTTTGACACCGCGTTATCGGTGTGCCTTTGAAAGGCTGCTTGAATCCTCACATGCCATTCCGGAGCGATGTCGTGGGCTGTGACAAATATCCTTCTGACGTGTTCGGGTATCTCCGTTACACCTTGTATTGACGTTCTTCCAGATATGAACCTCATTAGGTCCTCCGTGTAAAATCCTTCCTTGATCGCTATGTTTTCAAATAAGGAATTTATATCCATAAGCTTGGCTCCCAAGCTTTCTGCAACGTCTCTGACATATGCTACCGCGAATAGTGGTTCTATCCCAGAAGAACAGCCAGCTATCAAGCTTATAGTGCCTGTCGGAGCTACTGTGGTGACGGTGGCGTTCCTCATCGATTTATAGCCTTTTGTTTCCCAGACGCTCCCTTCAAAGTTCGGGAAAGAGCCCCGTTCTTCACCCAACTCAACAGACATCTGTCTGGCTTCTTCGGAGATAAACCTCATAACTTGTTCAGCAACCCTGACTGCCCGTTTCGAATTGTAGGCAATGTTCAATTGAATGAGCATATCGGCAAAACCCATCACTCCCAATCCAATTTTCCTGTTGCCCTTAGTCACCTTTTCTATATCTGGGACAGGATATGTGTTTGCATCGATTACGTTGTCGAGGAAGTGAACCGCCAGCCGAACGGTTTTCCTCAACTTCTCCCAGTTTATCTTTCCGTCCTCAACCATCTTAGAGAGGTTGATCGAGCCCAGATTACAGGATTCATACGGTAACAGAGGTTGCTCACCGCAGGGATTTGTGGATTCGATTTCTCCCACGTGAGGAGTCGGATTATACCTGTTTACCGTGTCAATGAATATTACCCCTGGCTCCCCATTTTTCCAGGCCATCGTTATCAGCAGGTTCCAAACTGCCCTCGCTTTCAATTTTTTCTGCACTTTTCCCGTCCTCGGATTCAACAATTCGAAATCCTTGTCTTTCTCCACGGCTTCCATGAACCTATCCGTTAAAGCGACCGAGATGTTAAAATTCCTCAGTCTTCCCTCCGTTTCCTTAGAAACGATAAAGTCTAAGATATCCGGATGATCAACCCGTAAGATGCCCATGTTAGCTCCCCTCCGTTTTCCTCCCTGCTTGATAACCTCGGTTGCTGCATCGTATGCTTGCATGAAGGACAGGGGTCCGGAAGCTATTCCGCTCGTCGATTTGACGATGTCGCCAGCTGGCCTCAACTTTGAAAACGAGAAACCTGTGCCTCCGCCGGCTTTCTGCACGGTGGCCATGGTCTTTATGCCCTCGAAGATGCTTTCAATGGAGTCTTCGATCGGAATGACGAAACAGGCGCTGAGGTTAAGACCGGTTTTGGTGCCTGCGTTCATCAGGGTCGGGGAATTTGGCAAGAATTCTAGCTTTGACATTGCGTCAAAGAATTCCTCTTCGGTCTTGGCAGCCTCTTCGTCGCCTTTTCCATACAGCTTGTCAACTTCCGCTATGGCGTGGGCGACTCTCAAAAACATTTGCCTCGGGGTTTCTACCACCCTTCCGTTCTCGTCTTTCCTCAGATATCTTCTTTCAAGTATCACGATGGCGTTCAGTGGCAGCTTCAGGTCATCCTCGACCCCCAATAAAGCCTTGGCCCTGCGAATCTCCGCTCGTTTTTGGCGGTACAAAATGTATGCCTTAGCGATTTTTGCATATCCGTTTTCGATCAAAACCCTCTCGACGATATCCTGAACCTGCTCTACTGTGGGTACTTCTCCAGGCTTAAGCTGATCCTCCAAAATTTGTACAACTCTGTCAGATACTCTTCTGGCTAGCTCCCTATCTCCCCCGTCCACGGCCTGCGCAGCCTTAAAGATGGCGGTGGTGATCTTCTCTTGGTCAAAGTCTACGATCCGTCCATCTCGCTTGCGAATCGTTGAGACCTTGGAAATTAACAGCATTATCGCCTCGCAAACCTTGATTACTCGACGCCACTAATACAATGTCATAGGTTAAATAAAATTTTTTATACCGAAAAGTACAAATTCTTAAAGCAACCCCTACGGTTTTATACTACTTAAATATAAAACTTGACTGTTAGGAGTGATGCCCAACGGGTTTAGTGCACCTCTATACGGGAGGAGGGGGAGGAAAAACCACCTCAGCCTTAGGCTTGGCCATGAGAGCCTTGGGACATGGCCAAAAGGTGATCATGATCCAGTTTCTCAAGGGAAGAAAGGACATAGGAGAATACAAAATACAGAAAAAATTGTCGCCAAATTTTGATGTTTATCAATTCGGGACGCCAGAGCTAGTTGACCCCAAAAATCTTCGACCTATAGACTATGAATTGGCTCGGAAGGGTTTAGAATTCGCTAGAGAGGCACTGAAAAGGAAACCCCATCTACTAATTCTGGACGAGATAAACCTTGCCGCTGCGGGCGGCCTTGTAAGGGTTGAAGATGTTCTAGAGCTTCTAAAAAACATCCCCAGGAGAACCATAGTTATCTTAACAGGAAGATATGCGCCGGATGATCTTATAAATCGGGCGGATGTGGTGACGGCCGTGGAGGACGTAAAGGGTATGAAAAAACGCATGCCAGCCCGTAAAGGTTACGAATATTAAACCAGGGAATCTGCTAAATCTTCTCATTCACGCGAAAATAATTTATGAATTAAATATCCAATAGAGAGTTTGAAGAGGAAATGGCTTTCAGATATACG
>Ga0315314_1000853_pt1 | contig 29921 bp, 23 predicted proteins | sample TDP9_MG_FD_203631 | JGI IMG/M metagenome (GOLD analysis project Ga0315314, IMG submission 203631) | Freshwater sediment microbial communities from Lake Towuti, South Sulawesi, Indonesia - TDP9 | ecosystem: Environmental > Aquatic > Freshwater > Lake > Sediment | place: Indonesia: South Sulawesi... | reverse complement strand
TCTCTTTCTACTGCGGGGTCAAACTGGCTCGACGCTGTGATCTCCATCAGGAAGACGCATCCGAACGAACCGTACTTGACAGGAATGGCTGCGCTTACAGCCCACTATAGCTTGAAGAGGGTGATTATAGTTGACGTCGACGTTGACGTTAGGGACACGCTGGCCGTTGAAACGGCTGTTGTGGAGAGGGCTCATCCTGCTGAGGACTATTTCATCATAAGGAACGTAAAGGGCTCGACGTTGGACATGAGCGTACTGCGTGAAGGAGGTGCAAAGTTGACGCCTGCGAAGTTGATAATAGACGCCACGATCAAGGGGGAAAGGATGTTCTTTGAGAAGGCTGAAATTCCGGCCTCAAAAGAGTAGGTACCGCCTGCAGCGCTTCTTTCATAAGTCTTGTCGTGCTCCTCAATGCGTGTAGGAAGTCTTGATTATCTCGGACGTTAACTCCCAGATTCTCCCAGCAACCTCATCTACTTGCCTTTCACCATCCGTAACCTTCCATTTGAACCTCCTCGCTAAGTCTAGGTAAGCGGTTCTAACGCGCTCTAGAAAACTTCTATCTTTTTCATAGACATCTCTCCCAGTTGTCCTCTGAAAGTGCGTGTCGACTGAAACATCTATCACGATGACCATGTCTGCTGGTGGTAGACCTCTTTCTAGGTTCATCATCCATTCCAAATCTAGCCCGTTGGCTAGTCCGTATACTAAGCCAGAAGGCGTGTATCTGTTGGCGATAACAACTCTTCCCTCGTTTAACCACTTCTCTATGTCAGGCTTTCTCTCCCACCTGTTCGCTGCGAAAAGGCATTGCCTAACTTCGGGTTCGAAGTCACGTTTTCCCTGAAAGAACCTTTTGATCTCCCTCCCGATCGGGGTGGTATAGTCTGGAAAGGATATGGATCCAACCTCGCAACCTTCCTTCTTTAGTTTTTTTACGAGGAGTCGAGCGTTTGTTCCCTCACCTGAGCCATCTATTCCTTCGATACAGATCAGAAACCCCTTCAATTGCTTGGACTCCTAAATACTATTGATGAGCATTCTCTTTTCTCGCTTATTACAGTTGAGCCCCGCCTCTGTGTTAGATCGATCGAAAGGAAAAATTGGCATGCCTGCTTGGATCCGCAACTTCAACCGCAGTAAAATCGTACTCGCGTCGCGATCGACCTTTGGAAATAGAACTTAGCCTTATTATTGTCGTCAGTCTTATTGAATTAAGTGGTGTTATTTGTGAGTAAAGATGAGGGCCTGAAGAGGATGACCCGTCTACTTCTGCAGGGTGCAACATTGCTCAACATCCCCTGCCCGGCGTGCGACTCACCTCTGTTCAAGTTGAAGAGCGGAGAACTCTACTGTCCCAACTGTCAGAAGCATGTGGTGAAAGCTGAGGAGGCTTCAAAGGTATCGCAAAACGCGGTCATCAATTCGTTAAACCAGACCATTTGCCAAAAGCTCGCAGAACTTAACGAGTTAATTACAAAGGAGGAGAACCAGGAAAGACTGAGCGTCTACCTGAAGAACCTCGTGTCGTGGCTGGAGGCTTTAGAGAAGACCAAGCGGCTCAGCGTTTAGGTCTAGAATAGCCCCGAAAAAACCTCACTCCTTTATTACTTCTAGAAGAGAGACAATGTTCCATATGCGCGTCCTCGTGTACGGGGGCATGTTTGGGTCGAGGCTTATGTCATCCATGATGCTTATGGCGTTAACTGCCCTGACACCCTGGCTGAGCTTTTCATCCGACAGCATATTCAGGGCTTCCTTCGCGGCCCGCCTAATGTTTCTAGGCGTCGTATTATCCTCACTTATCATGGTCAGAATGGACGACGCTTGCCTGATCCTCTCCTCGTATTCAGCCGTTCTTTTTCTTCTAGAAGGCATGTGAACCACCCCAGCGAGAAGGGAGTTTAATCTTATCTAAGAAATTCAATCCTATTAAATAAGGGTTTTTGGCACTACAGCCTTCGTCAGACTAGTGGTTACGTGTCACTTAAAATTAGTGAGGGTGAGGTTGATCGATGGAAAAACGGGTGGCTCAAGCTGAACAGCTGATGGAGTATTACCGAACTAGAAAGGACGATATTAGAAAAAAGCTTCGTCAATTTGAAGATGCTCTAAACCAGCCTGACGAAAAAGTCTTTGCAGAGCTGTGTTTCTGTATATGTACTCCTCAGTCAAAGGCCGTGCTCTGTGACGAAGCTATAGCCGCCTTGGAGAAGAGTAACCTGCTTCTAAAGGGCGGCGTCGGTCAGATAAGGCGATTTCTGGGGAGAGTGAGATTCTCTGGTCGTAAAGCTAGTTACATCGTCGAGGCAAGGAGGATGTTCAAAAAGAATGGAAAGATTAGGATTAAAGAGCGGCTTACATCATTCAATGATGTTTACCAGTTAAGAGAGTGGATAACAAAGAATGTTAAGGGGTTGGGCATGAAAGAATCGAGTCATTTTCTAAGAAACGTTGGTCTCGGAAAAAATCTGGCAATTCTGGATAGACATATCTTGAGAAAACTAAGGGAATTCGGTGTCATAGGGGAGGTAAAAGGTCTTACAAAGAAGAGATATCTGAGTATAGAATCGAAGATGATGGCGTTTGCAAAGGGACTCAACATATCAATGAAGGAACTAGACCTGCTGCTCTGGTCCAGAGAGACCGGAAGAGTTTTTAAGTGATTAGCAACTTCTCCTCTGTAAAGGTATTCAATTTTTCTTGAGAAAAACGTTTTAATACTATATGTTATTATACATTTTTGAGGAGTGGATTGCCTCGTCCGAGATAACAAGCGTTCCAAGAGCCGAACCCATGCCTATGGCTTCGAAGGGGATAACTGTTACAGCTAAACCATGCCTCGTGCATGTTGGAAGCGTAGGCACATACGCGAGTAACATGTCTGCAAGGATATGCTATTTGGCTCAGGCGCTTGGATGCATGGGAATGTTCGGAAGCTACCTGATCTGTGACTCAGAAGTCGTAAACGTTGAGGCAAATAGGAGAGCCCTCAAACCCGTCAGAAGCGGGATAATTGACAAGATTAAGGACTTTGTCAAGCCGGTCAAGCGTGGGAAAAACTTCTTTTTCACGACCTGGGGTCGCCCTGGCTATGGAAAGAGTGTCGGTCGGGCAATCAAAGACGCCAGATACTGGAGGCGCGACATTCAAAGTGTAGAAGATACGCTTAAGAAACACTTTGAAACACTCGGGTTAAGAACAAGGATAGCAATCACCGAGGAGGGATTTGGTGGTACCAGCCTATCGCAAGGCGCTTACTTGCGGGCTATAGCTCGGAGATTTATCAGCGAACTTGACCTTTACATAGGTCTAGGAGTAATCGGTAGAGACCTACCGACTCAGCGTAATTTTAAGAAGTATTTTCCACTGCTTTTGGAGAGGGGGCTAAACCACAACGCCATGGTGTTGTACGCGAATTGGCGTAGGCCTCTGGGGTTGACTAGTAGGGAGATCGACTATCAGATTGCTTATGGGATGTTGTCGACCGTGGCATCTTCATTATGGTATCGGGACAAACTGGGTATGGTGGATATTTGGGCAAATCTAATGAGAAACAGTCCTATAATCGCCGTTTCTGTGGATAACAGAGACCTGCCGAAGTTTAGGAAGATGTTTCGGGAGCGTAAGGACAGTGTAGCCACGGTTAGCATTCTAACGTCCATGCTTAAAGGGGTGTGGCATGATCCGGAAAAATCTTTGCTTCGTGTGTGTGCTGACGCAGAAGAGCTGGAGGGACAGAAGGTCTTTGAGACTGTTTCTGTGGTTGGAGACGTCACTAGGGAAGAGCTGGAGAGCGCTGAGGAGCTGGCTGAGCTTCCGAGTAATGCTACTACTCTACTGCTGAGTTCAAGACATATGAGAAAGATTTACGTCACTAGATTCACTCCGTTAGTAACAAATTCGCCTGAAATTGATAGGGTGTTTGGTGTGGAGCGTGAGCCTAAGATGATTGAAGAGATTAGCGAGATTGTTCCGGTTGGAAGGAAGCGTTTCAACGAGCTAGTAGAAGAAGGGTTCAAAGATTATGTGGATCTTGAAAGGACTGTTGAGTTTCCGGTTGATGAGTTGGTTGGGGAGGGTTGGCTGTATGAATAAATATGGCATATTCCTGCTGATAGCGCTTCTCACAGTTGTACTGCCTCTAGCATCGACTGCTTCTGATGTCCAAGTCACGTTACTCAACTTTTACTTAGGTGGGGAGCCGGTTCAAGTCCTACCTAATCCACCGCAGTCTATGATCGTAACTCTGGAATCTGAGTACGTAGGGCAGGGCGAAGCACAGATAGTGATCACGGCGGTGAACTCCAATGGAGAGAATATCAAATGGAGCCTATGGACAGGGCTATTGAATACAGTCATTCTGGGGCAGAGTGATGTAGGCTTCGTTGGGACGCAGACAGGAGCAAATGCTTGGACAGCTACGACGGACGCCCACAGAATTATAATCACTGTCACAGGTACCGTTGATTGGGAGAAAATTCAGGAAGATAAACCAGTGATTTTGGTCACGCTAGGTTATTCAATAGGGAAGGAAGGCTCCTATATTCCTTTGCTAAGTTTCAGCATTCTTAAGGCTTCTGAACCTTCTGGCGGATCTGCGTTAGAGGCGCAAGCTGCGATCACTGAGCTGGAGACTGAGTTCTACGGCGCAAACTTGCCTGCTTACAGAAGGAGCTACTACGAGTCACAGCTATACAAAGCTAAACTATACTTCCAAAATGGGGATTATGATAGTGCATTGATTACGGGTCAGGTTGCTCTGAACGCCTTGCGCGCGGAGTTAGCTGAGTACAACAATCCAATCAATGTGTTGTCGAGGTTCCTATTCGATAACGCCGTGCTGATAGTTGGATTAGCTGCAGTAGCGTCCATAGTGTTTTTGGCTTTCAGACTGCGACAGGGTGGGGCTGTAGCTATGCCGTAGTCCTCCATGATACTTTTGAGTTGTTAAAGGGCACCCATCCTAGAGTTCCTTAGATACGTAAGGCCCGTCGTGGTGGTAGCCTAAACCTATGTAATAATGCTTTGTCCCGAGCGCACTCATGACCAAAATTTTCCTACGGTCAAATTCTTCTAGCGTCGTTCTTTCAGCCTCCCTGAGGAGCATTCTGCCGTAACCCTTGTGCTGCCAAGCGTCGTCGAGAAATTCCCCAACTGGGACAATAGGGCCGAAAACCCTGAGCTCCCTGATTATTGAAGCCTTCCTGAGCCTGATTTCTGGTCTATGCGCTTCACCTGAAGGAATTCTCAGCCTAATGTATGCGATGAGAATGTCGTTTATGGGATCTTCTACTGAAATGAAGATTTCCACCCCTTCTGACGCCTCGTAAACGCGCCTCAAAACCCGAATGTTCTTCACATCCGGCTTTATTCCGTCTTTCAGTAATCGATGACCAACCTCTCTGCATCGTATACAACGACAGGCTAGTCCTTCGCCTTTCAGCCTGCTCAAAACAATTTGTCGAAGGTTGCTCTTCTTGACCCCTGCTATTATCAGATTGGCTGGGATGTCCCTCTGAACCCTCATCACCCTGACCCAAGGGGGAATGATCTTGGCGACCTGAACGAGGAGATCAGTGGCTTCTTCTGTCGTGTAGGGTTCGTACTCACCTTTCAGCCACCAGTCATAGACTCTTGTTCCGCGTATAACCAGCGTTGGATAGATCTTCAGCATATCAGGTCTAAAAGATGGATCATCAAGAACCTTCTTGAATCCCTCAAAATCCCTCTTGAAGTCTGAGCCTGGCAACTTTGGCATCATGTGATAACATACTTTCAATCCGGAGTCTTTAAGTACCCTCGTGGCTTTGACGACATCCTTAACACTATGACCCCGATCAACAAGTTCATATACGTCGTCATACACGTTCTGGACCCCTAACTCCACGCGCGTAATGCCCATCGACAGCATGTTGTCTACGTCTCTTTCCCTGGACCAGTCAGGCCTTGTTTCAACAGTTATGCCCACATTTCTGACTATACTTGCCTCTGCATTTTGCTTTGCCTCTTCAAAAGAACTTGACTTCGTCCCCGCTATCGCGTCTAGGCAATCTTTGATGAATTGCTCTTGATACTCTAGAGGAGTTGCCGGGAATGTTCCTCCCATAATGATCAACTCCGCTTTGTCAACAGTATGTCCGATGGCTTCCAACTGTTCGATACGCTTTCTGACCTGAGGGTAGGGCTCAAAAAGATTCTGCTTTCCTCTCATGGCAGCCGGCTCACAACCTGTGTAAGATTGCGGTACACCAGTTGAGGGGCCGCCCGGACAATACGCGCAAGGAGAGGACTTTGGGCACGGAAATGGCTTCGTCATGACAGCTATAACGGTAACGCCGCTGATCGTCCTAACGGCCTTCCTCTTCAGAATTGGAAGGAGTTTCTCACATTCACCACTTTTTAAGCACTTGATTATCTCGCTGTTTCTTGGCATGCGCGATCCGTACTTTCGGCATGCATCAAACTTTACTCTGTCTAAGTCCTTCTCACTCGGGTTTGGAACACTCCCCAGCCGTCGGATGATATCTCTGCACACGGCTTCCTGCATAGCTTTTCTCACTAAACTAAGTTTTTAAAAAATGAAATCGATCGCGATCAGTTTCGATGAGAGATGGCGAAAGATCGGGTAGACGCGCTTCTGTTTGAAATAAGTCAGGGTTGGAACGTTGGAGCTTCAACAGAGTCTCGCTTTGTTGAGATCAGCGGCTTCTTGACCCAGACCAGTACTGTCCAATCTTAGTTCCAAATACAACCCTTTTCCTGTAGTTTCTACGGTTCCTAGATTTGGGAGTAGGTCTCTTTCTGTTAGTTGAGGGAGTTTTTGGGGTTTGGCTCCTAACCTTTCCAGCCTTCGTAAGAGAACCATGAGTCGGCATTCTTGCTCACATCCTTCATGCTAAGATCGAAACCAATATAGAATTGATAATGATCCTTAATAAAGGATTCTTCACTGATCGAACCTATTGATGAAAGCAGTCTTTAACGTTGGTAGTTCTCTGGCGCATTCAATTTGACGTTAGAAAAGACTTAAAACCCAAAGATAAAAATCGGGCAGAACATATAATAGACCAAGGATTGGCTTTGAATGGTACGTGGGAACATTGAAAGCTTCTATTGCCGAGTGCATTGTTGGGGTTTTTGGCTTCGATGAGAATAATGAGCTTATTAAGAGCATACTTTTTCCAAAGAACGCGGAGAAAATCGCTGAGAGAATCGAGAGATCCCAGAGAGGGGAAATTGTAAAAGAACTAGAAAACCTTATTTCAGACCTTAAAGCTTTGGGGTACGAGTCCTTCGTTTTTGAGAGCGATTTGTTGGCTAAGGCTGTGCATGAGAAGATGGATGTCGATGTTGAAGTTGAGAGACCAAGCCTATCGGCCCAAAAGCTACGTCGAAATCTTGAGAGAATGGTTGTTGAAGCTGGTTATGCAAAGGGCTTCGAGGGGGTTAGGAGGCTTATGTACGAAGTATCTATGTTCCTAGCGACGACAAAGGTCAAGTTGGCCGGTGAGGAAAAAGACCTTCTCGTAATTCAGGCTGTGTCAGCCCTAGATGAAGTAGATAAGATCTTTAACATAATCTCAGGAAGGGTTAGGGAATGGTATGGCCTCCACTTTCCAGAACTCAGTAGACTCGTTGACAAAAACGAATTATACCTGAAGCTGGTTGTTGGTTTGGGTGAGAGGGGTAATTTCACCGCAGAAAGAATCAGGGATGAGGGGCTGCCCCTCTATGAGGCGAAGAAATTAGTTGAAGCTGCTAAATCCTCGATGGGGATCGATATCAGTGAAGCCGACATCTCTGGGATACGTGCGCTTTCTAAAAAGGCCTTGAGCCTGTACGAGTCCAGAAGAGGGATTAGACAATACATCGGAGAGACCATGGATGAAGTCGCCCCGAATGTCAAGGCCCTTGCGGGCCCAACTCTTGGAGCCCGCCTGATTGCCGCAGTTGGAGGACTTAGAAACCTTGCTAAGAAGCCCTCTAGCACTATACAGGTACTGGGTGCTGAAAAAGCCCTCTTCAGATCTATCAGAACAAAGGCCAACCCTCCAAAACATGGGATAATCTTCCAACACCCAGAGGTCCACGGCTCCTCACGTCGGGAAAGAGGAAAGATAGCTAGGGTTCTAGCTGGGAAACTGGCCATAGCAGCCAGATTGGACGCTTACTCTGGAAGAAACATTGGTGACAAATTAAGAGCAGATCTCAACAAAAGGATCAAAGGAATTAGGGAAGCACGCAACCATTGTAATGGCGATAGAAGAAAGCTGAAGGAGAACAAATCTTTTGTCTCTGCAAGTTAAGCCCCACGAGAAGTTTCACGGGTTATATTGGATACCGTTGGAGGAGGAAAGGCGCCTTGCGACAAGAAACTTGACTCCAAGGAGGGCTGTGTACGGGGAACGTCTAGTCAGATCTGGTGGAGTTGAATACCGATTGTGGAACCCCTTCAGAAGCAAACTGGCCGCAGCTGTTCTGAACGGTCTTAGGAACATGCCGATAGATGAGGGAGACAGCGTTTTATACTTGGGGGCGGCGACTGGAACAACATCCAGTCATATCTCAGACGTTGTCGGACCTGGTGGGAGTGTCTACTGTATTGAGTTTGCGCCACGTGCTTTCAGAGAGCTGATTGTAAAGGTCTGCACATACAGAGAGAACATGTTTCCAATCCTCGCGGATGCGCGAAACCCCGAGGTCTACAGAATGCTTGTTGGGTCGGTTGACGTCATATATTGTGATGTAGCCCAGCCGGAACAAGCATCGATTCTTGCTGATAATGCTCGCATGTATCTGAAGGAAGAGGGATGGGCGATCCTGGCTGTGAAGGCCAGAAGCATAGATGCGGTAGAATCGCTGAAAAAAATCTACAAGATGGAAAAAAAGACGCTGGAAAAGCTCGGGTTCGCCACAAAGGAAGAGATAAAACTGGAGCCGTACGACAAGGCACATGAATTGATCGTTTCAAAACAAATGAAGTGAACACGTTTATCGGGCAAAACAAGTTTTCGGTAACTTACCAAGCTACCTATTGAAAATTTTCGGTTGTAAGCCACGTGCCTTTGCCTTGGGCACTCAGTCTTGTCGCGTGCAATGCATCTAGCCAAACATAGTCTGACTCAAGGTAAGGTTTATAAAGCCCTCAACACGCTACTTGTGATAGCCTCAATACCGTTCTACATTCCCACATAAACCATTACCCTCCATATTGAAAGGTAGAGAAATACGCCTGTGCGCATTCAGAAAACGGTAAGAGGCTATTCTTAGTTCGACTAAGTGATCATGTACGAGGGGAAAAATAAACGTCATTATCGCGATCAGATTTATGGATCCTTACGAGATCATTTCTCCAAGAAAGAGGGCTAGTTAGGCAGCACCTGGACTCGTACAATGACTTCGTAGAAAAGGGTTTACAAGAAATCATAGATGAAATAGGCGAGATACAGATCGAGTCACCAGAGTATCCTCTCAAGGTCAAACTCGGAAGAATCGAGGTCGGCCGACCATGCGTCGTCGAGGTAGACGGGTCTGAACACACCATATATCCAACGGAGGCGAGGCTCAGAGACCTAACGTACACCGCGCCTATGCGGCTTGAGATGACCTTTTTGGAGAATGGCGTGGAGAAAGCAACGGAGACTATCTACATCGGCGACCTTCCAGTAATGCTGAAGTCAAAGCTCTTCCCTCTCTCAGGCCTTTCACCCGAAGAATTCACAAAAATCGGTGAAGACCCTTATGACCCAGGTGGCTACTTCATCATAAATGGTTCAGAAAGGGTGATCGTGGCATTAGAGGACTTGGCTCCAAACCGAATTCTAGTCGGTGTAAAAAAGGCAGGAGCAAAGCTCTCATACCAAGCCAAAATCTTTTCAACAACGATCGGGTTCAGGGCGAGAATTCTGCTTGAGTTAAAACCAAACGACTCAATCTTCGTATCCATACCGGGCATACCCACTGGCATCCCGTTTGTAATTCTGGTGAGGGCCTTGGGCCTCGAGTCGGATAAAGAAATAGCAGAGGCAGTTTCGTCTGATGCGGGCATCCAAGATCAGCTTGAACCGTCCTTTGAAAAAGCTGCAGGCGTAAACACAACAAAGGACGCCGTCGAGTACATCGGGAACCGGGTGGCTTACGGACAGCTTGAGGAATACAGAATAAGAAGGGCGGAGCAAGTTCTCGACAGGAACTTTTTGCCACACATCGGCCAAACTAGCGACAAGCGTAGAGAGAAAGCCCTATTCCTAGGTGAAATGGCTCTGAGACTTGTTGAACTAAAGCTCAAACGCAGAGAACCCGACGACAGAGATCACTATGCAAACAAACGCATCAGGCTCGCAGGTCCTCTACTGGCAGACCTTTTTAGGCTGGCGTTCAGACGACTCTTTAGAGACATCAAGTATCAACTGGATCGAATGAGTGTCAAAGGAAAAAAGCTATCCATATTCGCTTCGGTGAGATCAGGTATCATCACCAACCTAGTGAAGCATGCCTTAGCTACAGGAAATTGGAGGCGAGGAGGGGTTGGAATAACCCAACTTCTAGACAGAACCAATATTACATCAACTTTAAGTCATTTAAGACGTCTTCAGTCACCCTTAAGCCGTAGCCAGCCTAATTTTGAGGCAAGAGACTTGCACCCAACTCATTTCGGGCGCATTTGTCCAAATGAAACCCCAGAAGGATCAAACTGTGGGCTAGTAAAAAATCTCTCATTGATGGCCTGCATATCTGTAGGAGCTAACTCAGAAGAAATCAAATACATTTTACACACCCAACTAGGCGTAGTTTCCGCGAAAGACGCCACGGAAGCCCTGAAAAAAGGGAGCGCAAAATGTTTCCTAAACGGTATTCTAACAGGCTACTCTGAAAACCCAGAATCTTTGGTTAACGCATTAAGAGAGATGCGCAGGATAGGGCAGATAAGTTCTGAGGTCAATGTGGCTCTTTACACCATCGGAGAGAATAAAGGCAGCCGTCAAGAAATCTACATAAATTGCGACGATGGCAGAGTAAGGCGGCCCCTTATTGTCGTTAAAAATGGTAAGCCATGTCTTGCTTCTGAACAAATCGAAGAATTAAGATCAGGGGATTTAAAGTGGGAAGACTTGGTGAGGAGCGGGTGTGTCGAGTATCTTGATGCGGAGGAGGAGGAAAACGCCTTCGTTGCCCTGGACATAAATCGCATAAATAAGAAACACACCCACTTAGAGATAGCTCCCTATACAATACTCGGAGTATCTGCGTCGTTAATCCCCTACGCGGAGCATAACCAATCTCCTAGAAACTCATATGAAGCAGCCATGGCTAAACAGGCACTAGGGATCTACTCAACCAACTTTCGTTATAGAGTAGACTCACGCTCTCATATTTTTCAATATCCGCAACTACCACTGGTAAAGACGAAACCTATGGGAATAGTCGGATTCAATAATATGCCATCTGGCCAAAACTGTGTTGTTGCCGTAATTTCGTTCTATGGATATAATATGGAGGATGCCCTTGTTTTTAACAAGTCCTCCATCGATCGCGGTCTGGGTAGATCGTCCTTTCATAGGGTTTACAAGTCGGAAGGACGGCAGTACCTCGGTGGATTGAAGGATCGACTTGAGATCCCTGAATCTGGTATACGTGGCTATCGAGGAGAACAGTATTACAGGCTCTTAGAGGAAGACGGAATAATAAGTGTTGGGTCATACCTAAGCGGAAATGAAGTTCTCGTTGGAAGGACAAGTCCCCCTAGGTTTCTTGAAGAGTTCAAAGAGTTTGAGGTCGGGGAACCAGCCAGAAGAGACACATCTATTGTTGTAAGACCGGCAGAACAAGGTACGGTGGACAGCGTTTTTATAACTGAATCAAGTCAAGGGAACAAGTTAGTTAAGGTCAAAGTGAGAGATCAACGAGTGGCCGAGTTTGGGGACAAATTTGCTTCTCGCCATGGGCAAAAGGGCGTTATAGGAATGGTCTATCCACAGGAGGATTTGCCTTTCACAGAGGATGGAGTGGTTCCTGACATAATTGTAAACCCACACGCGTTTCCTTCTAGGATGACGATTGGACAGCTTATCGAATCCATAGCTGGAAAAGTGGCCGCGCTTAATGGAAAATTCGTAGATGGTACACCATTTGATGGCATTGATCATAGCGATCTTAGAAAAGGCTTGCTGGACTTAGGTTTCCAATACAGTGGCAGAGAGGTCATGTATAATGGAATCACTGGAGAGAAATTTGACGCTGACATCTTCGTCGGATTGGTCTACTATCAGAAGCTTCATCACATGGTGGCAGACAAGATGCACGCTAGAGCAAGGGGGCAGGTGCAGATGCTCACCAGGCAGCCAACAGAAGGCAGGGCTAGGAGTGGAGGGTTGAGATTTGGGGAGATGGAAAGAGACTGCCTTGTTGGTCATGGGGCTGCCCTACTTCTTAAAGATAGGCTTTTGGACGAATCGGACAAATATGTCATGTATATTTGTGAGAGATGCGGCTATGTGGCTTACTATGATTTTAAACAGCGAAAGTATGTGTGTAGGATTTGCGAAGATGAGGCCGCGGTATCTCCCGTTGTCGTGTCATATGCGTTTAAGCTTCTGCTGCAAGAGATGATGAGTCTTTGTATGTCCCCTCAACTGATGTTAAAGGAGAAGGCATAAATGATTCCTTTGGAGGTGATTTCCAACAAAAGCGTCGATAGAATTAAGTTCGGCATTCTATCGCCCCAAGAGATTCGAAAACATTCTGTTGTGGAGATACAGACAGCTGACACATACGACGAAGATGGGATGCCCATAACGTCAGGTCTTATGGATGGGCGTTTAGGAACACTTGAACCGAGGCAACGATGCAAAACTTGCGGGAATACGGCATCGCTTTGTCCAGGACATTTCGGGAACATAGAATTGGCTGTTCCTGTGATTCATGTAGAGTTTGCGAAGATAATCTATAACGTCCTCAGGGTAACCTGTCGGAACTGCGGTCGCATACTACTTAAGAATGAGGACATCAGAGATTGCGGAGTAAGAATGAGGGAATCAAAGGAGATCTTGGGTGAGGTTCAGGATGACCTTTTTAAAGATGTGGAAAAGAAGGCGAGAAAAGCCAAGAATTGCCCGCATTGCGGCATGAAGCAACTCGCCATCAGTTTTAGTAAACCGACAACATTTTACGAAGTACTGGAGGAGGGGGGCGCAAGAAGGCTTACTCCAAGTATGATTAGAGAGCAATTCGAACGTATTCCAGAAGACGACTTGCAGCTTCTTGGTTTTGATCCTGAAGTTTCTAGACCTGAATGGATGATTCTACAAACAATTCCTGTACCGCCACTTTATGTGAGACCATCTATAACGCTTGAAACGGGCATAAGGTCCGAGGATGACCTAACCCATAAGCTTGTTGATATAATCAGGATCAATCAGCGATTGAAAGAGAGCATTAATGCTGGTGCTCCGACCCTCATCATTCAAGACCTGTCTGATCTCTTACAATACCATGTAACAACATACTTTAACAATCAAACTTCAGGCATCCCGCCCGCACGACATAGGTCAGGGAGGGTTCTAAAAACTCTTTCACAAAGGCTCAAGGGTAAGGAAGGGAGGTTCAGGAGCAATCTATCTGGAAAAAGAGTGGACTTCTCCGCTCGAACAGTTATTTCTCCAGATTTGAATATCGGCATAGATGAAGTTGGTGTTCCACAGGACGTAGCCAAGCATCTTACGATTCCTGAGAAAGTGACCTATTGGAACCTAGAGGAACTCAAAGGACTGGTGGCAAATGGTCCTGAAAATTATCCTGGGGCACTCTATGTTGTGAGACCTGATGGCAAACGCTTAAGGTTGGAGTTTGTTGCTGAAAGAGACAAAGTTGCAGAAGCCTTGCAGCCAGGCTTTATAGTTGAGCGCCACCTCAGGGACGGGGATGTAGTGATCTTCAACAGACAACCCTCACTGCATAGAATGTCCATAATGGCGCATAGGGTTCGGGTTCTGCCCTACAAGACTTTTAGAATTCATCTGTGTGTCTGCCCTCCCTATAATGCTGATTTCGACGGTGACGAGATGAACCTCCATGTTCCACAGAGTAAGGAGGCCCAAACAGAGGCTTGCATGCTCATGAGTGTTCAAGACCAGATTCTGTCACCAAGGTACGGTGGACCGATAATTGGTGGAATACGCGATTTTGTCACAGCTGCGTATCTTCTAACACAGGATTCAACTCTGCTGACTAAAGAGGAAGCATGCAGACTCTTAGCGGCTGTCGATTATGAGGGGTCACTGCCTAAACCGACGCTCAAGAAGCCCAAACAGTTGTGGAGTGGGAAACAACTCTTCAGCCTCTTTATTCCTGAGGATCTTAACTATGTTTCGAAATCAAGCACGTGCAAGCAGTGTATTGAATGTGTGGGTGAAGAGTGTCCTTACGAAGCCTTCGTTGTCATAAAAGGTGGGGTTTTAGAAAAGGGCGTTATTGACAAAAACGCGATTGGAGCTGAGAAGTCTGATAGTCTTTATCACAGGATAGTCAAAGACTATGGGCCGGAAGCTGGTAGAAGCTTCCTTAACTTGATAAGTAGACTTACTAGTGAGTTCATAAGCTCAAGGGGTTTTACGTACTCGATAGCTGAGCTCGATTTGCCAGATAAGACAAAGGAGGGAATAGATATGATTCTGGGGGAGGCTGAGCAGGATGTCCGTGAACTGATAGAGAAGTTTAAGGATGGGACTCTAAGAAGACTGCCTGGTCAGACTCTCAGAGAATCGCTTGAAATATATGTGATGCAAAGGTTAGCAGAGGCTAGGGATGAAGCTGGTGAGAGTGTTGACCAATTTTTTGGGATGGACAATAGCGGTGTTGTTATGACCAAAACTGGTGCTCGAGGTTCAGGTCTGAACATTGGCCAAATGACCGCCTGTCTGGGCCAACAAAGCGTTAGAGGAAGAAGGATCACTCGAGGGTATCGAGGGAGGGCGCTTTCGCATTTCGAGCCTGGAGATGAGAGTGCTGAAGCAAGGGGATTTGTTTATTCGTGCTATGGGGATGGCCTTAATCCTGTAGAGTTCTTCTTCCATGCTATGGGTGGCAGGGAAGGGCTCGTTGATACCGCCGTTCGTACCCAGCAGAGCGGTTACATGCAGAGGAGACTGATAAACGCTTTGGAACCTTTGAAGGTTGAGTACGATAGGACGGTTCGAAATCCCGTCGGGGATGTAATTAGTCTTAATTATGGTGAAGATGGCGTAGACCCAGCTAAGAGTGATCATGGGAGGGCGGTAAACATTGAGAGACTTGTGAAGGAGGTGAAGATCACTGGGAGAGGTGGCGGTGAGGGACCTGCTTCGAAGGACTATGTTGAGAGACTTGTTAGGAATGTTGAGCTTACGTTGCTTCTGAAGTCTGAGCTGGTTCATCATATACTGAAGGAGGGGTTGAGTCGTAAAGCGGCTCGGGATGTTGTCTCGAACGTTGTGAGAGGCTATAGGCGTGCGCTTGTGGAGCCGGGGGAGGCAGTTGGTGTTGTGGCTGCGCAGTCTATAGGTGAGCCGGGAACGCAGATGACTTTAAGGACGTTCCACTATGCTGGTGTAAAGGAGCGGGATGTTACACTTGGCCTGCCGCGTCTTATTGAGATTGTGGACGCACGTAGAGAGCCGTCTACTCCTGTAATGAAGGTTTTCTTGGATGATGAGTACAGGGCGGATAGGGAGAAGGCGATGGATGTAGCTAGGAGAATAGTCCTCACGAGGGTTGAGGATGTGGCTCGGGAGATTTACATAGAGCCGAAGTCTATGTCTGTTGTTGTTGAATTGAATAAAGAGATGATGGTGGACCGTGGCGTCAGCGTCGATGAGCTTAAGAGTTCGATTTTGTCTCAGGTAGTTGACTGCGATGTGAAGTCTGAAGGAGACGCTGTTCTGATCACTCCTGGCGAGTTGGAGCAGGTGGATTTGAGGAGGATACTAGATAAGGTTACGGGCGTCAGGTTGAAGGGGATTCCTGGAGTGAGCAGGGCTTTGGTTACGGAGGAGGAAGGCGAGTGGCTGATAAGTACAGACGGTTCAAATTTGTCGAAGGTTCTTAAGGTTCCCGGAGTTGATCCTTTGAGGACTGTTACAAATGACGCCCGGGAGGTTGCTGGCACACTTGGGATAGAGGCTGCTAGAAACGTCATCATCCGAGAGTCTGTTGGGGTATTGGAGGAGCAGGGTCTTGATGTTGATGTAAGGCACATCATGTTGGTGGCGGATACAATGACGTGGACTGGTGAGATCCGCCAAGTGGGGAGGCACGGTGTAAGTGGAGAGAAGGCGAGTGTTCTTGCTAGGGCGGCTTTTGAGATTGCTGTGCCAACTTTGGTTAAAGCATCTGTCAGGGGAACGGAGGATTATCTCAGTGGTGTAACAGAGTCTGTGATCGTTGGTCAGAAGATTCCGGTTGGGACGGGTTTGATTGAGCTGTACATGAGGTCTGGTGAGGGGCATTAGTAGGTTATGACGGGTGGTCAGGTGTCGGGTAGGATTCGTTTGACCAGTGATGAGATGCGTTGCATCGCGCTTTTTGAGAGTGTGACTGGCGCCGGGGTTAAGGATTGTGTTATTGGTGATAGCTGTTTGGTCTTTGTTGTTAGGCCTGGAGACGCTGGGGTTGCTATAGGGAGAGGCGGCTCTCATGTTAAGCTTCTTAGGCGTATGTTTGGGGTGAACGTTGAGGTTGTTGAGTACGCTGAGGATCTTGTTGGTTTTGTCAAGAATTCCTTTGCGCCAGCCAGGGTTAGGCAGGTTCGTGTGGTTGAGAAGGGTGGTAGCGGGAGGGTTGTTGTTGTTTCTGTTGAGCCTAGCGATAAGGGGGTTGCTATAGGAAGGAACGGGAGGAAGGCGGAGAGGAATCGTCTTCTTGTGAGGAGGTATTTTGGGGTTGAGAGTGTGGTTATCACTTGATCCCCGGATTTTTCTTGTGTGTAGGTAGGATATGGGATTTATAAGTTTCTCCTGATTCTTTGTTGAAGGTGGTGTTTGTAAGGTTGGGTAAGAAGTCTCCGAGGGGTCTTTACGCTGGGAGGAAGCTGAGGAGTATGCGTAAGAAGTCTAGGTGGAAGGATCGATACTATAGGAGGAGGATTTTTGGTTTGGATGTTAAGGCTGATCCCTTGGAGGGGGCTCCTATAGGCAGGGGAATAGTCTTGGAGAAGGTTGGTGTTGAGAGTAAGCAGCCGAACAGTGCTATTAGGAAGTGTGTTCGCGTTCAGTTGATCAAGAATGGTAGGCAGGTGACTGCGTTTCTGCCGGGCGATGGGGCTTTGACGCATGTGGATGAGCATGATGAGATTCTGATAGGCGGGATAGGCGGTAGCAGGGGTGGGGCTATGGGTGATATTCCTGGCGTGAGGTATCAGGTTATGAGCGTGAATGGGGTCTCGCTGAAGTCCCTCATCCTCGGAAAGGCTGAGAAGCCTATGAGATAGTGTGCATAGTCAGGTATTAGTTTTTCATAAAGAGCTGGGCTCCCGCATCATTTTATCCTCCACAGGTCGGTCTAGTTGCGGGCGACTTGACGTTTCTGTTTTAAGGTTTCCATAACTCAGCTGAAAAGAGGAGGTTGTGAGGCTGGCACGCCGCGCGCATATTAGGCTCTAGGGAAGTCTTGCCTTGAGGAAGATTATTACGCTTAAGACGCCGCTGGCAAACAGCAGAATCAGCCCGATTATTGATCCGAAGTACGATGCGAGGAAGCTTCCGGTGGCTATCAGGATTATTCCGTTGAGGAGGGACAGCTCTGTCAGACCGGTTTCGCTCCTCGATAAGAGGAATGTTAAGCCCTGCAGTAGGTTCGTTATGCCTAATATTGCTAAGCCTAGCCAGTAGAAGAATGTGATCTTGAAGGTTTGCCAGTCGATATAGAACCACACGGTGCCACCGTAGCCATCGGGTGGTGCAGCAGGCTGAATCACAGGCAAGACCGTGCAGATTGTTAGGAAGATCGTGGTTAGTACGGTGAATATGAGGCTCACCATGCCCATCCAAGCACCGTACGCGACGTAGATGCCGTAGAAGCCGAAGGCGGTGAATATGAGGCCGATAAGGAAGAGGATTGAGCTGATTACTGCTACTATGAACATGATGTCTGGTTGACTGCTTGGGAAGACCCATTTATAGAATGTGAAGGCGACCATTATGGTGCACGCTATGTTCATTAGAATCGCTCCGACGCTGCCGAGGATGAGGAGTGTTCTGTGGTTCCTGACTCCTGCTTCTTTTTCCATGGACTATTGTCTCCGTATGGTTCTAATTCTTAATTGTTCTATTATTTAAAAGCTTCTTTCCAGTCTGAGGCCGAAGCTTTGATCATGATCGTTTCTTCGGTCAGTGCTCAGCTTGTTTGGGAAGAGGTGCCTGTTGAGTGGATTTAAAGAGGAGGGCCTTGTCGAGCCGCCAAAATATTTTTTTTTAATTTCTAATGTCTTCAGAAAATGATTCTTTTCAAAAAAGAGAAGTGGAAACTAAAAATCTCACTGGATTCTACTGGAACCTGCTGGAATCCACTGGAATTTACTGGAATCCACTGGAATTTACTGGAATCCACTGGAAACCACTGGAATCCACAGGAATTTGGAGGAAATGAGAGGAGATATCTGAGAGGGTTGAGTTCCATCTAAGCTAGCCGCGCTTGTTGTATGGACGCTTCAAACTCCAAAGGAAAGAGCTCGGGCTGGATTTTTGATGAAGATGTCATCAAAGACTTTGTCGCCATTCAGTCCTTCTGTCTCTGCCGCCATCTTCAATCGTGGAGCAAACTTTGTTAAGGCGTATCCGAGACCTGGTCCTCCGCCGTAAGCAACGAGGTCTGATTTCCTACCGTAGTCGAGTCCCAAAAGAATTTGTTTGCCAAGGCCCTCCTTCGTCAGTCTGATGATTGAGTCGATGATTGCGCTGTCCGGGCAGTACTTTGCTTTTCCCAGCTGGTCGTATTCCACATATGCTCCTTGCTGGGCAATCTCTTTATGCTCATAATAGTCAAGACATCGGTCAAGATGGCCAATTATCACTTTTGAGAGGTCCACTCCTCCGTCGCGCAGAATTTTGGTTTGTTCCAAACCCATTGTACCCATATCTGTGTGACTTGAGATCGGCGCTCCGGTCTCGAGGTGAGCCCTTGCCGCGGCTCGAATTATCTTTCTTTCAACAGGTTTAATGTGGTTGTAGGAGCCGGGTATCTTCATTATTCCAGCTTTGTATTCTGTTTCTTCGACTCCCCTTGTGATCTCTCGCATGAATAGGTCGGTGAGTTGCTCTTCTGAGTATTCGTGTACCCATGGCTCACAGAATATCCCTCGATTGAAACCTGTAGTAATTATGATATGTGATTTGACTTGTTTAGCCACATGTAAAATCGTTTCTATTTTTCTACCCCAGTCGATTGCCGTCATCTCTACAAGTGCTTGTCCACCCGCATTCTCGAAGGTTTTAACCTCTTGGACCATTTTTTCAGGGTCCGGCAAGCCTATATCTGGGTCAGCCTTAAAGTATGTCAAGCCCGGCCACGTTGTTGGTTTCAACCAGTCTGGAGTGTGCCCGGTTAGGTGTACGTGGGTTAATGTTATACCAAGGCTCTTTGGGTCAACAGGTCCCTTAAGGGTCTGTATTTTTCCTCTGAGGCTCATAAAATCTCCTTCTTTCTGTATTCTGTAGTTCCTGCTTAAGTACATTCGAAGCAATGTTATGATGGATTCTTCGCTTTCAAGTTATGATCGCCTTATGTAAGCACAGAATAATCCTTTAGGGAAATACCTGTGACAGCACGTAACGAACTCTTGCTTGCATTTGAAGATACCAATAGTCAAATGTGAAGATTACAGATGGCAGAGCAGTCGAAGGTCATTATTAAGACGCGCGTGGAATTATTTTGAAAGGATTATGCGGGCGTCTACGGTTTTCGCGCCCTTTTCGTAAACCATGATTGGATTGAGATCGATCTCTCTTATTTCAGGGAAATCGGTAACCAGTTCTGATACTTTTAACAAAATATCAATTATGGCGTTGACATCTGCTTTTCCTCCTCGGTAGCCACTAAGGATCGGGTAGGCTTTAATCTCCTTCACCATGTCTTCTGCTTCTTTTTTCGTGATTGGTGCCACCCTGTACACGATGTCTTTCAGCACCTCGACATAAGTACCGCCTAGGCCGAACATTATGGTTGGACCAAAATTCGGGTCTTTGACGGCACCGACTATGACCTCGGTAGACTTCGGAGCCGCCTCTTGAACCATTACGCCGACTATACTTGCCTCGGGCTTACGTTTCCTCACATTGTCGAGTATCTTGGCAAAAGACTCACGGACTTCCTTAGCATTTTTGACATCGAGTATGACGCCTCCGATCTCTGTTTTATGAATGATGTCTGGAGAAACAATTTTTAGAACTACTGGAAATCCGATGTCCTGAGAGATCTTTAAGGCTCCTATTGTTGACTTAGCAATTCTTTGCTTCGTCGTTGGTATTCCATACTCCCTGCATATGTCTTTGGCTTCTGTTTCGAGTAGGGCAAAACGTCCTTGCTCTCGCGCCTCCTTGATGATTCCAGAAGTTAATGATTTCATCGTTTGTCGCCTTTTTTGAGGTTTTCACCATATTTTACGAGGGCCCACATGGCATCAACGGCTCTTTTAGGTGTAGGAAATACTGGTACTCCCCTTTTTTCTATTTCCCTAGTCACATTAGCCGTAAACTCTCCTCCCATGCAGCATGCGACTATCGGCTTCCGGCTCTTGAAGCTAGCATCTGCGATAATGTTGGCTACTTCAATGGTGAGTTTTGGCACTTGAGGAAGAAGGCAGATGATTACACCATCAACACCATCATATCGAAGAAAGGCTTCATCTAAAGCGATTCCGAATCCTAAGTCGTACGCATCTCCTGTCAAGTCTATAGGATTTTTGGTGCTGAAGTGGGGTGGAAACTGTTCTTTAAGCTTTCTCTGAACATGGCTAGGGAGTTCAGGAACCTCCAAGCTACAAATCTCGCAAGCGTCAACTATCATAACCCCGGCTCCGCCACCATTCGTTACGATTAGGATTCTGTTTCCTGGTGCTGGAGGCTGCAAGGATAAGGTCTTTGCCATGTCGAACAGGTCTTGGAAGTCTTCCGCCCTAATAACTCCAGACTGCTTGAATGCTACTTCGTATATCTTATCGGAGCCAGCCAAGGTGCCTGTGTGAGAGAGGGCTGCCACAGAACCCTTTTTGGTCTTGCCTGCTTTAACTACCAAAATTGGCTTCTTAATGATGGTATTCCTTGCTTCCTCCATAAACTTTCTACCATCGGTGATTCCCTCGGTATAGATGACTATGACCTTCGTAGCTGGATCATCCGCTAAGTATCGGATTAGATCCACTTCGTTCACGTCGCAGCCGTTCCCGTAACTTATGCATTTGTTGATGCCTACGCCTTGATAGGCCATCCAGTCAATCGTGGATAGTGCAAAGGCGCCGCTCTGGGATACGAAAGAGATGGAGCCGATCTTTGGTCTACCAGCCTTTTCCTCCGGCAAAAAGAAGGTGTCCACCATCGACGACGGGTTGTATATCCCAAGACAATTTGGACCGATTATTCGAATATTCGATTCCGCCACAATCTCTTTTAACTCTTCTTCTCGTTCCGCTCCCCCATGACCCGTTTCTTTGAAGCCTCCGCTTATGATTATGACCCCCTTTACTCCCTTTTCTACACAATCCTTAACAGCCTGAATGGCTGCCTGAGCAGGTACTGCTATAACAGCCAAATCAACAGACTCATGTATTTCATTCACCGAGGTGTAGCATTTTTTTCCAAGAACCCTCTCATGCTTTGGATTCACGGGATAGACATTTCCTGTGAACCCGGGTCTTAAGAAATTTCCAAAAATTATGCTGCCAATCTTGGTTGGTGTTTTTGAGACGCCGACTACAGCCACAACTTTGGGATTAAAAAACGGTTCCAAGCTCTTTGGACCCTGTACTGGCAATTTCTCTCCTCTCTGTTCGCGTGCGACAATTGGATATTTTCGTTGCATAAGATTAAGATAATCTATCAAGAAAGACCGCGTTGAGATTTAAAACATAACTGCGCTCGCTCATTTCAGAATTTTGTCACAGTTTGCATATTGAAAGCATTTACCAACTCCAACCTCTAACGACGCCTTTTCAGCTTTCAACAAGAATAGGAACCCCCGAAAATAAATTATCGGAATTAGGATATGCAAAGAGATGAGAATTCAGATAATTTAGAAAATGAACAGAAAAGATTAATCTTGTCATATGTTGATAATCTAAATTCTCGATCTAACTGAAAGACGTTGTCCCCGCGCTGATTAATCCCTTCAACCCGCAGGTCCAGCCGATGAAAAGGCTCTAAGAACTCCGATATGCAACCGCCAAGAATTGGGCGCATAAGAATGAAGGCAACTCAAACCCAGACTTCTCAAGAGAAAAAGCTCAGAGAAATGCTGAAGAATTTGAAGGAAAAGCATGGCCTGGTAGCAATAAAGCTGGGGACTGAGGCTGAAGCATGTAGCTTTGAATACATAGCCTATGTAAACAAGCTGGCGCAACAGATTGTGCCAGTCCTAGTAAAGATTGGGGGACCTGACGCGAGGAACGACATCAGAACGTTGTCAAAAATGGGGATAGGGGGAATAATCGCTCCGATAGTTGAGTCACCTTACGGCCTAAAAAAATATGTGCGCACTATAAAGGAGGTGACGGGTGAAGAAAATTTCGGGATTTTGTTCAAGGGCGTCATGATTGAGACTTTGAGTGCATTTAATCAGATGTCAAAGATGTTGGAAACCCCAGAAATCAAAATGATTGATCAGATAACGATTGGTCGAAGCGACTTATCTAAGTCGATTGGTAGACAGGTAGATGACCAAGAAATTATAGAAAAATGTAAAGAAATAACTAAGTTGGCTCAAGCTACAGGCCTGACCGTATCGGTGGCTGGCGGAATTACTCCATTGAGTGCAAAGCAGATAGCCAATGAGATAAAATCAGATGAGATAACTACTGGATATTTAGTCTTTGATATTAAGGAGAGTTCTAACATAAGTGAATCCGTTAAAAGAGGCTTAGAATTTGAGGTAGCGTTGCTCAGAGACAATGAACGGAGACTGAAAAGACAATTGATGACTGTGAAAAGCCGATTGAAAACGTTGGCGAAACGAACGGTAAGCTAAATGTTTGGTTAGCTACTTAAATTCGCGCGGTAGCTGGCGTGCGTGATTTCTTGGCTGGACTTTAGAAAAAGATCATCTATTTTTCGAAAAAGTCATACTTTTTGCCTAGTTTCTCTTTCCAATCGAAGGCCTTGAGCTCTCTTAGGAATTCAGCAAACTCATTTACTACCGCCTCAACAATCTTCTCACCCTTCTCCTTTGTCGCCCTTGAAGGATATCCCCACGAACCAGACTTTGACCACTCCTTCATTCTCAATGGAATGAGTACCTTTGGGGGTGGAGCCATGTAATCGAATTTAATATATTTGGGAAGGGGCATATTCGGTACCTCATCAATGGCTCTCTCCATATGTACTACATTTCCAAGAGCAAGAGATACAGATGTTTCCATTTCATCTGCATGGTGAAGCGGGGGCTTAATGAGCTTGATTAGTTCTTGTGCGACGGTCAACCATGGAAAAACCACGACAAAAGCATCGGTCTCCTCCTTCAGCCTATACCTCGCTTCATGTAGGGCACCGTGGTTCCCGCCATGACCATCGACTATGACGATCTTTTTGAAACCATGGTGGATCATGCTCTTACAGACCTCGACGACAACATTCGTAAATGTTTGTTCCTTGAGTGTAATAGTTCCAGGAAAGTCCATGAAGTGCCATGAGTAGCCGAACCAGACAGGAGGAACAACCACGAGCTTCACGTCATCCGCCACTTTCTCTGCTGCCTTCAGCGTCATTTGGTAGCAGTTATAAATGTCTGTATCGAGGGGAAGCATAGGACCATGCTGTTCAACCGACCCAGTCGGGATAATTGCGATGCCAGCTCCAGCTTCTAACCTCTCATCGACTTCTTTCCAAGTCATCTTTTCTAATCGTATTTCTTCCATTTCCTCACCTCTTTGAATATGTCGCTAATCTTGATATATCTTTCAAGGAACAGATGGCTGCCGATGTGCTTATCAGAGATGGTAGGGTTTCACTTATAGAATGTAAATGCTTTGGCAGGATTCTTCATAAGGAGATCATCGACTACGGTATTTTTTAATCCCTCATCCGTCGCCTCTTGACGTAGGATAGGTACAAATTTTGTCAAAATATGATCTAATCCCGGGCCTCCGCCATATGCTTTCCAGTACGACCTTCTACCCATGTCACCAGACAGGAGAATATTTCCACCATAGCCTTCCTTTATTAGTTTAATGATTAGCTCGACGCGCATGCTATCCGGATAGTACTTAATCTTTCCAATGCAGTCATACTCAACGAAGGCACCGTTTTCTGCTATTGCTCTATGATAGTTATAGTCAGGGTTACGGTCAAGATGACCGATGATCACTTTCTCCAGATTCGCTCCTTCTTCTTCAAGGATTTCAAGTTGCTCCAGCCCCATTGTGCCGATTTCAGTATGGCTTGATATTGGGGCTCCTGTAGCTAGGTGGGCTCTTGCAGCGGCTCGAATAACCTTCTCCTCGTCTGGCCTTATGTGATTGTAACTGGACCCTATCTTTATCACTCCAGCTTTAATGTCTGTACCTTCGATTCCTCGTTCAACTTCTCTTACGAAAAGTTTTGAAAGTTCTTCTTCTGAAGAAGAGTTTACCCAGTCTTCATATGGTCCTCTGAAAAAGCCCGTCGTCGCTATAATGTTAATGTCTGCTCGCCTAGATACCTTCCGAAGCTTCTTGGGACTCCTCCCCGAATTTATAGGCGTCATCTCCACTATTGTCTGTCCACCAACTTTTTTGAAGTAGCCCACCTCCTCAACAGCTTTTTCCATACTATCGAGGACGAAATCGGGGTCTCTCGTTTCCTCTGTGTGAAGATTAATGAGATGTTCATGCGGATAGGTTATTCCCAAATCTTCTGGATCCACCATGCCTATTACAGTTTGGACAGAGCCTCTCACATTCCCAATCTCCTTTTCTCAGCCTCTATAGCGCATTCTACGATTGCAGAGTTTATCCCAGAGTTCGATACGACGAATGTCACATCGCCTTTTCTGACATTATGATATTCCATAAGGACATAGGAGTAGCCTCCCAAGTTCCTTTCTATTTGACTCGTCTACTTTTTCCTTTGAGTCTTCATACATAAATCATTTTTCGCGCACTGGTTCAACTGATCAAAAACGGCAGACAGTTCATGGCGTTGTACTGGACATGGGCCCGTACGCTACGGAAGTTTGAATTTCACGCACACAAAAGTATTCTTTGAAGTCGTACTATAGATAGAGGTAAAATATGTGCAAAGCAATTAATTACGGGATGAGAAATGTTAAAGTGTGTCATATTCGATTTCTTTGGAACCCTTTGCAATTTGATGGTCGACTGGAAATCGACTATTAGGGACATTACTGATGAATATGTCAAAGAAGGTGTTCCGCCTGAGGTATTCGAGGGCATCCCGGGCGTTGCTGAAAAGCTAGTTAAGGTCTACGACTATATGCTTTCAAATTTTGGAAAAGAGAAAGCCAACAGGGTTCATGGAAAAGTCTCCAGGATCTTTGAAGACTATGAGGTGGCGGGCGTCAAAAACGCTGTGCTTTTACCACACGTTAGAGATTCTTTAAAAACTATCAAGAAAATGAGGCTAAAGATAGGGCTAGTGAGTGGGAACTCGAAGAGATCTGTTATTGAGACTTTGAAGAAGTTCAATTTGGAAAGCTACTTCGATTCGACCGTCACACGTGACTCGCCCGGAAGGATGAAACCGCATCCAGATCAAATAATGTTATGTTTAAAGGAATTGGGCTGTAAACCGGAGGAAGCCATATCGATAGGGGATCAGGCTAGGGACATTATTGCTTTGAAGAAGGCGAGAGTGTTCGCTGTGGCGCTTGAGCCGAACCTTAAAGAAATGAAAAAGCATTTTGACGAGAAAATAGTCATGAAGAAAATATATGAACCTTTAGTGAAGAACTGTGACAAAATGGTGGGTGATCTGTCGGAGTTCACGGAACTCGTCGTTGAGAAGGTTAATAAAAACCCTGAGGAAAACCAAACTTCAAAATAAGGAATATGTGAAGAAAGTCACGAGCGGGACTTTCTTGCTCGCAGAGGAGGAGCATCATCTTCGTGAATTATGTCTGACGGGAGACCGTGGTTGGAAACCAGATTCCTTTGCAGAAGGCGGACATCAAGCCTCCTAGGCGTCACATTGTTCTTGATGCAAAGCGTCGCAGCTACTCCAGCTACTTGGCCCAATACCATGCATGTGGCCTCATCGCGTGGAGAAACATGGTCGTTGAAAGCTCTATGGGTTAGCGAGACGTTTCTGCCGCTTGCAAATAGGTTGTCAACCTTCTTTGGAATGATACACCTATATGGCAGGTAGAAGATGTCTTCAGGGTGTTCCCAGACAGTGCTCTTCACTATGTCGTCTGGAAACCTTCTGCCCACCGCGATGTCTTCTGTCTGTACCACGTATTCGCCTATTACCCTCCTCGACTCCCTAAGGCCAAGATGCGGTGCCGAATCTTGTATGTAGGAATTTTCGAAGCCAGGTATGTATTTAATTAAGAAGTTCGCTACCTCCCAGCCTACCTCCCTCGTCTTTACTTCGCCCTCTGTTAGTCCTTCTCCAGTCGTGATGTCAACTTGGCAATCAGCAGCTAATATATACACTTCGTTTTTGCGATGCCATGTAGGCCACGTGACCCAGTGTCCGCTTATTTTTCTGTCTACCTTTTTGATCTGCTCATCCGTCATTGTTGGTCTCTCGGTAGTAGGTATTCCGCTTTCAGGCCACTCTCTTACATAGCGACCCGCCTCTGGACGCAGGTCGCCTGCTTTCTCAGCTTTTGCAATTGCCTTATTTAATCCAGGGTCTATTCCTAGGTATGCTCTGTAACGTTCTATGTCAACGTTCCCCATGCAGAAAACCCATGACTCTGACTTTCTGTCCGCTGGCGTGAAGTCGAACGGTGCACCCGAACTTGCTATGACATCCCCGTCTCCTGTAGCATCTATGGTCATCTTGGCCCTGATCGCGACGCGTCCGGACTTGTTATGGACAAAAGCGCCTTTGATTGTTTCGCCATCCATTATAGCGTCTCCGAAGTAGGTATGGAGGAATAGCTTCACGCCTGCTTCGGTGCACATCTTCTGCAGTACGTATTTGTTAATTTCCATATCCGTAACAGCGAATGGGGGGCCTGTCCAAATGCCGTTCTCTTGTAGCTGATCCAGAAGGGGGCTCCAAGCGTCGGTTATCCCCTTGAGTTTGACGAGTCGGTCGTTCCACTCTTTGACGATTCCGCCGCAGACCCGCATCTCATACCAAGGCACAAAGTAAACGTACCCTGCTGTCAACATCCCGCCTAGGAAACCGTACATTTCAACTAGGGCAACCTTAACCCCAGACCTCGCCGCTCCTATGGCTGCGCCGAACCCGGCCGGTCCACCACCAACAACCAAAACATCGAAGTCACCAACAACCGGGATCCTTCTTTCCTTTTCTATAATATAGTCCATTTCAGTGCTCTCTCCTTGATTTTCCCTTAATGGATTCTTCCTTAAAAAACTTGTTCGAAGTCTCTTGAAGAAAAAATCTTTGAATTGAGCCCTGTATCTAATGGCTTTGTGCTTTGGTAAGGAACATGGAACCTATAATGGAGACGGGGGATGGGGGGAACGCTGACAGTAGGAGTCGCCATTATATCTCGCCACAGGGTATTTGAGAAGTCACGCGCTAATAGATGTTGAATTAGGGGATGAAGAAAATATTGGTCAAGGATATTAGACATGATTTCGCGTGGCGAGGTCATGGTAGAATTCCATTCCAAAGACAATGTTTCACTAGAACAAGCTAAATCTTTTGAGAAAAAGTCCGGGTGGAGACACAGCATCACAATAAAATCTATATTAATCCACAAAGCATAAAAAATGAAAGAGCTAAAGATTCTAGACCGTTTACGCATCCTACAGAGGTCTTCTTTATGAAAAAAGTACAAACAGTCCTCGGTTCAATTCATACCGAAGAACTAGGAGTGACTCTCCCTCATATACACATATATATAGCGCACGCACGTGATCCTAAAGATCCAACGGAATGTCTACCTGATGTAGAAAAGAACATCAAAGAACTCGAGCTTTACAAAAAGGTCGGCGGAAAATCGGTTGTTGACGGCAGCCCAATACAAGATGTTAAAATCCTTGCAGATATTTCAAAGCAATCCAAAGTAAATGTTGTCTCAACTACAGGTTTAGATTGGAGAGACAAGTCTATCTTGGAGAGAGATATCGAAGAAGTCGCAAGTGTCCTGATTAAGAACGTGAAAAAGGGCGTCGGGGATACCGGAATTAAATGCGGCGTTTTGAAATCTGGAGCCTCCTATAACGTTGTAACGCCCATTGAAGAGAGGGCTTTGAAGATAGTTGCAAAAGCGCAATTAGAGACAGGCGCGCCCATCTTTCTACATACAACTATTGGAACCATGGGAACGGAGATGTTGGAGATTCTCAATAAGGAAGAAGTCGACCTTAATCGCGTAATGGTCGGCCACATCGATCGGAATCCGGATCTTGCATACCATAGGGAAATCGCTAAAATGGGCGCCAACCTGTTGTACGACCAGATTTCAAAGACAAAATACTGGCCTGTCAGCATGACTGTTAACATTCTTAAGAAACTCGTAAAAGAAGGTTTTCAGGAGCAGATCATGCTTTCCTTGGACTTCGGTCACTGGACGGACTTGAAAGCCTATGGATGTGGTCCAGGATACACATACATTCTGGAAAAGTTCATCCCGAGATTGAAAAACGAAGGGTTCAAAGAAACAACTATAGATAACTTCATGATAAACAACCCTATGCGTATACTGTCATTTTGAGTAGAGGCTCGTGTATGATGTTTTTGCTCATAAAAAAGATTTAGAGATGAGTGCCTAATCGCGGCTTCGTATGGTAAAAAAAGAACGTTGCATAATTCATGGTTTATGAGGTTAATCGTGCTAAGACAATGGCTGTGGCGGTCACAAATGGATGTTTGGGAAGATAGATTGGACAGGACAAGAAAAGCGATGGCTAGAAGAGCCATAGACGTATTGGTTGCATTCTCTGATGAGAATCTACAATACCTAAGTGGAATAGTCGAACCTAGCATACCTGTTTGCGCCGCCCTTGTCCTTCCGATCGACAGAGAGCCAAGAATGATTGTGATGTGGTTGGATGTTGAAGCAACTAGGCGGCAATCGCATATCAAAGATGTTGTCGGATTTTATGGTCAGGTGCATCTCAAACTGCTAAAAGTCATAGAAGCTCTGAAGGAGCTTAGTGCCCGAGAGCTTATCATCGGTATCGACCGCGTCCCGTGGGCGTCAGGAGATGTGGAAACCGTCAAGAAAACAATCAAAGATGGCATCCCTAACGCAAGCTTCGTGAACGCATCGGATATGTTGGAAGAGCTGAGGGCTGTAAAAACTAGCGAAGAAATAACGCTGATTCGAAAATCAGCTGAAATAGCAGACTGCGGAATGGAAGCAGCGCTTAAGGCTGTGAAAGACGGGGTAACAGAGATCGAAGTTGCAGCCGAAGCGGAGTATGCAATGAGGAAAAAGGGCTCTAGAGGCTTCAAGCATCAAACGGTTGTTGCATCCGGCAGACGATTATTCCTTTCTCATCCATTCGCCAGTGAGAAGAAGATAGAGAAAGGTGATGTGTTAGTTGTTGACTTGGGCGCAGTTTACTTAGGGTATTGTTCAGATATTTCTAGAAC
>Ga0315314_1000852_pt1 | contig 29921 bp, 23 predicted proteins | sample TDP9_MG_FD_203631 | JGI IMG/M metagenome (GOLD analysis project Ga0315314, IMG submission 203631) | Freshwater sediment microbial communities from Lake Towuti, South Sulawesi, Indonesia - TDP9 | ecosystem: Environmental > Aquatic > Freshwater > Lake > Sediment | place: Indonesia: South Sulawesi... | reverse complement strand
AGATTGGCATATACGGGCATAGAAGCCGAGCGTCCGCCCCTTTTTCACCTATTCCAAAAAAGAAGGTATAGGACAATAAGCTTGAGAGCAAGGCAAAGTGTAACACTGCACTTCTTTCACTCTTCAGTAGATACAGGAATCCCAAGCAGAGTAAGCCGAACCCGACGGGTGTAAGAAACCATAATTCATTCAGCATAAGCAATATCCTAACGGTGCCACGTGCCGCTAAGAAGAGGATCTGCTCTGCGGTATGATAGCGGAATATGTAGTCGAAGACAGAGACACGCTTCACTTCCCCAAACTCGTAGTAGTACCACATTCCTCCAACCACATTCGTAGTCTCGAAAGGATTGTTGAAGACCAATGTACTGTAGCCAAGCCAAGCAAATATCGCTATGATGGAAGAGCCAAGAACAATCGCAACGAATCTCCAGTCGATCTTCCTCTGAGAGATCTTGGACCACCAGATGTGATATGCAGAGATACCGGCCACGACGATCAGCCCTTCGAGTTTCGTTAGGCAGATTATGGCTGCTAGGAGTCCGGAGACTATACTAGCTTTGGCTGTAGGCCTATCGCCATGCCAGACTGCGAAAAACATGAGAGTCAGAAGTATGCAAGAGACAAGTTCCTCTCGTAGACCCCTAATCGAGTTGTAGATCAAGAGAATATTTGTTGCTACGAGAAAGGAAGCCAGAAAGCCAGCGAATGAGCTGGAAGTTCTTCGAGCGATGAGATAGGTAAGCGGAACCATGAGCGTTCCTAAAAAGACCGTAGAGAATCTGAATGTGGTGATGCTTACTCCAAGAATAGATAGGAATAGAGCCTCAGTGACGGGAAACATCGGTTCTCTGAAGCTATGATATGAAAGATTCAGCAGTTCAGAAGCCGATGCCATGTAGTAATTAGCATCAGGCGACAAAGGCACCGAACTCTGAACAGCCAGCAGAAGCCATCTAAATCGAAGCGCAAAGGCTAGCAGGACTATGGACGACAAACCAAGTCCGAGTACAGTCTTCGACGGGCAATGGCTGGGAAGCCGAATCCCCGCTAGAAAGTTCAGTGAGCGGATTCCACATCTCCAATCTATCTTTGCAACACCCTTGTTCCCATAATCGTAGTCTATCGGAGCTTTCCCAACGCGATAACCTTTCGCAAATGCCTTCGCGACCCCCTCAGTCTCAACCTCAGAATGACTAGATTGAAGATCCAACTTGTGAAGAACCTCGTTTAACTTTATGGCGATCTTTCTGCCGTCATCTCTCGTCAGTGATCTTCTTTTTTGCTTCTCGTATTATTGTGTAGATCGCTGTGAATGAGAGGATGAGTATGTATATTGCGGCTGAGATGTTTGATATGGCTGGTCTTGAGAGATATATGAGTACGCTGAAGGCTAGCAGGTTGATCAGAACCCTTGAGTAGAAAGGTGTTTTCTTCGAGATTTGGCGTAGTTTAGGTCTCGACTCTAGGATGTTGTCCCAGATGAGGTTTAGGACTCCGATTACCAAGGCGAAGTAGGTTAGGGTTGCGATCTCGCTAGCGAACGCCTCTAGCCCTCCGATGAGCATGAAGGCAGCTAGCATCAGGAGGCATATTCCTGAGAAGACGAACTTCTGCCCGATAGAGAAACTTGCGATGAGCCTCACAGTTTCTACCTCTATTCTTTGCAGCTCGACTCTCGCGGAGGTTACGTGTGTGGCTGCTCGCATGATTGGGGCTCTGAGAAACCTTAGAGGAACCCTAGGAAACCTTAGGCGGCTTTCCAGTTGTGTAGCCCATCTTACGATAAGACCCCCGGTAAGGCTTAGGGCTAATGCTGCTCCTGATATGATTACTACTAACATAGAACATTGAAGATGTGAAGGCGATGGGCGTACGTAAATGATTATCGTGGCGGGTCCGGTGGCATCCATGCCGACCGGCTTCGCGACAAGCTCCAGCGCGTACAAGCCCGGAGGGATAAGTTCCGGTAGACTTTTTTCAATGGACAACCTTTCCCAAACTCCTGGCTTGTACCCTCCTTTTTCTTGTCTCTCTGAGCTTCCTTCCATCCGGAAGACCTCGACGCCTAGATACCAGAGCGCTCTAACCGTTACAGTGTAGTCGATTCTCCGGATAGTCTGGTCTCGCCGGTTTACTACATCGATGTAGAATGAAGCTTTCTGTCCAGCTTCGTAGAAGGCGCTGCTCGAAGAGAAGGACAGGAACATGTCTTTGTCTTCGATGATGACGGAGGTCTTGACGTGTAAGTCGAGGCTTCTGGCTTGAAAGTCCGAAAAGACGAGGTCGAGACTGAGCCCAACGGAGACTATGAATACGACCCCTAGAACAGTCCGAAAGCTTAGCAGCCTCCTCATTCCAGATGCCACTAAGAGATTAGATTTGCAATCAAAGATAAGCCTTCAGTTAACTACACTGATCAACGAGGAGCTAGGAGGACGATTCTGATAGGGAAAGGGGTTCGATCAGTTTTCAAAGATTTCAAATAGAATATGAGATATTGAATTGGTTGATGGGTCTAATGAATATCTATACTGAGGAAACCTTGCTCAACAGCGTTTCGATAGCCTTTATCGTTGTCTCGACGTTTGTGCTGCTTCCTATCAGACATGGAATAGATGGCAGATTCACGATTGTATTGGTGCTTCTATTCGTGGGGATGCTTCTGGCTCTACGATCAAGTGGTATCAGTTTAGGGCTTCTGAGCTCCTTTCTAGCGAGAATGAGGGGGAGTGCAGTATGGAGAGTTTTCGTTCGTAGGCAAAGGGCTTTGGCCCCTCTCATGATATACTCGTTCGCGTTCCTTCTTTTGGTCTTTCGTGTATGGAGGATGGGAGCTTCTGTTGATTTTGACGAACCTGTGAATCTAGAGCTGACAAAATCGGTCGCTACGTTTGACCTAAAGTCTTGGATTGAAACTTTCAAGTCTACCACGAATCCTCCTCTTCCGTTTCTATTGATGGCGATTCTGTTACGCCCTTTCGATTTTTCCCTCTTAGCGGGAAGGGTGATTTTATGCCTGTGGGCTGCGATTATTCCTGTGGTTCTATTCTACTTGTTGTATGAACTTTGTGGAGAAAGTACAACTGCCGTGTCGGTATCATTCGCGTACACTCTTTCCACCCTCTATCAAGGCGCGATGTTCAAGTATGATTTTGATGCGTTGAGTACGCTTTTCTTCACTTTCTGCGTTTACAGTTTCGTAGTTGCGGTGAAGAGGAGAGAACGTTTGTACTTTGGATACTCGATGATCGCATGGATCTTGTTGATTCTGACGAAGTATCCTCCTGCTGGATGGCTCTTTCTGGGGTTCGTGATGATTGGCCTTTTCCACAGAGAGGTGAGGTCGCAGTTAGGTTTCATCCTATTGGCATTGTTGATGGCTTTATTGATTGTCGTCGCAGTGTCGCCAGCACAGCTGGGTTTCGTTGCTGAATCTATCGCTGGTTGGCATCCTCCGGGTTCAGAGTACGCGATTCCGTTGTTCAGGGATTTTGCTGTGGTCCTAGGGTGGTCCCCTTATCTGGCGTTCGCGTTCAAGCTCGGAGAGGTCAAGAAGACCTCGGATCCGATCTTTACGTTTTCAATAGTTCTTATTATTCTAGCTTTCATCAGCCCGATCTTCAATCCTTTAACCCGTCGGGTGATCCAAGCTATACCGCTACTTGCAGTCGCCGTCTTCCATTTCTCTATGCGAAGATGGTCGAGAACGGCATCCTTCCTCATGCTAATGAATTTTTGCTGGTGGGGAGTAATTAAACTCCCATATCTGTAACCATATACGGAATTGTTTTCACCTTATTTGCATGCTTAATCATTAGGATAACTGACGGACAGTTTAGAAAGACATTTTATCCCCCAAGTCGTAGACTCGAATGGAAAGAAACCTCACCACAAACTGGTAGAGAGTGAGCACGCGAGTTACTAAACTTCTCCCTATACAATTAATATAGATTCCGGCAGATATACCTAGTATCGACCGGTGCGAATTGTGCCTAAGCTTTCGGTTATAGTGCCCGTTCATAATGAGGAGGAGCATATCGTAGAGTTTCTTCGGGATGCTTCATCGACCTTGGATGCGCTTGGGTTTGATTACGAGGTTGTGGTTGTCGATGATGGGAGCACAGATAGGACTAGGGAGAGAGCCATTACAGCAGCTAACAATCCTCGTGTTGAGGTTGTTGGGTACGACGATAATGTTGGGAAAGGTTTTGCACTTAAGTATGGCTTCAAGCATACAAGTGGAGACATTGTCGTGTTCATCGACTCAGACAGAGATATATCAGCTAAGCAGATTGTGAGATATGTTGGAGGCGCAGAGCAAGCTGACGTCTTGATAGCTTCGAAGTGGCATCCTAAGTCGCGTACGCAGATGCCTTTGATCCGTAGGTTTCTGAGTCATGGATTCCATTTGATGGTTGTTTTGTTGACAGGCCTAAGAGTTAGCGATACCCAGTCAGGTATGAAAGCGTTTAGGAGGAGAGTTTTGGAGAGAGTGCTTCCGAAGCTGGCTATGAAGAGATTCGCATTCGATGTTGAGCTTTTAACCGTGGCTAACCTGAAGGGTTTCAGGATTGTCGAGTACCCGATCGACATTAGGATGAGCGGGCCTACCACATTGAGGCCTCTCGTTAAGATGCTTTGGTCGATGTTCATAGAGATCCTTGGGATTACTTACAGGCTTAGGATTCTGAAATCGTACAATGGAAAATGATCGTTCCCCAGATTAGGACCGAGGATGAGCGAAACGCATTACGGAGAGGAGCAACATTAAGCTTGGGTTGAAGGTGAATCCGGCCACTGCGAAGCTCGAAGAGGTTCGAGGAGAATTCCTCCTCTACATCGTAAGTCTATTGGACACCTACATGCAGTAAACCATTAGGTCGAGAAGATTTATCTTTGGATTAATCTAACATCTTTCAATGGAGCGAAGACCATGTTCTCTCGAAGCGAGCTTATCGCGTTAAGGCGCAAAGCGGTTAGGAGAGGAATCTGGTTTCGAGTTTTGACTAGGATTGAGCGGGCAACAATAGACTTGACCATTAGATGTGTAGAGAGGGTACGAAGCACTACGTTGACTCGAATTGTGGCTGAAATAGCAGAGAAGATAAAGTATGCGACGGCTGGATTTATCTCTAAAGCTGAGGTTGTGGGTCGGGAACTCGCGGAGAGAGCCGTGGAACTGGCTTTGTCCTGGGGAAACAAGGTTGCTACGAAATGGAAGGATGATATCGGTTTCGCAAGGTATCTCGGAGTGATGAGTCTATCTAGGTAGGTTTTCCGTTTTTCAGATATCGATGTCGAATCAAATTCCGAAGGTCAGCATAATCATTCCTTGCAAGAATATTGACGGTTACGTTCAGGAATGCGTTCAAAACTGTTCGGCTCTAGATTATCCGTCTTTTGAGATTTTGCTCCTTCCAGATTCACCGTCGAGTCTAAGATTTAGAGGCGCAGAGACTATTCCGACAGGTTCCGTCAAGCCAGCTGCGAAACGCAACTTAGGGATGAAGAACGCGACTGGAGAGTTCTACGCTTTCATCGATAGCGATGCCTATCCACGGAGGGATTGGTTGAAGAATGCCTTGAAATACTTTCAAGATCCGGATGTCGCTGGCGTTGGGGGTGTGAGTATTACGCCCAAAGGTGATAGTTTGATGCAGAAGGCGAGTGGGGCGGTTTACTCCAGTACGATGGGTGGCTTCAGGTTTGCGTTCAGATACTCGTCGAAGCAGCTTCAAGAGGCTGATGACTTGCCCTCATGCAATCTAATAGTAAAAGCTTCAGTCTTCAAGGAGACCGGAGGCTTCGATGAGAGTTTTCTTACTGGCGAAGATACGAAGGCCTGTATGGATATTGTATATCGTCAAGGGAGGAAGTTGCTCTACGCTCCTGATGTGGTTGTCCATCATCATCGTAGACCTCTGTTCAAACAGCATCTTAAGCAAGTTTGGGCCTATTCTAGGCATAGAGGGCTCTTCGCAAGAATCTTTCCTAAAACCTCAAGGCGCCTCACCTACTTCATCCCCTCAGTTCTCGTTGTTGGTCTTGTGGTTGGTTTGCTCTTGTCTTTCATTCCTATCGTCAAGCTTCTGTTTACTATAGCATATGGAGCCTATCTGGTCGGCATGGTCCTGAGCGGCTTAGCTACGAAGAATCTCAAGCTTTCTTTGATAATTCCCCTTGGAATCTTCTTGACGCATCTGACGTACGGAGTCGGCTTCATCTCAGGGTTGCTATCTAAAAAGGTTGACTAGTGAAGTCTAAAGATGAAGATCTCTATCTCCTATCCTCCATTGCCGGACTCGAGAGGAACTCCACTGCTCTCACAGAATAGGCAGTTCCAATGGTTCTCTGAGAGTACATACATCTATCCAATGGTTCCGGCTTACGCGGCGACTTTGCTCGATCGAGGGGGATATGACGTAGTTTGGGATGATGCGATTGCTGAGGAGAAGAGTTATAGTAAATGGTTGCGCAATGCGGAGAGTAATAGTCCTGATGTGATGATGGTTGAGACGAAGACTCCGGTTGTGAAGAGGCACTGGAAGATCATAGGCGATGTAAAGAAGGTCCTTCCGGATGTGAAGATAGTTCTTGTAGGTGATCACGTTACAGCTCTTCCTGGTGAATCTATGGAGAGTAGCCAGGTTGACTATGTTCTTTGCGGCGGTGATTTTGACCTCTTGTTGCTTAATCTTGTTGAATACCTTGATGGCAAACGTAGAGACCTAGAGCCTGGAATCTGGTTCAGGGAGGACGGAGAGATCAAGAGTACTGGACCCTTCGAGCTTAAACATGACTTGAACAGTCTGCCGCTTATTGATAGGGATTTAACGAGATGGCAGCTTTACGCCTACAAGAATGGGAACTACAAGAGGACTCCTGGAACCTATACGATGGTCGGCCGCGACTGTTGGTACAGAAGGAATGGGGGTTGCACCTTCTGCAGCTGGCCTGTGCTTTATCCAAGTTTCAGGATTAGACGCCCAGAGAGCCTTGTTGATGAGATAGAGATGTTGGTGGCGAGGTATAAGGTTCGTGAGGTCTTTGACGACACTGGAACATTTCCTGTTGGAGAATGGTTGAGAGATTTCTGTAACTTGATGATTGAGAGAGGGTTGAATGAGAAAATCTATTTCAGCTGCAATATGCGTTTCGGCGCGTTGAGCTTGGAAGATTATAGGTCGATGAAGAGGGCTGGATTCAGGATGCTCTTGTTCGGCTTGGAGTCTGCGAGTCAGAGGATTTTGAACGAGATCAACAAGGGCGTGACTGTGGAGGAGATGGTTGACTCTTGTAGGAAAGCGGAGGAAGCAGGTTTGGATGTTCACATGACGATTATGTTTGGTTATCCAGCGGCGTCTAGGGACGAGGAGTTTCAGACCTATCGATTGGCTAGGAGGTTGATTGAGGAAGGGTGTGCTGATACTTTGCAGAGTACGCTTCTGATGCCCTACCCTGGAAGCCGGTTGTATGTGATGGCATTGGAGAAGGGTTGGCTACGCTATTCGCCCGGCGAGTGGGAGCATTGGGATATGTCTGAGCCTGTTATGAAGAGCCTTGACATGTCGCCTGAAGAGGTTAAGGAGCTATGCGACGAGACTTACAAACTGTTTATGTCTCCGAAATATGCTTTGAGAAGGCTGATGTCTATCCGATCTCTTGACGACTTGAAGTTCAGCTTTCGCGGGGCTCGTAAAGTCATAGGCCATATAAAGAACTTCAAGTGAATTGCAGAGATGGATGCATGGAATCTTCTTAGGTAGCACGACTTTGGCACGAAGACATTTTAGTAGAGCAATACCACAATGTAACGTGACTGTGCACAAGGCCAACATCGAAATGGAGGAAGATAGTCAATTGAACGTGCCGTTTGTGGATCTGAGGAGGCAGTATCAGACCATCAGAGATGAAATGAACGCTCAGATCCAGAAGGTTCTGGAAGGGGGCCAGTTTATTCTTGGGGGGAATGTGAGGCTCTTTGAGGAGGAGTTTGCCAGTTACTGCGGCGCAAAGTATGCGGTCGGGGTTGCCTCCGGATCAGATGCACTAGTTCTCGCTCTCAATGCAACTGTGAAAACAGAGGGAAAAGCGATAACTGTTCCAAACACGTTCATCTCGACTGTTGACGCGGTTGTGGAGAATGGCTTGGAGCCAGTGCTCGTGGAGATAGATCCGGAAACCTACAATCTAAACGTTCGGAGAGTCCGAGAGAAGCTGACTAAGGCGACGAAAGCAATCCTGCCAGTTCACATGTACGGCCAGCTGGCGGAGATGGACTCCATTTTGGAACTTGCTCGTGAATATGGGCTTGTTGTTGTAGAGGATGCATGCCAAGCCCACGGAGCAGAGTACAAAGGGAGGAAGGCGGGAGGACTAGGTCACGTGGGTTGCTTCAGCTTTTATCCTACGAAGAATCTTGGAGCGTATGGGGACGGTGGCATGGTTGTTACGAACGATAAGGAGATCGCTGAGAGGATTAGAATGCTTAGGAATTACGGTCAGAAAGAGAAGTACCTGCACATTGACAGGGGTTACAACAGTAGGTTGGACGAGATTCAAGCTGCAGTCCTTCGTGTCAAGCTACGTTATCTTGACGAGTGGAACCAGAGGAGGAGAAATATCGCAAGGCTCTACGAAGAGCTCCTTAACGGTGTGAAGGAATTGACTACGCCTTCTGAGACGGATTCTGCAAAGCACGTCTATCATCTGTACGTTGTGCGTTGTCAAGATAGAGACAGGCTTCAGCGGTGGCTGGCATCGAAAGGTATTTCGACTGGACTACATTACCCAATTCCAATTCACTTGACGGAAGCTTACAAGTATCTAGGGTATTCCAGAGGAAGCTTCCCGATCACGGAGCGCTACGCCGACGAGATCCTCTCCTTGCCAATGTTTCCAGAATTGACGGATGAGGAAGTTGAGTACGTCGGTGACAGCATCAAAGAGTTCTATAGTCGGTCTTGAAGGGGCGATTGAGCCATGGTGAATGTTGGTGTTGTGGGCTGTGGCTATTGGGGACCTAACTACATTAGACTCTTCAATGAACTGTTGTCGTCGCGGGTCACGGCCGCCTGCGACATCGATCCTAAACAGCGTGAACTCATCAAGAGGATTTATCCCTTCGTCAGAACTTGCGAGAATTGGCTTGACATCCTTGAGGATCGAGAGATTGATGCTGTTTGCATAGCGACTCCAGCATCAAGCCATTACCAGATGGCGAAGGAGTCCCTGCTTCACGAGAAGCACGTGTTGGTAGAGAAGCCGCTGGCACTAAGAGTCTCAGAAGTTGAGGACCTCGCTAGAGTAGCGGAAGAAAAGAAGAAGGTGCTGATGGTTGGGCATGTGTACCTCTACCATCCGGTTGCAAGGAAGATGAAGGAGTACATGGACGGCGGACTCTTAGGGCAAGTCTACTATCTGTACTCCACCAGAACTGGGCTCGGCCCTATAAGAAACGATGTGAATGCCATGTGGGATCTGGCTCCACATGACATATCGATGTGCATTCATCTTCTCGGTCAGATGCCGACAAAGGTCAGCGCGAAGGGTGCCTCCTATCTGCAAGAGGATGTAGAGGATGTAGTCTTTCTGACCCTTGAGTTTCTTGGAGGAGTGATGGCGTACATACATGCAAGCTGGCTGGACCCATACAAGGTCCGAAGGATGACAGTTGTAGGAAGCAAGAAGATGTTGGTATTTGATGATACAGACCCACTCGAGAAGCTTAGAGTACTCGATAGGGGAGCTTCGGTGTCTGAGTCTCCCAGTAGCTACGGAGACTTTCTACTCCAAGTGAGAACGGGAGATGTTTACATGCCGAGAGTCGAATCGACGGAGCCGCTAAAGATCCAGTGCTCACACTTTCTTGAATGCGTAGAGAAGAGCCGAACTCCACTTACGGACGCAAAGGAGGCACATAGGGTCACGAGAATACTCGAAGCGGCTAGTAAATCACTAGAGTTTAAAGGTTCTCCTGTCAATATTGGGAGCTAAACTGTGTAAAAGGGTCCAAGCTCCACGAAATCGTATTTCTGTAAGAATTCCTTGTGGTAGTAAATAATGAAAAGAATACTTGTCACAGGAGCTGGAGGCACACCATCCACAAACTTTGTCCGGTCACTGAGGAGCGCTCTTGAATGCTTCCACCTAGTTGGAGTAGACGCGAACAAGTACTATCTCCAGAGGGCGGAGACGGACGAGAAGTATCTTGTGCCTTCTGCCGAAGAAGATGACTATATACCAATATTGAACTCGATAATAGACGAAACAAGAGCCGAATTCATACATGCTCAACCAGATTATGAGGTCTACGCTGTATCCAAGAACAGGAGCCGTCTACACGCTGAGACCTTTCTGCCGAAGCACAGCGTCATAGAAGTGTGCCAAAACAAGTTCAAGTCAAACCGATTTTGGGAAGAAGCTGGCCTGAAGGTCCCCAAGGCAATAAAGATCGACAAGCCTGAAGATATTGAAAGGGCTTTCGGTTCTCTGGGAAGTCCCCTGTGGATAAGAGCTATAGTGAGCCCGGGGGCGGGAAAAGGAAGCCTGAAGGTCGACAACGCCAGCTTCGCCAAGAACTGGATAGACTTCCAAAAGGGTTGGGGGAACTTCATGGCTTCAGAATGTCTGACTGATCAGACTGTGACTTGGATGTCCGTCTGGAAAGAAGGTGAACTCGTAGTAGCTCAGGGAAGAAGGCGCCTGTACTGGGAGTTGGCGAGCAGAGCTCCCTCTGGAGTTACGGGTATAACAGGTACAGGTGTAACCGTATCGGATGACAAGGTCGACAAGATAGCAGAAGAAGCGATAATTGCTTTGGACCCAAGCCCAAACGGAATATACTCAGTTGACATGACCTATGACCATCAAGGGGTACCTAACCCTACGGAGATTAATATAGGGCGTTTCTTCACTACACACTTCTTTTTCACAAAAGCGGGTTTGAATATGCCCTACATCTATGTGAAACTCGCCTATGAAGAAGAAATACCGAAGCTCGCGAAGAAGGTCAACCCTTTGACGCCTGGACTGTGTTGGATAAGAGGGATGGACTTCTTGCCGATCTTAACAGATCTAGATAGTGTTCAGCTCTATGAGGACCAGCTTAGGAAGAGAGCTCTCTTAATTACTAGGAAGAGCTAGGGCGACATGCTGAAAGTGTGCGTCACCGGAGGATCAGGATTCATAGGTAGCCATCTCCTTAAAGCGCTGGATAAGAGAGGTATCGCACCAACTATTCTTGGCAGAAATGTGAACGCTCAGATTGAAGAGCTTCTTTCAAAAGGCAAAGCGAGATTCTTAAAATACGATCTTACCTCATCAGCTAACGCTTCTCTCGATAGCCTAGATACTTTCGACGCTTTGATACATCTGGCTGGGTTCGTTCCCCGCTCTATCGACCAAGACGACCTTGAAATGGGCCTAAAGACCAACATCTTAGGAACCTGTAATCTGCTAACTCATCTAAGATTCATAAAATTAATCTACGCAAGCACACTGGAAGTGTACGGTACGCCAAAGAGTCTCCCCATAACAGAAGATCAAGCGACGGATCCAACCTCGTACTATGGCATAAGCAAGCTTGCGGGTGAGAAATATGTCGCCGCTATTTCAAAGAGATTAGGTTTCGATGCCACAATTCTCCGGTTCTCAACTGTCTACGGTTCGGGAGAAATGTACCAAAGGGCGATACCGAACTTTATTCGAAAAGCCCTGCAGAATCAGCCCCTCATCATCAGAGGCGATGGGAGTGACATACGAGACTATTTGCATGTAGCTGACGCTGTCAACTCAATAATGTTGGCCATGGAAGGTGGAAGTGGAGTGTACAATATAGCTTCAGGGGTAGGACACAGCATAAAAGAGATCGCGGAAAAGATATTGGCTCTGACGGGAAGTGCCGCAGACCTTTCGTTCGAGCCGAGTTCGAAGCCTGTAACGAAACTTGTCTTCGACATCTCAAAGGCTCAAGAACACCTTGGCTACAGACCAAAGGTAAGGATTCTAGAAGGTCTCGACGAGGAGATAGACTGGTTCAAGAAGACGGCCCAAAGCGGATGAACGTTTATTTCGATCTCGACGGAACCTTGCTTGATGTCTCGGATAGGTACTACAAAGTATATTCAGATCTGATGAGAGCCTTCGGCATCCAACCTTTCTCAAAGGCTGAATACTGGAGAGCGAAGAGAAGCGGCCGGGAAGAAGCTCTGCTAAGAAGAACGAGAGTACCTCCGGACCAGTATTATAATAGGCGAAGGCATATGCTCGAACTGACGAGCTATCTGAGGCTTGACAAAAAGTCCGATGCAGTTAATAGAGTTCTATCGAAGCTAAAAAGAGATAACCACAGAGTTATTCTAGTCACACTTCGAAGGTCCAAATTGAATCTTGACCGACAACTACAACGTCTAGGGTTACTGGAACGTTTCAACATCGTACTTCAACGCCGAGACGAAAAAGTCGAACCTTGGAGAGCAAAGGCGTGTCTGATCAGTGAAAATCTGAAGTTTGGAAAGACTTGTTCGGTGATGGTGGGAGACACGGAAACCGATATCCTAGCTGCAAAACATCTGGGAATCAACTCCGTAGCTGTCGCGAGTGGCCTGAGAACGAAAACAATACTTTTGCCTTTCAAGCCCAACTATATCATACAAAGAATTGTTGATCTACCCGATATCATAAGAGATATTAGCTCTCACGCCGGCTGGCCCCGGAACGCTTCACAATGCTAAGCTGACTAGGTGATCGCAGGTTGCCATTAGGGCTCGGTGAAGAAGCCTTATCTCTTCCCGCGTTTTCTAAGATCACAAATAGTGAAGTTAGTCAATGAATACATGAGCTCTACGTAACAAGCAAGTGAGTTGATTATTGGATTCGAATCAAAATCTGCCAGATATCTCGGTAGTCATTCCAGTATACAACGCCGGATGTCAACTTGGACGATGTCTGGAGAGTATATTTTCTCAAGATTATCCGCGGGAAAAGCTTGAAGTCTTGATTATTGACGGGGGGTCTACCGACAATACGTTAGAGGTCGCGAAGAAATTTCCTGTCACGGTTTTGCATAATTCGGAAAGGTACGCTGAACCTGGGAATTATATGGGGGTTGAAGCCTCAACTGGGGAGTACATTCTAAGTGTTGCGGCTGATAACGAACTTCCAGTTAGACACTGGGTCAGAACGGTCATGAAGCCGATACTTGATTATCCTGAATTAGCGGGATCTATACCATTACCGGAACCTGCTCCAAGCGATCCGCCAATAAATCGTTATTTTAACCTTTTGAAAACTGACCCGCTAACCTTTTTTGTTTTTGATTCATTCGGGAATTTGTTTGAGGTTTACAGGCCAATTGTCAAAGGTGATGAGTACGATATCTTCGAGTTTCCGCTGGATAAGTGCCCTCTCATAGGGTTGGCTCAGGGCTTTATTGTAAGGAAGTCTTTCGTGTCGCGATCCCTTAGGTTCGATGATGTAGCTCCGTTTTGTGAGATGGTTGCGAAAGGGCACAAATTTGCTGTTGTACGGTCCGTGGGTGTCTATCATTATCATCTAAAGAGCCTGGGCCACTTTGTTCGTAAGTACGTTTTTAGAGTACGCACTTGGTTGATGCGACCGAGGGTACAAAGACCACTCCTATTTAACAGAAGTAGGAGTATACGATTGAGATTATGGTTTCTGTACAGCTTATCTGTGTTCTGGCCGCTGATCGATGTTAATCGAAAATACAAAACGAGATGTGATAGAGCTTGGTTTTATCACCCCGTGGCTTGTTTTCTATTAGCGATGATATACATTTTATGCGCCCTAACATCATGGCGAGGAGTAAAGCAATCTCTCTATTTGCTGGAGCGGTGATATGAGAGGTGATATACGTTAAAGGTTGGAATCATGATTGATGAGTTGGCATCTGGAAGTGCCCCTAAACTAATTGGGCAAGAGGTAAGAGGGCTTCATGCTCTTTGCTATGGATCGGAGGCGATCGTTATCAGAAAAGGATACGCACACACTTACAATTCTCATCCTTCAAGGGGTTCTGTGAAATGTCTATCAAATCGTTTTCCTCTAGTGCCCAAAAGATTGCATATGAAGTTCCCTGATTTCTCTTTCTCTTGCTGGGTTACTAGCCTCTCATCACTGAAGTTAGCCTAAGACATGAAGCCGGCCATCTATTCCCATTCTGGCTCAAAGCTGGTCATACAAAAGTGTTCACTCATACAGCGCTGTGTCAATTAACGGAGATTCGCGGATTCAAGACCGTTTCAAGAATTGGTTCGGTATCAATGTTCGTCTCGGCTATGACAAACGATTTAAACTCTTCGCACGATTACCGATAAACTGCTCAGTCTAAAATAGCTACAAAACACGCTGGTTAAGTCTAAATGTGGGAACGATGAGGATAGGAATTTTAACGGACAAGCTCCATGTAGGGAGCACCCCGAAGGTAATTGGAGAAGAACTGAGATATCTAAGGGAACTTGGGCATGAAGCTGAGGCGATCTCAATCATGGAGGGGCTTCCAGGAGATCAGTATCGGGATTTCCTAGAGGATCTGCCGCTCAGATTTCTCTCCAAGGAATTTCATCCCATTTTCAAAAGACTCTCCTTCAAATTCCCTTTCTTCGCCTTCTTCTCCTCCTTTCATCTTCTCAGCCCATTCTTCAGCACACGGGTAATACGCCACCGGGAGTATGATGCCATAGTTTCACATGCTACTTATACTTGTCTTACTGCAAAACGGCTATGGAAGAAGAAAAATATCCCTTACTTCGCTTTCATATGGGATCCTATTTCCTACATCCTACCAAAATGCTATCGTTATGGCTTGCTCAGATACGCATTCCCTGCTCTTCTTCCTCTTGGCTCGAAGCTTGACAGCTACCTTATTAATGATGCGGTGGCGGTGATAACCTGCTCTCACTTCCATGTAAGCCTTCTTCGAACACTGACTAATCGACCTATAGAGGTCGTCTACCCCGGTTGCGAGCCAATTGAAAAGCTTCCTCCAAAGCGAGGAGATTATATCTTAGCTGTTGATAGGTGGGACACCGGCAACACTCCAAATAAGCTTTTGGGTATGATGAAGCTTTTGCCTTATGATGCAAAGTTGCTCGTAGTCGGCTTCTGGTATCCTCCTCAGCTCAGGGAGTCGTTCGAAAAAAATGTTGAGAATCAAAGCCTAAAGGAGCGAGTCAGGATTATGGGTCCTGCAAACAAGGAGATGCTAAAGAGGCTCTATTCCGGGGCTCGAGTTCTGGTTCACCCAAATGAGGAAGTGTTCGGCTTCGTCCCCCATGAGGCCGCAGCATGCGGCTGTCCCATAATAATGCCAGGGACCTCAGGAAATACAGAGATTTACAAGCACGGCGTCCACGGATTTTGCCCTCCGAAGTTTGATGTTAACGAATACGCTAAATATGTGGGGAAGCTGATCGCTGATGAGAGGTTAGCTTGGAGAATTGGCTATGAGGCATGGAAAGTGGCAAAGAACTACACTTGGAAAGAACACGCTTTAGCCTTGGAAAAATTGATAACAAAATATGTTAAGTAATTAATTTGCATGCTCAGTTCAAAATTGAGTTCGCTCTTCCTACAAAAACAACAGTAATCGGGGGCCTAAGGAAGTTCGGGATCCAGCTTAACCAGAAAAGAGCAATTGGGTAGATGCTTCGCGGCAATTATTCCAGGAAATAAGGTGGCATGTCGGGATGAAAACTTGATGCGAACGGCAAAAAAAGTTCTCTACTTTTTTAATAGCGGAGGAGCAGTTTCAACTGGGTTAAGTGGAGGGGATGTCAGATTCATAGAGGTAACTAAGAGACTGAAAATGCATCGTGCTATCTCCACGACAAGTGGTGGATTGCAAGCTTGCAAAAAAGAAAATCTGCGGTCTGATTTTTATCTAATGCCCACATATCCATTCAATGAGGAAAGAACTAAATGGGATAGGATAATTTCGTTGATAATTACAACGATTCTATCTCCTTTTAAATCATATCGACTTCCTTTTTTCGATATAGCTTACACAACTTCTGACATTGTTTCTGATGTTGTGCCTGCATTCTTCTATAAGAGAAGACATCTTGAAACGAAATGGATTGCGATGATTCATCATAGATATGATGTACCTTGGAGAAGAAGGGGGGACCCAGTAATGAATTGTTTAGGATTTCTGTCTCAAAGGCTGAGTTTTGAGTTAATCAGAAATTACGCAGATGCGATCTTTGTGTATAGAAGTCCTGAGGGGAAGGCGATAAAGGAATATTTTGTAAAGGAAGGATTTTCTGGTAATATCTTTGAAGTCGAAAATGGCATAGACCTTGATCTCTTATCTCAAATTATTCCAGAAAAGCAAGATATTGACGCTTGCTTTGCCGCTGGTCTAAGGGAGAACAAAGGGATATTTGATTTAATAGAAATCTGGAGGTTGGTATCTGAGAAACGGAAAAATGCTAAACTAGTGATAATTGGATCAGGCAGGCAAGAATTGATTTCAAAAATGCGAGATCTAATCGCGAAATACAAACTATCTAATAACATAGAATTTACAGGTTTTATTCCTCACGGAGAAGAATTATTTCGAGTGATAAAGAGATGTAAGGTCTTCATTTCGCCTAGTTATGAGGAGGGGTGGGGGATTGCAGTTTGTGAAGCGATGGGTTGCGGTTTACCTGTGGTCGCCTGGGATCTGCCAATATATAAAGGGTTATTTCCGCAGGGGATGATCACGGTTTCAATTAAGAACATCGACGAATTCGCTGATAATGTAATCGCACTGTTAAAAAATCATAAATTGCTTAAAAAAATACGAAAAGATGCGCTGAAGGTCGCATCAAAATACAATTGGGATATTATTGCGGAACGAGAGCTGGAGCTTATGAAACTTATTGCAAAGTAATCATGGATAAGAGGTTTAATCCACCCTTGTGCACACTCCGGTTATTTTGGGGGAGGTTACTGCTCAAAAATGGCCGAAAAGTAGAAGGAAATGTTCTTATTATCCCACGGGAAAATTTCGATCTGGTTGGCCAACCAATTGAATAAATTAAGCATTTCACGTTTGTTCAGAGTACGAAATTGTTTTTCCGTGATAGTACCTATTCTTGTAAGTCTTGCCATTTGGTGGAACCCGAGCTTCTTTGAGCCTAATACATTTGTTGAATTTGGGGACATTGTATTTCCACTACGTCCCCTCCAATATCTGAAAACTCTACTTTACGTCTGGAATCCTTTCATTCGAATCGGTAGTCCGCAATATTGGTCGCTGCAGCTGACTGTGATATATGTGCCCGTAGCTTCGCTTTCATTTATTGGCATCCCGCTATGGATCGTAAACCGGCTGTATTTGTTACTATCTTCTGCTATGCTAGGTTGGTTTACGTATTATCTCTATATCTCTCTTTTCAACGGAAAGTATTCACGAGTCGCTGGAGTGTTCGCATCGATATTCGTAATGACTGTGCCACAGTCCGGCGGATCTGCTTTTTTTGGTTGTCCTCCATTGTGTTTTTCAATGGCGGGTTTTCCCCTAATGATGGGTTCTTTGATTAGAGGATTGAATAGAAGGAAGGGGTGGTTTAAATACGCCTTCCTATTCTCCTCGGGTTCGATGATGGCTTCCATAGCCCCATTTTTTCTATACCTTTCAATTGCGATAATTCTCTCTTATTTGTTTTTCATTTTTCTTCTTGATAGAGCTCAATTTCTCGGGGGCCTAAAGTTTCTATTATGTTCTGTTACCATGTCGATTCTTTTCAATCTTTATTGGATTCTCCCTTTCACCTATTTTTCTTTCGGCCGAGACATAGTGCGTTCGGCATATGCGACTTATCCTCCAGGTTTTACGGGCCTTGACCTTATTTCTAGATATCATTATGAACGTTGGACGGCCCCAGATTGGATTTTACGGCTCTCCGTATCCTGTCCAAATTCAGCAGGCCATTCGTATTTTATCCTTCCTCCAGCGTATGTCATAGGTTCATTCATGCCTCTTTATGTTTTCTCTTCAGTACTGGTAAACAAGGATAGGAAATTATATCCGATACTAACGATCACACTTATATTAGCAATTTTTGGAATGGCACCTTACTATGACGTTCTTTGGAATTTTTATATATTCCTCTGGACTCACATGCCAGGTTTCAACATATTATATTCTCCTCATTACTGGACGACTATGATGGGAATATTTTATGGAATTCTGATTGGCGCGACAACCCAAGCTTTACTGTCACAGATAGATAGGTCAAAGCTTTTGTTTCCTTTCAAACCAGCAAAAGGCAAGTTTCTCTTAGTATCGTTCTTTTTGATTTTGGTGATAACTGATGGATATCCCGTTCTTATAGGGATCAGCCCTACAAAAGAATTATGGGGATATTCAATATACCCCAATCATGCACCTCCAGTGAAGATACCCTCGGCATATTATGATTTAGAATCTTATCTTTTAAGCCATGCTTCAGAGGATTATCGTATATTAGATTTACCTTGGTCTGCAGGTTATGCTTGTTATACATGGTGGAATTACTCCTCAATGCCTGATGTATTGGTGTATCTTTCGCCAATACCAGTTGTGGGTACCTCTGTTTCTGGTATGGACGAAATGACCGGGATCCTAATCTTCCTTGAAGAAAACCAAGCCGATTCAGCAGCAAAACTCATGGGCGCACTTGATATCAAATACGTATTGGTTCACAAAGATTATGTCCCTGTACCTGGTATCGGGGTCCCTACAAGACCCGATACCTACTTGAATGCTCTCTCAAAAAGTGACTCATTTGGCGAAATAATGAACAACAGCTACTTTGTATTGTACCAGTTAGACAGTGCTATGATAGCCCCACCTGTATCGACCTCGCCAACTCCTGTCGAAGATTATGACTTTACGAGGATTTCCGCAACGGAATACCATGCGAACTTGAACTCTACAAAACCTTTCCATCTCATCTTAAATCAAAAATTTGACCCTGGGTGGGTCGCGTACATCAATGGCAAAGAAGTGAATAATCACAGTGAGTCTTCCATGGGGACGAATGAATGGTATATCGAACAAACCGGTCAGCTAAACTTGACTTTACTATTCAAGCCTCAAACTATGGCAGAACTCGGTATCCTGATCTCATTCCCCTTTCTCTTGATCGTATCTACCTTAGTTTGTGTGGATGCGATCAAAGAATGCCGTCATATAGAGTCTCTTCGTCAGGTATTGAGGTTAAAAATCCGCGTAAAATAAGAAACTAAAGAGTGGTTAAGCGCACGATCCTGTGTAAAGAGCCGAGAAATCAAAATATCTTGGTAGGCTTGAGTTCTAAGATCAAGAATGCCATGAGTAGTTCATCAAATCGCCTCCGTATCTACTTCCAGAACCCTCCTTCGATTCTGATATTCGCATTCCTTATGAGCCTAGCCCTAGATCCGTTTGGCTTAGTGTTTGGTTCTTAGTCACAGGGGTGCTTTGGCAATTCGTCTTATTGATAAAGGACGAAGGAAGGGAATAGATCATTGATCAACATAATTCAGCGTCTTCAGAAGATGCCTGATTGCACGAATACGACAAGTTCGAAAAAGGTATCAGTAATTGTGGTCAATTATAATGCAGCAGAGTTTATAGAACCCAATATTCGATCGCTTCTAAATCAAACGATTAGGAATTTCGACCTTTACTTTGCGGATAGTGGATCTAATGATGAATCTCCACAAATCATATCGAAATTCAAAGATTGCCGTTTGTCGGTTTTGTTGTTTAAGAGAAACATTGGGCCAGTAACAATATGGAATAGGATTATACAAAAGTTGAAGACAAAATATGTTATGCTACTAAATGTATCAACGGTAGTTCCGCCAGATTTTCTTGAAAAAATGATTCTAGCCGCGGAACGAATTGATCGAAAGTTTGGAGGAGCCACTCCTAAAGTTTTGGATTATCATCCACCTTATAAGCCTCATCTCATGGTATCAAACGTACACAATCCAGCATTATCGATTTTAAATCTACTCCTAAACCCCTTTAAAAGAACGATTGGATGGCAGCTAAAGGACAAGATATGTGAAATGGACTGTTTCTGGGGAGGTTGTGTACTTTTAACGACGGATATGATTAAGAAGTTAAAGTTCGATAATTTACTCTTTAATTACATTGAAGAACTAGATATTGCTACTAGGGCCAAGAAATTGGGGTACGAATTCTATTATTTCCCTTTCATTTGGGCTACATATTCGGTTGGCGTAGCAACAAAAACAACGAAGGGGTACCCGACACCCTTACGTAAATATTTGACGATTAGAAACAATATCTACGTTAGCTTAAAGAACACTAATATCTGTCAACTTCCTCTTTGGCTAACAAGAATTCTGCTCATAATTATAGGTTCTATGATAGTTCATCCCAAGTTGATGAGATATACTTTAGCTGGCGTTGTATCAGCAATAAAACTGCTTCCCCTCATATACTTTGTGAGGACTCTTGACTCAGAGTATTACAGACATTTTAACTTCTCATGGGAATTGGATTCTTACCTGAAACCCTTGGTGCCATGAAAATCTATGTTTGCAAAAATGGTTTGTCGCTTAAGAAAAGCACACGGTTACAGAAAAAGGAAAAAGGAGGAAGCATCGAGATAGGTAATTACGATGCGGTCATACTTGGTGGTGGACTGACTGGTCTTAGCTTAGCCTACAAACTTTCAGAGAAAGATAAACGAGTATGTTTAGTTGAAAAGGAAGAAGCTTTAGGCGGATTGGCAAGGAGTTACATGGTAGATAAGACAATTTTTGACTTCGGCCCGCATGTTCTTAGAAGTAACAATCAAGCCGTTGTTCAATGGGCAAGAAGCTTAGTTCAAATGAGCCCTTACAGAACTAAAGCGGAAATTTTCAAATATGGGAAACTTTTTGACGGCGTCATACCCGCAATATCGAGAAAGAACATTGAGTTGTTGCCTGAGGGATCGAAGAGAAGAGTCCTCAAAGAACTGAAGAGAATCCCAACTTCGCGATGTAACTATAACGCTAATTTTAGAGACGTAATTAAAGCTCAAATAGGGACGACCTTATACAATGAGTTCTATGGTGAGTATTCAACTAAATGGTGGGGTGTGCCACCCGAAAAACTATCCGCAACCTTGGCACCGAAGAGCATTAGAATTGAGAACGATGTAAAATACGCTCATATAACAACCGACTTTAACGTGTCGAAGGAGGAATACTACCCTAAAAGGGGTGGCTATGGCTCAATAGCAATGGCTTTAGAACAACGGGTTCGGAGACAAAACTGCATCATCCTCAGCGGCAGTAATGTAACGGGATTTGAAGTAGATGCTGATCACATCTATAAAATAATTCTCGAAGAAGGACAAGAGATTAAGGGGATAAAGGGGATCGTCTATTCGACCATTCCCATAACAATTCTATGCGAGTTACTTGGAATAAAGACAACTCTTAGGTATAGATCAGACATATGTGTATATGTGGTCTCAAAACTCACTAATAACATTCGCAGAGTTCCAAAGTCTTGGTTATACTTCCCGGAGAACGACGTGATATTTAGCCGACTTAGCGATACATCTCATTTTAGTTCCTTTAATAGCCCAAGAGATAAGATCGGCCTTTGCGCTGAGATAACTTGCTTTCCAAAGGACCCTGTATGGCAGAATACGCATCTCCCTAAGAAAGTAATTGAGCAGCTAACCGACCTTGGTTTTTTGGATATGAAGGCTGTAATAGACTGGTATGTGGTAAAAGAGCCATACGCTTATCCATTATTGACTTGTGATTATGCGAAGGAACTTAAGATTGTAAGAGATAAAATAGAACAGAGAATTAGTAATATCATATTAATAGGAAGAACAGGATCTTTTAACTATTGCAATTCAGATATGGCTCTAACATATTACTTGAACAGTTAGCTTTTACAATGGCGCATGTTGAATGTTTACTTCTTGCCGGAGGCAAAGGTATATTAACTTAGCCAATATGCGCCTGAGATCAAGATGCGCAAGGTGAACACTATTTTGGGATTAAGGTGGGTAGAGTAATGAAAATATTGCTCGTTTCACCCCCTTTTACGGTTCATAGTGAAGATGTCAGCATGCCATCCAAGCATACGCTGTTAGGGCTAGGGTATCTAGCTGCAGTTTTGGAAAAAGAAGGATACAATGTAAAAATATTGGATTGCTATCCTAACTCAAGTTGCATGGTCAAGATAAACCGTAACTTTACTAAATATGGACTTTCTGACGAGTTAATATTGAAAAAAATTGCTGAATACAACCCAGATGTAGTGGGCGTAAGTTGCATGTATACGTCCTACTTCAGAGATGCTCATAACATCGCTAAATTATGCAAGCAATTTGACAAAGCCATGCCTGTGATATTTGGTGGAGCTCATGCATCCACATTTCCTGAAGAAGTAATTAAGGATGAAAACGTAGACTGCGTCGTTGTTGGCGAGGGCGAAGTCACTATGCTTGAAATTGTTAAGAGGATTGATCGCAAAGAGGATTTGACTGGAGTACCTGGAACAGTCTATAGAGTTAATGGCCGAGTAAAGCGAGAAAGGCCGAGAGACTTTATTGAAAACCTCGATGAAATTCCATTCCCTGCGTGGCATTTGTTTGACAAAGAAGCCCTGATAAAAGAGAGTAGAAAGAACCCTTATTTGATACGAAAGCCGAGCGCAGACATGATAACTAGCCGAGGTTGCCCGATGAATTGCTATTTCTGTTCTGTAAGGAACTTGTGGGGAAGGAAATGGAGAGGAAGAAGCCCAAAGAATGTTGTTGATGAAATGGAGTTTTTAAAAAACATGGGATTTCAAGAGATCCATTTCATGGATGATAATGCTTCCGTATCTAAAAAAAGATTTGACGGAATTTGTGACGAAATCATTAAAAGAAAAATTGATGTCAAATGGACTGCTCCCACGGGTATTGCTTTCTGGGCTCTTGATGAGAAACTTTTAGAGAAAATGAAAAGATCAGGCTGCTATAGATTAACGTTTGGCATAGAATCAGGAGATGAGAAGACAAGAAAAACAATTAGAAAAGCAGGTAGTTTGAGCCGAGCGAAAAGGATAATCGCCTATGTCAACAAAATCGGCATGTGGACCGCGGCAACTTTTATTCTGGGTTTCCCCCATGAGACTAGGAAAGAGATTGAAAAAACCATTTTTGCGTCAAAGTGGCTGGGCGTAGATCAGGCTATATTCTACCTTTTAGTTCCTCAGCCGGGCACTGGGGTTTATGAAATCTTTAAGAAGCAGGGCTTATTGGATTTAGACCAATACTTAAATCCGAATAAACCTGACGAAGATGGTCAATTGGGAAGAATATACGTTTCTGGAGTCGCCACCAAGAACCTTACCAAGGGTGAACTACAAGAGTTATTGAATTACGCATACACCTCATTTTTACGTCACAAATTTTTGTCAATTATTTCGAATCCTTCTCAAATTGTGAGAAAAATACATTCACTCGAGGATCTCAAGTATCTATTCGGTTTAGTGAGGGAAGTGCTGAGAATGTTAGTCAATTCTTTGGCTATCAGACAATTCAGCACTTTAATTCATCGTCCAAGAAAAGAAAAGAAAAGACTTTCGCGAGTATACTAGTAGTAGCTAGTTTAGCCAACATACGCGTGATATCGAGGTTTATAACGTGAACGGTAACAAGTTGAGGATTCTCAGTATAATCTCTAACCCGCCTAGTTGGACAGCAGGAGTGGCTATGGGAGGTGGAGAGAGAACAAACATAGAGATTCTTAAGAGATGGTATTCTTGGGGCGTTTATGTTGAAACGTTAGAGTCGCACCCTCCACCCTCCGTTATCTTGGACGCAAAATACTCTGTCGGTACAATTCGTCTATTCAGAGGAATCCCTTCTTTCATCAACCTGTTAATTTTCTCGATACTTTGTGCGTGGAAGGCAGTCTTTGACCATCAGAAATTTGATGTCGTTATTGCCGCCTGCAATAACCTGACAGACGTCTGCCCAGCGTGGATAATTAGCAGGTTGTCAAAGAAACGCTTGATAATTTTCTTTGTAGTGTCGAGTTACGGTTGCTCGCTTTCAGAAACCTATAAATCAATGAGGGAGGAAGGGAGCGCGATGAAATCTTTACTAAAAGCATTTGCCGGATTAGTCATGCTTCAGCTAGCAAGACACGCATCCGCGTTATGTTGCATATCCGGTCCGGTAGCGGACATGCTTGAAAGAATAGGCTATTCACCAAATCGAATTCATGTTACAGGGATGGGTGTAGCGCCTGATGCATTCAACTCCGTTCCAGCTATGAATAATAAGTTTGATGGTGTTTTTCTAGGTCGGGTCGAAAAGGAGAAGGGTGTAGAAGATCTCTTAGAGGCGTGGAAATTTGTTGTAAACCAGAAGCCTTCTGTTAAGCTACTAATAGTGGGATCAGGAGGATATCTGGAAAACGCAAAACGCTACGTGCAAGAAAATAAACTGGAGGATAATGTAAAGTTTTTAGGTTTTATTAGCAGCAATAAACGTTTTTCTTATTTGAAAAGTAGTAAAATTTCAATCTATCCCACAAAAATACATGAAGGCTGGCCTCAGGTTATAGGTGAATCCTTAGCATGTGGCCTACCAGTTATCTCCTACGATACCCCAGTTGTGAAAAATTCCTTCGATAAATGTGATAGCGTGTTTTTAGTTACGAAAGACGACATTAAGGGCCTTGTGCATGTTATACTTCGGCTGCTTAACGAAGAATCTTCCATTGAAGAACTCGGTAAAATTTCAAAAAGTTACGCTAGAAAATTCGACTGGGACCTAGTCGCCAAACGCGCATTAAATGTGGTGCGGGACATTGTTAATAAATCGGAACAATAAAAAATATGTGTTATTTCTAGTGCAAAGTGAGGAAAATACACAACTAGCACTTATAGGGCATGGAACCCTTCTTGGTTAGTGCGCCAAAAGTGACATGGGGAATTCGCTTACATACGTATGTTGATGCGGATGGTGAGTAAGTCAAGAATGAGATATAATCGAGGTAAATCAATCAGTTATCAAAGGCACTCGCAAACTAATTTCCATCCGGCCGATCATGTAAGGATAAAAAAGGTTTTGGAGATGATTGGTTCAAAGAATAAGGTTTTAGACATTGGTTGCGATAATGGTACTATTGGGAGTTTGATTAGAAAAAAAGGAAATGAAGTATATGGAGTGGATCTATCGGTTGACGCCATAAAATTCGCCAAGGAGAAGGAAATTCAGGTCTTAGTCGCAGATATGAAAAGCATATTCCCATTTCTAGAAAACTCATTTGATGTAGTTTTTGCGGGGGAAATAATTGAGCATATTTATGATACAGATCAATTTTTGGATGAGGTGAAAAGAGTGCTGAGACCCTATGGTCACCTCGTTCTGACCACGCCTAACTTAGCATCCTTGGGTAGAAGAGTATTATTACTTTTGGGTAAAAATCCTATAATTGAAGTCTCTCCGGTCATCTCGCCGGTCGGTAAATCTGTGGGACATATTCGATACTTCGTAAAGGAAAGTATTACCAAACTTCTCAGATCACATGGGTTCAACGTGGATAGAATTGTATCAGATGCCGTAAATTTCGATTACTCAGGGAGAAGTGGTATAAGTCTTGCGAAGATTTTCCCGACGTTGGGCAAAAGCCTCATAATAAAAGCCACTTTGAAAAATAGATAATAAAAGAGTGTAAATCCAAAACCAACCGTGAAAAGGGGATAAGCTAGAGCTCCAAATAAAGTCTTATGAACAAACATATAGGAAAACACCCTCGGACGTTCTTGGACCTCGAACGAGGAGAGTTTTAGAGCTCTTAGACGGCAATTCAGCCTTTAGGATTCTCGACATAGGTTGTAGCAATGTGGTCTTCACAGTCAAGTTTAAGGAAGCCTTGGTGAAAAAGAAGCTTACGGAATCGACATTTCCTCTGAGGCTGTAGAGAACGCAAAGGCAAAGGGTGCTGATGGCCTTAAAGTCAACCTAGAAGATGGCTTGCTATCTGTGCCGTCAGCACATTTTAAGTACGTCTTCTGCTTGGAAATTATTGAACATCTCTTCAATACAAATGGCTTACTCAGAGAAATACACAGATTTTTGAATCCTACGGGAAAAGCTATCTTTACGACGCCAAATCTCTCATGGTGGGTCAGTGGACTAATCGTATTGTTAGGGTATCAGCCCTATCACTCAGAGGTGTCTACAATTTACAATGTAGGGAAATACGAGAGTGAAGCCAACATCCAACCCGATGGCCATCTTCGGTTGTTTACGCGTAGGGCATTTAAGGAACTCCTGGAGCTACATGGATTTGCAGTTATCGGAGATTACGGCCTCAAAAGCACTACCGGAACACGTCAACGTCTATTGGGGCGCTATAGCCTTTACGAAAGTGGTAAACTCGTAGACATTTTGCATCTTCCTAACCTCTAAACAAGAGGGAACACTGCATACTATCGAATGCTCACATTCTTCTATTATCTTCTCAACGTTGCGCCTTCAAACGCAGTTTCACTTTGTCATAGGTATAAGTACCTTCTATAGTTTATGGGCATCTTCCCTAAACGATTCGGACTCGTAGATTACGTTATATATTATTATCTCGATATTACCCTTCACGGACAATAATAAATAGGATTTTTATTAAACTCGATAGACTATGACCCCCATGAGTTCGCGAAAGCCGTGGTAAAGCTGTTGCGTGATTATCAGATGCTTGAAAAATATCGCTTTAACGCACATTTTCTTGCACAGTCTTATATATCGGAGCGAGCTTTTTCGCACGCACTTAAGACCACTTTGCAGAGTTGTAACAGAAATAAAGTTTTGGGCGGTAAATGGGCTTATTGAAGCATTTTGAGGAGAATGTAACGTTAAAAAGGGTGTTCAGAAAAATCTTCCCTCACACAACTTATTACTTAGAGCAAGAATTAAGAAATTGTAGAATCGTCCTAGACCTCGGATGTGGTTATGATTCACCTATAAAAGGTATACGTAAGTCTTATTCTGTAGGTGTTGATTTATTCAAACCATATGTTTTAGAAGCAAAAAGGAAAAAATGTCACGATGAGTACGTTCTTATGGACATAAGAAGGCTTGGCTTTAAGCCTAAATCATTTGATTGCGTTACAGCTTTAGACGTTTTAGAACACTTGGAAAAGTTTGACAGCTTTCAAGTGTTAGAGGAACTGGAAAAAATAGCAAAGGAGAAAATCGTTATACAAACCCCAAACGGGTTTGTGCTACAAAGAGATGAATGTCCCTTGCAGGTTCATCGATCGGGTTGGATAGTTGAGGACTTCGAGAAAAGAGGATATGCCGTGAGGGGTATGGCCGGTCTAAGATTCTTAAGGGAAGAAAAAGCACGTTTAAAATTTAAACCAGAAATAATTTGGGCTTTTATTTCTGGAATAACCCAAAAAATTGCATATCGCTTTCCGAAATTTGCATATCAACTCTTTTCTGTAAAAGAAGTAAGTAATAGCTTTTCGCTAGCTCTAACGTCGCACTATTCCACTAAACCATGAACATATTGTACTCTGCTAGAAATGTTTGATGACGAAATGAGATCTTTTTTAGTGAAGGACGCCTCATTTTGATGACTGTTCCCTTTGCAAGGGCAAAAATACTTCATGCGCTGTCAAAGGAGCCTGATCGGGTAACCTTTTGGTTTTAGCTTCGTGTACTGAGTATCCTCGTCAGCAGTCACGCAGAACGTCTTCTTTGCTTCAGCCAAAGCTACAGGAGTTGCATCGTATATTGTAACCCCGCCATCATATGCGATTTCTCCTGCCCTAGAAAGAAGCTTACGGTCCATGGACGCTATCCGCAAGTGTAGGTTCAGGAGGAAACCTATGGCATTGGATAGCTTCTTTGCGTCGTATTCAGGCTTGAATCGAAGAGCATTCACAACCTCGAAATACAAGCTTTGGGATACCCAGATCGCTATGCTTCCCGAGACATGCCGATCTCTGAGCTCCAAAGCCTTACTAGTTTTTTCCTCCTCGCTAAACCATTTGACAGCTACTGAAGAGTCAACGACAACTACTTCAACTTGTTCCGCCATTTACGGATCTCCTTTGCTCCACTCCATTTGGAGCGAGTCGATGATCGAAGCTCGTCTATTCCCTCAGCTGCTCTACGCATCTCTTCTTGGCGGATGGCCGCTTCGAAGGCCTTCCGAGCCACCTCACTCCAGTTCACACGCCTGTATCGTCTCATGTGACGCCTCAGCTCTTGTGGAATGCTTACCGTTACATTCGCCATTTCAAATCGCCGCCAATAATCAAGATTCAAGCAACTAATATGTATTCTGGATACATATAGTCAATACATAGCCGCCGCAAAGGTCGAGAACCATGACGGTTTGAGACTCATTAGCACTCATCGTCTAAGCGGATAAAGCAACAGTGGCCGGAAGCGTGAAGACAGCCGGACATACAATCGTCCAATAATCCACAGAGCTGTCGGAGTTTCCAAGTTTCTTGATAGCCATAAATGCGGTAAGTCAAGAACAGGCATAGCGGAAGAGGTGGCGCATTAGAAAGCGGTTTTGAGGCTTCAACAATCTTGATCTCCTACTAGCCGGCTCTGCTTTCCAACTGAACCGTTTTATACGAAAATGACTCAGAAATAAGGTTGACCTTACTGGTGGATGCTTTGAGAAAGATGGCAATTACGGGTGGAGCTGGATTCGTTGGCTCCCATTTGGTAGAATTCTACGCAAAGAAAGGAGTTGGAGTTACAGTTATCGACAACTTATCTAGAGCGGAACTACTGGGTAAGTCGGATCAGGCTTTTGGTTATAACTGGAACTATCTGAAGAAATTCAAGAATGTCAGATTGGTCAAGCGAGACATAAGGAAGGCCAGAGGGCTTGAAGAGCTGATTGAAGGTGCAGACGCAATAGTTCATGCTGCTGCTCAAACAGCTGTCACCACATCGCTAACTGACCCGAAGACAGACTTCGAAGTAAACGCTCTAGGAACATTCAGCGTCCTTGAAGCAGCAAGAAAGTCCGGAAATAATCCAGCCTTCATTTACTGCTCCACGAACAAGGTATATGGCGAAAACGTGAATAGGATTGGGGTTAATGAAAAAGAGACACGGTACGTTTTCGAGAGAAAGTATAGGAAAGGCGTCCCTGAATCTTTCCCGATAGATCTATGTGAACATACACCCTACGGTTGCTCTAAGCTAGCCGGAGACATCTATACACAGGAGTACGGCCGTCTATACGGATTAAAGACAGCTGTCTTCAGGCTGTCTTGCATTTATGGAACAAGACAATTCGGAGTAGAAGATCAAGGATGGGTCGCATGGTTCACAATAGCAACCGTCACTGGAAAGCCTATCACAATATACGGCGACGGAAAGCAAGTTAGAGACGTTCTATACGTAAGAGACCTCGTTGACGCATTCGATGCTTTCTTGAAGAGAAGCAAGACACTGACCGGACAGGTCTTCAATATAGGAGGAGGACCAAAGAATACGCTCTCCCTAATCGAGTTGATGGGCCTCCTTGAAAAACTGACAGGCAAGAGAAGCAAGATTAGGTACTCTGATTGGCGGCCTTCAGACCAGAAAGTCTACGTTTCAGATATATCGAAAGCCGAGGAGAAACTGAAGTGGTCCCCTAAAATCAGCCCGCTGGACGGTCTTCAGAAACTCGTCAACTGGGTTTCGGAGAACAGGTCCCTTTTCAGATAAGAATGCTTGCGCGTGCGAGTTGGTCTCCAAACCTTTTACCTCAACAAATCCATTGAAACCATGCATCTACTCTACCTTAGGATTATGTAGCCGTACAGTTCCACATGGGCGTGATTCAACTAGCTGATAGACAACATATGCCATCGTTATCCAAAGCGAAATCGGCCATACTAATCCTAGGCGGGTTCCTTCACGGACTAGTAGAAA